>JGI24712J26585_10000997_pt1 | contig 24335 bp, 30 predicted proteins | sample BioPla3DNA2_FD_26585 | JGI IMG/M metagenome (IMG submission 26585)
GCCTCTGCCTTGGTGGGCACCCTCCTGAACATCAAACCCGTTTTGACCCTGGTGGATGGCCAGGTAGCTCCCTTTGAGAAGATCCGCGGCAGGGCTAAGGCTTTGAAGCGTTTGCGAGAGCTGGGGACAGCATTTCGGGAGCGTCATCCGGATCGCCAACTCAAGGCGGCCATCAGCCATGCCGACAATCTCAAGGAAGCGGAGGCCCTGGCTCAGGCACTGCCGGATATCCTCGACCTGGAACATGAGGTCGTGTTGGGAGATATTGGGCCCACGATCGGAGTGCATACTGGTCCAGGCACCATAGCCGTGTTCCTTTACATCTACTAGAGGCAGCCCTTGGGATGAGGGCTTCCCTTGAGATCCAACGCAACCCTTATCCTAAGCTCTGCTCTAGGATAGGGGTTGTTTTTGATTTGAGGTGATCAAGTGCAGGCACAAGGGATGTTGAACCGGCCAGTTACAGCGCTGCCCGGCATCGGTGAGAAAAAGGCGAAAACCCTAAAGGGCCTAGGGTTAGAGACGGTGCGGGATGTACTGTTCAGCTTTCCCCGCACCTATAAAGACTTCCAGCAGGTTTTGGAGCCCCATGAGGCCCAGGCAGGAGAGGTGCAATTGCTGCACGGTCCCCTGCTGCATCTGCGGGAGCGTCCCATTTCCCAGGGACGGCGCCTGATCCAAGCAACGCTAGGGGGGCAGCTGGGGCTGACCTGGTTTGTTTTTCACCGCGCGCCTGGCCCCAGTTTCCTCTACCGCAAACTGCAGAGGGCTAAAGAAGTGTGGGTATACGGTCTGGTCAAGGAAGGCACGCTGTTCCCTGAGATGGCCTCTCCTGAAGTGTATACCCGCAGGCCTGGGCATCAAGGCCTCATGCCGGTCTATCCCCTGGCCGCGGGCATCACGAACAACCAGAGGGTCAACTGGATCAAGGCAGCCCTGGGGCACCTGGGTGAACTGGGGGAGTGCCTGCCGGAGGATCTCCTCGGCAGGTATATGCATCGCCACCAAGCGCTGCGGCAGATCCACTTCCCCAAGGATTGGACCCACTACGAGCGGGCTAGAGAGCGCCTAGTCTTCGAGGAGTTCTTCCTTTTCCACCTGGGGCTGCAGCGGGGGCAGAGGCAGCGGGCAGGCGTAGCCCACAGGCCCGACGGTGAACTGGCGGCGCGGTTTTTGGCGCAGCTCCCCTTTGAACTCACCGCGGATCAAAAGGACGCCTTAAGGCAGGTGGCAGAGGACATGGAGTCAGGGCGTCCCATGCGCCGCCTAATTCAGGGGGAAGTGGGTTCGGGGAAGACCATTGTAGCGGAATACGGCGCAGTAAAGGCTGCCGCCAGCGGCGGCCAGGTGGCTATGATGGTGCCCACGGAGGTGCTGGCGCTGCAGATGGCTGACCGTCTGAAAAAATCCCTTGGACCTCTGGGGATCAGGGTAGCGCTGCTCGTGGGGAACATGAAGCCCAAGGACCAGCAGGCGGTGCGGGAGGCTTTGGCCCATGGCGAAGTAGATGTGGTGGTGGGAACCCACGCCCTGATCACGGACAAGGTGGAGTATCACAACCTCACGTTGGCCGTGGTGGATGAGCAGCATCGGTTTGGAGTCCGGCAGAGAGCAGCCCTTCTGGGTAAGGGCAATCCTGATCTTTTGGTCATGAGCGCAACGCCCATCCCGAGATCTTTGGCCTTAACCATGTATGGAGATCTGGATGTCACGGAAATCCGGCAGCTGCCAGCCAACCGACAGCCCGTGGATACCCGCTTGATTCATCCCGACAGGCGCGGCGATGTGTACCGCTATGTGCTTTCCAGAGTGAAACAGGGCGAACAGGCTTACGTGGTGTTTCCCTTGGTGGAGGAGTCCGAACACGTAGAGCTTAAGGCCGCGGTGCAGGAAATGGAGGCGCTGCAGGGGGGCCTTCTGGCCGAAGCCCGGGTGGGCCTGATCCACGGACAGATGGGCAAAGAAAAAGAAGAGGTTTTCCAGGCCTTTTCCCGAGGTGAATTGGATGTTTTGATCGCTACCACGGTGGTGGAGGTGGGGATGAATGTCCCCAACGCCACGGTCATGGTCATTGAAAACGCGGAACGCTTTGGCCTGGCCCAGCTCCACCAACTGCGGGGCCGCGTGGGGCGGGGCAGGAAGCCTGGCATCTGCTTTCTGCTGGCCTACAGCCACTCACCCCAGGCCAGGGCGCGCTTGGAAGTGGTGCGCAAAAGCAATGATGGCTTTTTTATCGCCGAAGAAGACCTGCGCCTGAGGGGACCAGGTGATCTGATGGGAGTGCGGCAGTGGGGGCAGCCCTACTTCCGCCTGGCGGACCTGCAGGCAGATCGCGAGCTTCTGCAGCTGGCTGCGGAAGCAGCCCGGGAGCTTCTCAGCCGCGATCCCCTGCTTAAAGGGTACCCAGAATTAGCGCAGGAATTGGATAACTACCCCATATAGGAGTGCCGTCATGAGGGTGATTGCAGGAAAAGCAAAAGGAACCAAACTGGCCAGTGTCAAAGGCCTGGCAACTCGGCCCACAAGTGACCGGGTGAAAGAAGCGTTGTTCAATATCATCGACTGGAAAATCCCCGGAAGCTCATTTTTGGATCTGTACGCGGGCAGCGGAGCCATGGGTCTGGAGGCGCTGAGCAGAGGCGCTGAGCTTGTGGTCTGGGTTGAGGCGGACAGAGCCTGCTGCCAGCAGATCAGAAAGAACCTAGACCGGACCAAGTTGGAAGGTGGAATCATCTGCGCCAGCCCTGTCCTGCCCGCCCTGGCCAGGTTGAGCAGGAAGGGCCAGCAGTTCGATATCATTTTCCTGGATCCGCCCTACGGACGGGGCTTGGTGGAAAAGACCCTGGCCAGCCTGGCCGACTCCACTCTGCTCAAGTCTGGAGGAATTATCATCGCTGAGGCCAGCAAAAAAGAGGAAGCACCCTCCAGCGTGTCGAAACTCTGCCTAGAACAGATGCGCACCTATGGGGAAACATCGCTCTTGTTCTATGGATGGGAGGGGTCTCAGTGAAGATAGGGGTGTGTACGGGAACCTATGATCCCGTAACTCACGGCCATTTGGACATCATCACAAGGGCGAGCAGCCTCTTTGACCACCTTTATGTCTGCGTTCTGCATAACCCGGAGAAGGTTCCCCTCTTTACGGTGGAAGAACGCATGGATCTGCTGCGGGAGGAGACTAAGGGGCTGAGCAATGTTACAGTGGACACTCATTCGGGCTTGGCTATTGAGTATGCCCGGATGAAACAGGCTGCGGCCATGGTGCGGGGATTGAGGGCCGTCTCGGATTTCGAGTTTGAGTTTAAACTAGCTGCCATGAACCGCTACCTGGATCCCCAGGTGGAGACGGTGTTCATGATGACCAGCAGTGAGTACTCCTTCATCAGTTCTTCAGCGGTGAAGGAAGTGGCTGAGCTTGGCGGCGATGTGTCCAAATGGGTAAGCCCCCGAGTGGCTGAGGCGTTGATGAAGAAATTCAAGAGTAGGGAGAGGTCACAGTGAACCGAGTGAATCTATTGGTCCTCATCGACCAACTGGAAACACTAGTGGAGAAGGCGCCCGAGGTTCCTCTGGTGGGTAAGGTCCTGGTAGATGCCGACGAGCTGCTTGACCTGGTGGACATTATCCGCGCAGCTGTCCCCGAAGAGATCAAGCGGGCTGAGGCGGTCTCCTCAGAGCGGGAGAGGATGATTTCCGAGGGGCAGGAGCAGGTGGAGCGCATGATCGCCAAAGCGGAGGAGTATGCCGCGAAACTTGTGAGCAACAGCGAGATCTACCGCCAGGCGGAGGAAGAGAGCAAGCTGCTTCTGGAAGAAAGCAAAAGGCGCGCCCAGGAGATGCAGCTCGGCGCTGAGGAGTATGCCCTTGAGAAGCTGGATGAGCTGCATGAGGTCTTAAGCCGTGCCCTGTCAGAGATTGAGCGGGGCCAAGAGGCGCTGAGGAGCAGGAATCAGTCTCTGGACCGCAGCGAGATATAGACGATGCGTTTGAGCAGCCAGATTGTGCTCAGGATGATGACCAAGATGAGCAGGAAGCTTGTGGCTAGACGGGCAGAGGCCAGAAAACGCGCCCCGAAGCTGCCGTCCAGGTATTGACCGGAACCCAGGGCCGGGAGTACCTTGACTAGCGATGCGGGGATGAACTTGGCGGGGCCCAGGAGCAGGGCGCTGATTATGGCGGCGAAGGCGGCATGGAGTACCCGGGCATGGATGTAAGGAGTTAAGCGGATTTTGGTGCCGCTTACCATTGCTGCCACCTGCCCATGGACCGAGAGGCCGCTCCAGCCCAGCACTAAGCTGGCCGCGGTGACCTGCGCGGCCAAGGGGGCCGCGGTTCCGCTAGCTAGCTGCGCACCCAAGGTGGTCTCAAAAAACCCGTGCAAAACGGCACTGCTCAAACTGGGATCAAGCCCCACGAACCCTAGGATCAGGCTCAAACCAGCCCGCACGGGGTTGAGCAGTCCCGTGGCGCTGATCACTTGGACTATTACCGAAAAGAACATGATGCATCCGCCGATAAAGAGCATGGCTGAGAAACTGTTTTTGGCCGTATCACCGAAGAGCTTTCCTAGAGGGCGACCATCGCTTTTGCGCGCTTGGTCCAAGGCGCGCAGCGCCCTGTGCAGGTAAGCTTCTTGACTTTTTGCAGGGGGGCTTTCCGGCCCTCTGTGCAGGCGCATGCACAGCCCTACTAGGATGGCGCCCAAGTAGTGGGCGGCAATTAAAGTGACGCCCAACTCGGGACGTCCGAACATTCCCACTGCTACAGCACCCGCGAGGAACAGGGAGTTGGCGGTGTTGGTGAAGCCAATCAGCCGTTCCCCCTCAGTGCTGGTAATCAGCTTGGCCCTGGCCAAATCGCCGGTTACTTTAGCTCCCAGGGGAAAACCCCCGGCAAGACCCATGGCCAGGGCAAAGCCGCCCGCGCCGGGAACTCTGAACAAGGGGCGCATAATGGGCTCCAATAGGGAGCCAAGGAAGTGCACTACTCCCAGACCCATCAGTAATTCCGCCATGATGAAAAAGGGCAGCAGGGCTGGGAGAACGACTTCGAACCAGAGTTTGAGCCCATCCAGCGAGGCTTGGAACGAAATATCGGGATAGGCCACGATTAAGACAGTGAGGATGCAGGCAAGTACAGCTAAGCCGCGGTTCCGCCACATGGGCTACACCCCTTCCGTGGAATCTGCTAATTCTTACGAATTTGAGGTGAGATTTATGCCTTACCCCAAGGTGGGCGTTGCATTGGGTTCGGGCGCTGCCAGGGGACTCGCCAACCTGGGAGTTCTCCAGGTGCTTATGGAAGCGGGCATCCCCATTGACATTGTCTGCGGCACCAGTGCCGGCGCCGTGGTGGCCGGGCTGTACGCTGCCGGTTCCGATTTGCAGTTATTGGGCCGCATGGTGGTTGAGCTTGATTGGCATGATCTTACCGGTTGGTCCCTGCGGCCCAAGGGGCTTGTTTCCCCGGAGAAGGTCCACAACATGCTGCGGATCTTGACCCGGGATCAGCGCTTTGAGGATCTGCCCGTAAAGGCGGCAGTGGTAGCCACCGATCTACTCACCGGGGAAGAGGTGGTGCTGGATTCCGGCTCGGTGGCTGATGCGGTAACAGCCAGCCTTTCCATTCCTGGAGTGTTTGTGCCAGTGGAGCGGGACGGCATGCTGCTGGTGGATGGGGCCCTGGTGAACAGGGTGCCCGGTGATCTGTGCCGCCGGCTGGGCGCCCAGTTTGTAATAGCCGTGGATGTGGGCTGGGCACCGCTGAGCAGTAGAGTGCGCCATCTGCCGGACGTGATCATCCAGACCATTGACATCTTGAGCAGGCAGGCGGCAAGCAGGCAAGAAATCGACTGTGACGTGCTCATTGAGCCCGACTTGGGCAACGTGCGGCTAACACAGCTTAACCGAGCGGCGGAAATTGTGGAAAAGGGTAGGCAGGCGGCTCGACAAGCCCTTCCCGCGATCAAAAGCAGCCTGGCCACGCTGGGCTAGCTCAGGCGAGGCNCTTGCCCTGCAGGTTGTTGACAGGGTGAGGGAATCTTTGTATAATTTATGAGGTGATTAGGATGCGTCTCAATATCAGCGGCATTCAAGGTCGAAAAGGGGCCTTTTTTAGGGTCGAAAGGGAGCTTCCAGGGGATTTCCTTAAGACGCTGCCTGAAATCAGCCGGGTTTTAGGGCCCATTTCGGCAGAGTTGAAAGTGACGAACACGGGAGATGCATACTTGGTCACAGGCAGTCTTTCTGTGGAAGTGGAACTCCGCTGCAGCAGGTGCCTGGAGCCGCTGCAGACTAGACTTGAGGCAACATGCGAGCAGGAGTTCTTGAAAGAACCTGAGTTTGATGAAGAAGAAGAACTGCTTGAGGAACAGCATGTGGTGGAAGGCAACGAGCTGGATGCAACGAGTCTGATCCGGGAAACTTTGTTGATCAGCGTGCCAATGAAGGTTGTGTGCAGCCCCGATTGCCCGGGACTCTGCCCCAGCTGTGGAGCGTCCTTGGCGGAAGGCGACTGCGGTTGTCCTTCACCGGACGTGGATATTCGCTTAGCCCCTTTAAGCAAGCTGTTAGAACTATCGCCCCAGGCGGCTACACCAGAGAGGAGGAAGGACCATGGCAGTACCAAAGAGGAGACATTCCAAGGCAAGGGTCAACAAAAGGAGAGCTAATTGGCTGCGCGTGGAGGCAGTTGAAGCCAGCATCTGTCCGAACTGCCGCGAACCAAAGCTGCCCCATCGAGTCTGCCTGAGCTGTGGTATGTATAAAGGACGTCAAGTCATTCAGGTAAAGGAAGCGAAGTAGTCTGAAAAAGGTGTCTCGCTAGGGACATCTTTTTTCATGCCAAATTCTGGCTTTACTTCTCCCAGATCATCCACTATACTGATAATTGGTTTAGAACCTGGTGTTAACACTTGGGGTAAAGGGGGGCTGGTAGTGAAAGGCAGGCAGGGCCGGCAGGAGCGGCGCCGAGCGCTGCAAGAACTCCTGCGCCGCGATCCGTTCTTAACCGACTGGCAGCTGGCCGAGGAGTTGGCAGTGAGCGTGGCAACCATCCGGTTGGATCGCATGGCCTTGGACATTCCAGAACTCAGGGAACGGGCGAAGATTATCGCCGCCGGCACCTACTCGGAGATTAGGGCACTGCAGGGTGAAGAAGTGATCGGTGATTTGGTGGAGCTGAACCTGGGCCGCGCCGGGACTTCAGTGCTGGTTGTGTTGGACCACATGGTGTTTGCCCGCAACCAAATTCTCCGAGGGCATTACCTGTTTGCCCAAGCCAACTCCTTGGCAGTGGCCTTGGTGGACTCAGATCTGGCACTCACCAAGACCGCCCAGGTTGACTACCAACGTCCTGTGAAACTGGGAGACAGGGTGATGGCCAAGGCCGAAGTGATGTCTGTTCAGGATCATCGCTACCAGGTAAATGTCAAAAGCTTTGTCCAGGACAGGCAGGTCTTCAGCGGCGAGTTTGTGGTGGTGGATGTGGCCAAAAAGGGAGGGGCGAAGCATGAGTAAAATTGCACTAGATGCCTTTGGTGGCGATTATGCTCCCGAGGAGATTGTGGAAGGTGCCCTTCTGGCAGCTGAACTGGAGGGGATCTCCGTTATCCTCACCGGAGATGAACACCGCTTAAGATCGCTGGTGGGCGGGAAGGCTGGAAGTAATCGCATCGAGATTGTACATGCGCCCGAAGTGGTGCAAATGGACGAGGAACCTGTGGCCGCGGTGCGTTCCAAGCGGGACTCTTCGTTGGTGCGGGGGGCGCAGCTGGTGCGCCAAGGGGAAGCCCAGGCCTTAGTCAGCGCCGGCAGCACGGGAGCGACTTTGGCAGCCGCGCTGTTCAACATCGGGAGGATCAAGGGTGTGGAAAGGCCCGCCATTTCAACCATCCTGCCCACTGCCGCGGGCTTTACCCTGGTTTTAGATGTGGGGGCCAATGTGGACTGCCGGCCCAGCCAGCTGGTACAGTTTGCCCAAATGGGCTCCATCTACGCTGCAGAGGTGCTCAAGGTGCCCAATCCCCGTGTCGGTCTGCTCAACGTGGGACATGAACCGGGGAAAGGGAATCAACTGGCCAAGGAGGTTTACTCTCTTTTGCAGCAAACGTCCTTGAACTTCATCGGCAACGTGGAAGGTCGGGAAGTTCCCGGTGGCCATGTGGATGTTGTGGTCTGCGATGGTTTTCTGGGCAACGTTGTCCTCAAATTTGCCGAGGGTTTAAGTTCTACGCTCCTTAACATGATAAAAGAAGAGGCCAAGCGCAGCTTGGTGGCCACGGCCGGCGCCCTGCTGATGAAACCCGGCTTTAGGCGCTTGAAAAAGCGCATGGACCCCAATGAGTATGGTGGAGCGCCGCTTTTGGGCATTAACGGTGTGGTGATCATCGCTCACGGCGGATCTAATGCTAAGGCCATTTACAACGCGCTGCGCGTCGCCCGCGAAGGGGTGCAGAACCGCTATGTGGAAATCATCGCTGAGAGGATGGCAACTTAGCGGGGAAATTTCGAGTTTGCACTTGCCAGCGCTGAAGGTATGTAGTAGCATGAATATGCTGTGGGAGTACCTGGAGAAGGAGGTGACCTAACATGGGAGATTTTGACGAGAGGATTTTTGACAAGGTCAAAACTATCATCGTGGAACAGTTGGGCATCAACGAGGCAGAGGTAACACCGGAAGCCTCCTTTGTGGAGGATTTAGGGGCCGACTCGCTGGATGTCGTGGAGCTGATTATGGCTCTCGAAGAGGAGTTTGACCTGAAGATCACCGATGAGGAAGCAGAGAAAATCGCAACGGTACGCGATGCGGTGATATATATTTCTGAGCAGTTGTAACATCTAGGGTCCCAAAGTCAATTCGCTTTGGGACCATTCAGATCAAAGGAGGAGCCATGTACTTGGTCTGCAGAAGGTGGGCTGCCTGATGGAGAAGAAGGAGTTGATCCTGGCGGTCCAGGAGAAGCTGGGCTATGAGTTCAACGACCCGCGCCTTTTGGAGCTGGCCCTTACCCATCGCTCCATTGCCCGGGAGCCCCGATTTAACAACGAGCGCCTGGAGTTCTTGGGTGATGCGGTGCTGCAGCTTACGGTAAGCACCCATCTATACCGCCGGTTTCCAGACATGCCCGAAGGGGAACTGGCTAAAACCCGCTCCCTGTTGGTGCGGGAATCCACCCTGGCGGACATTGCCCGAGAGCTGCAGTTGGATGCCTATCTTCAGGTGGGTGAAGGAGAGAAGCGCAGTGGTGCACAGCACAGGGATTCCCTGCTCTGCGATGTCCTGGAAGCGGTCTATGGAGCCGTCTATCTAGATGGCGGCTTTGCCCAAGCGGAGCAGGTGATTCTCAGTCACCTTCCCCACTGGGATGCGGGGGAATTGGTGCGGTTGGATGCCAAATCCACCCTGCAGGAGTATTTTCAACAGACCACCAAGAAGCTGCCCGTGTACGCTCTGGTGGAGGAAACCGGGCCGGATCACGACAAACGCTTTGTGGTGGAAGTGCGTTTTGATGGCGAGTTTTTGGGATCCGGCAGTGGAACAACAAAAAAAGAAGCCGAGCAGGAGGCGGCGAGAAAGGCCCTTGCCAAACTCGGCATTCAGTAGAAGCGGCGGTGTTGAGCGAGGATCACACCCACGGTGGTGAGGGCACCGGGGTAATGATGAAGCGTAGCGGGCTCGATGACATGCCCGTCAAGATACCTGCCAATGAGGAAGGCCTGGTCAGTCTTGAGGAGCATCCAGTGCGCTTGTTCCGTGTTGTGAGCCTCGGAGATGATCAAGACGTCATGCTCCCAGAACCAGGGACTGTAATCGTTGGTACCGACACGGATGGCAAATAGGCCCTGTGGCTGCGGATGGTTGTAGAGGTAGAACCATTCGTCCACGGGCTTTTTTTGTTTGGGGTTCCAGCTGAACAAGGGAATGGTGACCAAGTAGTGAGGCACCCCGCCTATTTCCACCGCAAAGGGGTTCGGCTGGGGGATATCATCGCCGAGCACGAGCCTCTTGAACTCGTTAATTCCCTTGATATTCCCCTTCTCCAGCCAGTAGTAGACTGACTTGCTGTCGGCGAACTTCAACTCGGCTGCGATTTCGCGTACGGTAATGCTGGGATTCTGCTTGATCAGGGCTGCCATATGTGCCAGATAGTTCGAATACTGCAACTTAACCGCACTCTCCTCAAGGGTTTTCCAACACATTCCGCGCCCAAAATCCAAAAACCTTTACATAAACTCTGGTCTAAACCAGTGGGTGTGGGGCCAGATGGACCAGAGATATCCATAAGTTATGGATCGGAAAACCCTGCAGCCTATCCTCCCCTAGGAATGTTGGGCAAAGCCATGCATATACATGGACTAGGTAGCCTGGACCAAGAGGGGGAGGTTGATTGTATGCAGGCGAACAATCAGGCCGTTGACATGGAGCTGATCCAGAGAGTTCGGTCCGGTGACGAAAGCGCCCGTGATAGCTTGGTGTTGAAATACATACCCATGGTCAAATACATCATCCGCAACTACTATTCATCCTTTCTTGACTTCGAAGACCTGGTGCAGGAAGGGCTCATCGGCCTGCTCAGCGCCATTGACGAATACAAGCCGGAAGAGTATGATGTCAAGTTCAGCTCCTTTGCCTATTTGTGCATCATCAGGCGCGTGTATAACGTGATTAAGCAATCCAGCGGTAACAAGCACCGCCTCCTCAACGAAGCCGCTTCTCTGCAGACTCCCCTGGGTGCCGATGACAGCCGGGTGATGATGGACATTGTGCCCGCTCCCGTCAACCAGTTTGATCCCGAGAGAGTGATAGAAGAAAAGTTTGTGAACGAAACCATCGGCCGGGTTTTGCGCAACCACCTATCTCTTTTGGAGTATGCCGTGATCAGCAGGCTGATTAGGGGATACTCCGCCCGGGAGATCGAAGATGAAATCGGAGTGGGTTTGAAGGTGATCGACAACGCCCGGACCAGGGTACGGACTAAACTGCGTAGAATCCTAGATGAGCATGGGTCCCTACTCAGTCCCCACGTGCCCAGCGATGTGCGCAGGCGCGAGGACCTCTATCTGCAGCTGCCCATGGGCAGATAAGGCCATGGGCAGTTCTTTTTTCTTCCAAGGTATGGTACAATGGGCAGGGGTTAGTACTGGTCTTGGAGGAGTTTTATGCGTCTCAAGCGCCTGGAAATACAAGGATTCAAATCGTTCGGGCAGCCGGTCAGTTTGGAGTTCGGCCCGGGGATCACGGCCATTGTGGGCCCCAACGGGAGCGGCAAGAGCAACATTTCCGATGCCCTCCGCTGGGTGCTTGGTGAACAGAGCATCAAAAGCCTGCGGGGCAGCAGGATGGAAGATATCATCTTTGCCGGATCCGACGGGAAAAGGCCTTTGGGCATGGCGGAAGTACGGTTGACCCTGGACAACTCGGAAGGATTTCTCCCGCTGGATTACGCCGAGGTGACCGTGGCCAGGCGGGTCTACCGCTCGGGAGAGAGCGAGTTTTTCATCAACAAACAGAACTGCCGACTGAGGGACATTCAGGATCTGTTCACGGACACGGGATTGGGCCGGGAAAGCTATGCTGTGGTGGGACAAGGCCAAATCGATCAGGTGCTCAGTGTGCGCTCAGAAGACCGCCGGGTTTTGTTGGAGGAAACGGCGGGTATTGTCAAGTATAGGCAGCGCAAAGACGAAGCCCTGCGTAAACTAGAGGATACCAGCGTGGACCTGCTCAGGGTGACCGATGTCCTCCACGAGCTGGAAGGCCAACTGGGGCCCCTGGAAGAGCAGGCCAAACAAGCGCGCCTTTATCTATCCCTAAGTGAGCAGCTGCGGGAAGCAGAGCTGGATTACTACCACTTGACTTGGGAGGCGCTAGCCCGCCGGCTAGCCAAGGCGGAAGAGGACTACCAGCGTCTGCAAATCGAGTTCGAACAGGCCAGGCTGCATTTGGAGGACCTGGAGGATAACGTGGCAGAACTGGAGGTTCAAGAGGGCCGAGTCCAGGAAGAGCTGGAAAGCAGGCAGGGAGAGCTTGCGGAAGTGGTGGAGGCCTACACGGAGACCGTGCACAGTATTGAGCTCCACCAAGAGCGGATCAAGAACCATCAGGCCCGCAGGGAGCAGCTCACGTCCCTGCTCCAAGCTAAACGCCGGGAGCTGGAGCTGCATGGTGAGGAAGAGGACAAGCTCCGTCAGGAACTGGAAGGGCTCCTAGGGCAGCTGCGCGCCCAGCAAGAGACCGCGGCTGGCGCGCAAAAAGCCGTGGAGAGCCTGCAGGAGCGCCAGAAGCGGGCCCAGAACGAAGTGAACAAGTTGAAGGATGAGTTCTTCGACTTCATGCGGGAGCTCGCGGACAAGCGCAATTTTCAGCGCGGTTTCGAGGAGCGCCGGGCCAACCTGGAAGAGCAGCTGGCCCGTACGGCTACGGAGCGCGATGCCCTTTTAAGCCGCATCAAAGCTGTGGAAGCTGAGCTGCGTACCCTGGAAAAGCGCGAGACGGAGTGCCATGAGCTGCTCCGGCGGCAGGGGGAGGAGGAGCGCTCCCTCGAGGAGAAGCTAACCGCCGCCAAGTCGGCCCTGAGTGCCCAGGAGCAAAGGCGTCGGGAGTTGGAGGCGGAACAGGCGCGGATCGGCGCCCGCCTGAGAACCCTGCTGGAGCTGGAGGAAGGCTATGAAGGGTACGCCGCGGGGGTGCGGCGCATTCTGCAGGATGGGCAGATGTCCAAGTTGGTTTTGGGGACTGTGGCCGATGTGGTTAAAGTGCCGCAAGGCTTGGAGACCGCCTTGGAGGTGGCCTTGGGTTCGGGGCTACAGAACCTGATTACTGCTGGAGAAGCCGATGCCAAGGCCCTCATCGCCTGGCTGCAGAAGGTTAAGGGAGGGCGGGTTACCATCCTTCCCCTAGACAGCGTGCGGGGGGCGGAGTTTTCTGCCCAGGCCAGATCCCTTTTGGATCAACCTGGGGTCTTAGGGCCCGCCCTAGACCTGATCACCTTCGACGAAAAGTTCAGGCCGGCCCTGGCCACGCTTCTGGGCAGGGTGGCGATTACGGAAGATTTGGATACGGCTTTGCGCCTAAAAAGGGATCTCCGGAAGTTTGCCCGCATCGTGACCCGCGATGGCTCCGTGGTCTTTCCCACAGGCGCGATCACGGGCGGAAGCATCAATGCCCGTACTTCCGGGCTTTTAGCCCGTAAAGGAGAACTCGCCAGGCTGGAAAAGCAGGCCGAGGCAGTGGCGGGTAGGCTAACGAGCGCTGAAGAAGAACGGAGCGCCATTTTGGAGAGTATTGCGCGGCAGGAAGAGTCTGCCCAAAAACTGCAGACTGAAATCCTGGAGGCCAGACTCGCCCTGCAGGGCGTTCTGCAGGCCAAAGAGCAGGCCCTAAGGGAGCAGGAAAGGCTGGGCGGGACCCTGGGGGAACTCGCCTCTAAAATGGAAGAGTTGCAGCTCACCCTAGCTAACTTGGGATCAGAGTGTGAACTGGCTGCCGCGGAAGTGGCCGAACTGGAGATGGAGGAGCAGATGCTCCGCGACCACATCCAAAAGGAGGAAGAGGGGCTAGCCGAGATGGCTGCTGCCCTTGAGCGGCTGGCCAATGAGCACACGGAGCAGCAGGTTCACGTTGCGGAGCTGAAGGGCGTTCTGGAAAACAAGCGCACGCACCTAACGAACCTGGAACAGCGGAAAAAGGAAGCCTTGGCTTTTGTGGAACAAGCCCAGCTTGAGCTGGATCAGATCGCCGGGGAGCAGCGCAAAAACGAGGAGTACATCGCCGCGGCGGCTGCGGAAAATGTGCAGCGCCAAGCAAGGCAGGACGAGCTCCGCGAAGAGCTGGAACGGTGGAAGCTGGAGCGCCAGGCGGTACAGAAAGAAAAGGCCCAGTTGGGGAAAGAATTAACGGAGGCGCAGCAGGAACAGCTGCGCAGGGAAAGGGCACTGTACAGACTGGAAGTTGAGCTGGGTCAGTTGGCCAGCCAGCAGGACCAGATCCGGGAGGCCTTGGCCGAGCGAGATCTGTCCTTGGCAGCAGTCTTGAACAGGGAAGTCAAGCAGAAGGAGGCCGCCCTGAAGCGCTCCATGGAGGAACTGCGGGGGCAGATCCGGGCGCTGGGTTTGGTCAACCCCACTGCCCATGAGGAGTATGAGCGGGTTTTGGAGCGCTGCTCGTTTCTCCAGAACCAGCTAGAAGATCTGAACGAAGCCAGGGCAGGTTTGCTGGACGTGATCAATGAAATGGATAAACTCTGCCGCACCAGGCTGCGGGAAGTATTCGAACAGGTGCGCGTGGAGTTCCAGAAACTGTTTGCCTGGCTTTTCCAAGGTGGCAGCGCCGATCTGGTCATGACCGACCCCGAATCCATCTTAACCACTGGCATTGATGTTCTGGCCAAGCCGCCCGGTAAGAAACTCCAGAATCTGCTGCTGCTTTCCGGGGGCGAACGGGCGCTTACAGCCATCGCACTGCTTTTTGCCATCAGGCGCGTTAAGCCCACGCCCTTTTGGGTGCTGGATGAAATCGACGCCACCTTGGATGAGGGCAATTTGGAACGTTTTAACCAGCTGATGGAGGAGTTTTCCACGGATACCCAGTTCTTGGTGATCACCCATCGGCAGAGAACCATGGAGCATGCCCACACCCTCTACGGCGTAACCATGGGTGAACAGGGTGTTTCCCAGATCATATCAGTGGCATTGAGACAGGAGGAGTAGCTAGTGTTTTGGAAGCGCATGTTTGGGGATAAACCCGCTCCCGAACAGGCCAAGGAGAGCGGCTTTTTTAAGAAGTTAGTGAGCGGCCTGGAGAAGACCAAACAGAATCTGGTCTCCAAAGTGGAGCAGATTACCAGCGGGCGCCGGGTGGACGAATCCCTCTTTGAAGAACTGGAAGAAGTGCTCATTGAAGCCGACTGCGGCGTGGCCACAGCCATGTTCCTAGTGACCAGCTCAGGGAGAGGGCTAGGGAAGAGAAGATCACCGAAGCGGAAGAGCTGCGCAGGGTCCTCCAGGAAGAAATGGTGGCGCTTTTGGAGAAGAACGCGGCTCCCCTGAAAACGCCCGCAGAGAAACCCTACGTGATTATGGTTGTGGGTGTGAACGGTGCGGGCAAGACCACCACCATCGCCAAGCTGGCCTACCGTTTTCAACAGGAAAACGCCAAGGTGCTGCTGGCCGCTGGCGATACCTTTAGGGCAGGAGCCATCGAACAGCTGGGGGTGTGGGCCAACCGCCTCGGGGTGGAGCTCATTGCCCATCAGGAGGGATCCGATCCGGCAGCGGTGGCCTATGATGCCATTAATGCGGCCAAGGCTAGGGACAGCGATGTGCTGATCATTGATACCGCCGGGCGCCTGCAGACCAAAGTGAACCTCATGTCAGAACTGTCCAAAATCCACCGCGTCGTAAAAAGGGAACTCGGCCGGGACCTGGACGAGGTGCTGCTGGTGGTTGATGCCACCACGGGCCAAAACGCTTTGTCCCAGGGGAAAATCTTCCAGGAGGCTGTTCCCCTCAGCGGCATTGCCCTCACCAAACTTGACGGCACCGCCAAAGGCGGCATTGTCCTGGCCCTGGCCAGTGAACTGGAGCTGGCGGTGAAGCTGGTGGGTGTTGGCGAACAGTACGAGGATCTGCAGGATTTCGATGCCCGTGCCTTCGTCGCGGCCCTGTTTGGAGAGGCTGATAGTTAAATTTCTAGGTGTCAAGAGAAAGGGCTTGACAACAAATGGACCGCTGTTTATACTGAGGTAGTGTAAAGTGATTATGCTTAACAGGAGTTGGCCATGGACAAGACACTCCGCATGAGTCTGCTGTTTGACTATTATGGCCCCCTGTTGACAGAGCGTCAGCAGGATATCTTCCAGCTGTACTTCAACGACGATCTGTCCCTGGGCGAAATCGCTGAAGAACTGCGGATATCGCGCCAGGCGGTGTACGATACTCTGCGGCGGGTAGGCTTGGTCTTGGAGGATTTTGAAGATAAGCTTGGGCTGCTGCAAAAAGACCGTGACAGGCAGGCCGTCTATGGGGAACTGCTGCGCTTAGTTCAAGAGCTGCGCAGTCAGTGTGGAGATTTGCCTCAGTTGACAGCCATGGAAGAGCAAATCCAAAAAGCGCGAGGAGCGAGTTAGGAGAGACTGGCATGGCTTTTCAGAACTTATCATCCCGCCTGCAGGAAACCATGCGCAAACTGAGGGGCAAGGGCCGCTTAAGCGAGAAAGACGTGGACCAGGCGCTGCGGGAGATCAGATTGGCCCTGCTGGAGGCGGATGTCAATTATAAAGTGGTGCGTGATTTTATTGCCCATGTGAAGGAAAGGGCCACTGGCCACGAGGTGCTGAGCAGTCTAACCCCCGGCCAGCAGGTTATTCGCATCGTTAACGAGGAGCTGACCCAGCTCATGGGCGGCACCCAGGCGAAGCTCACCCTGTCCAGCCAGCCCCCCAGCGTAATCATGATGGTGGGCCTGCAGGGCTCGGGAAAAACCACCACCACAGGCAAGTTGTCCCGCATGCTCAAAGGCCAGGGGCACCGCCCGCTCTTGGTGGCCTGCGATATCTACCGCCCTGCGGCCATCAAACAGCTGCAGGTACTGGGCGAACAGCTGGACATACCCGTGTTCAGCATGGGAGAGCAGAATCCCGTGGATATAGCCAAGGCAGCCTGCAGCCATGCCAAGAAGTTCAACAACGATGTGGTGCTCTTAGATACCGCCGGCAGGCTGCATGTGGATGAGGAGCTCATGGAAGAGCTGGTGGAGATCAAAGCCGCGGTGAATCCCACGGAGATTCTCCTGGTTGTGGACGCCATGACAGGCCAAGATGCTGTCAATGTGGCTGAAGCTTTCAATGAACGGCTGGAAATCGGCGGTGTGGTCCTCACCAAGCTCGACGGTGATGCCAGGGGTGGGGCAGCCCTGTCCGTGAAGGCAGTGACGGGCAAGCCCATCAAGTATATCGGGGTTAGTGAGAAGATGGATGGCTTGGAGCCCTTCCATCCCGACCGCATGGCCTCTCGTATCTTGGGCATGGGTGACATCCTCACGCTGATCGAAAAGGCAGCTGCCGCGGTGGATGAGGAAAAGGCTGAGAAAATGGCCGCCAAGCTCAAAGAGGCCGAGTTCACCCTGGAGGATTTCTTGGAGCAGATCGAGCAGATGAAGGACATGGGGCCCATCGACCAGCTGATTGGCATGATCCCGGGCCTAGGTGCCAAGCAGCTCAAGGGTCTGGAGGTTGATGACTCCCATCTGAAAAAGATCGAAGCCATCATCAACTCCATGACTCCAGAAGAGCGGCGCAGGCCTGAAATCATCGGAGGTTCCAGGCGCAAAAGGATCGCCTTGGGCTCTGGCACGAAGGTGCAGGATGTGAATCGCCTGCTCAAGCAGTTCAGCCAGACCAAACAGATGTTGAAACAGTTTTCCGGTGCACCAAAGAGGCGCAAAAAGAAGGGAATGTTTTCCCTATTCCAATAGATGAAGTTGCTAAGTAGGAGGTGATGGACATGGCAGTGAGAATTCGACTCAAGAGGATGGGCGCGAAAAAGAGGCCGTTTTACCGTCTGGTAGTGGCCGATTCGCGGGCCGCGCGGGATGGCGCTTTCATCGAAAGCATTGGCTATTACAATCCCATCGTTGATCCGGTAGAGATCGAGATCGACGAAGAAAAGGCTTTGGATTGGCTCCGCAAGGGTGCCCGGCCATCTGACACGGCCAAGTCGCTGTTGAAGCGTGCGGGAGTTCTGGACAAATTTGCCGCATCCCGTAAAGAAGGGTAGGAGGTCAGTGTGAAGAACTTAGTGGAGTTTATCGGTAAGTCTCTGGCCAGCCATCCAGAAGAGGTCATGGTTGATGTCCGCGAAAAAGGGCGGGAACTGGTCTACACCCTGTACGTGGCGCCTGACGACATGGGACGCCTCATTGGCAAGGGCGGGCGTATTGCCAACGCAATCCGCACCGTTGTGAAGGCTTCGGCCATCAAGTCAGGGGTTCAAGTCTATGTGGAAATTGAAGAAAGAGAAGCCTAAGTGGATAGTGGTTGGGGAAGTGGTTGCCCCCTGGGGCAATCGCGGCGAGGTTAAGATCATTCCCCACACAGAGTTTCCCGAACGCTTCGAGCAGATGGAAGCGGTGCGCTTGTTTCTCAAGGGTGCCGAAGAGCCCCTGGGCCTCTTTCCCTTGGAGTCGTGTCGTGAGCATAAAGATGGCATTCTCCTCAAGCTGAAGGATGTGGACAGTATCGACCAGGCGGAAAAGCTCCGCCACGCGCTGATCAAGGTGAGTGTGGATGAACTGATGCCGCTCCCGCCGGGCCGCTTTTACATCTTCGAGCTTATCGGCCTGGAATGCCGGACTGAGTCCGGAATGAAGCTGGGAGTGGTAGCCGATGTCCTGCAGACGGGGGCCAATGATGTCTACCTCGTGAAACCGTATCCTGAGGTGAGCAGACAGAAGGAGATCTTGATCCCGGCCATTCCCCAAGTAGTAAAGGACATACGTCCTGAGGAAGGCTTGATGATTATCGAGCTCATGGACGGTTTACTCGACTGAAGTTGGGGGGTGAGCACATGCGTTTTGACATCCTCACCTTGTTCCCGGAAATGTTCGTTGGGCCACTTAGTGCCAGCATCATTGGGAAAGCTAGGGAGCGGGGACTGCTGTCCGTCGAAGTTTGGAATATTCGCGATTATGCGCTGGATAAGCACAGAACGGTTGATGACACACCCTATGGGGGCGGCGCAGGCATGGTTCTGCGTCCAGATGTTCTGGTCAGGGCCATTGAAGCCGTGCGCGGTGATTCCCCTACTCCAGTTGTCTACTTATCCCCCCAAGGGCGGGTGTTCAACCAGCAGATGGCAGCGGAACTGGCCAAGCTGCCGCGCCTGATTCTTGTGAGCGGGCACTACGAGGAGATCGATGAGCGTGTGCGCGCCAACTGGGTGGATTGGGAGCTATCCATCGGAGATTACGTGCTCACAGGCGGAGAGCTTCCGGCCATGGTTGTTGTAGATGCGGTGGCAAGGCTTCTGCCGGGGGTTTTGGGTGATGAAAGCTCACTCCAGGAGGAGTCTTTCCAGGACGGTCTGCTGGACTATCCCCAGTACACCAGGCCCGCGGATTTCCGCAATCTGCACGTGCCCGAGGTGCTGCTCAGCGGACACCATGAACAGATCCGCCGTTTTCGGCTGAAAGAATCGCTGCGGCGTACCTTGCTGCGGCGACCAGATCTGCTGCAGCGCAGAGAGCTGTCAGCGGAAGAACGTGAGATACTAGAAGAACTGACTCAGGAGTATTCCTGTGAAGGGAGGGCAAATGACAGTGAATATAATCAAGACCATTGAGCAAGAGCAACTGCGCACTGATCGTCCTGAGTTTGGCCCTGGCGATACCGTAAGGGTACATGCCAAGGTAGTGGAGGGCAACAACGAAAGGATTCAGGTTTTTGAAGGAGTTGTGATTAAGAAAACCGGCGGTGGAATTCGCGAGGCTTTCACCGTGAGAAAGGTGTCGCAAGGTGTGGGTGTGGAAAGGACGTTTCCGCTCCATTCGCCTCGCATCGAGAAGATTGAAGTGGTTCGCCGCGGCAGGGTGCGCCGGGCGCGTCTGTACTACCTGAGAGAGCGTTCCGGTAAGGCGGCTCGCATTAAGGAGCTCCGCCGCTAGCTGTTTGGGAACCTTTCCCAAAGGGGAGTGGGGCTACACTCCTCTTTTTCTAATCTGCCGACAGGGAAGGTAGGAGGCACGGAAATGGCGAAATCGCAGATTCGGGAGTATGCCGAAGCTCTGCTTGTTTCTGTTATACTAGCGGCCCTGATCATCGTCTTTGTCGCCCAGTCCTTTTTGGTGGAAGGCAGTTCCATGGAACCATCCTTCCATGATGGTCAGCGGCTTATGGTGGAGAAGGTGAGCTATCGCTTCGGAGAGCCTAAACGGGGGGATGTGGTGGTGTTTAGATATCCCAGTGACCCCCGCCGCAAGTTCATTAAGCGCATCATTGGCCTGCCAGGTGATGAGATCACCATCAAGAACGGTTTTCTGCACATTAACGGCCAGCGATTGGAAGAGGATTACATCAATGGACCAACCTACGGCACTTACAGCGCTCCCACCTTCGGGCCGGTTTTGGTTCCCGACGGACACTACTTCGTATTAGGGGATAACAGGCGCAACAGCGACGACAGCCGCTATCCCGATGTTGGTTTCGTGCCCAGGAAGAATCTGGTGGGTAGGGCCCTGTTTGTGTACTGGCCTTTGAATCAGATCAGCTGGATTTCCATACCTTCAGCACTGGAAAGGATCGGAGCAAGATAATGACTATCCAGTGGTACCCGGGACACATGACCAAGGCCAAGCGCATGATTGAAGAGGCGCTGAAGCTGGTGGACGGCGTCTTGGAGGTAGTGGATGCCAGGGTTCCGGTAAGCAGCCGCAACCCCGATCTACTGGAGTTGACCACCAAGCCCCGTATTATGGTCCTGACCAAAATCGATCTGGCTGACCCAGCCAAGACCAAGCAGTGGTTGGACTTCTGGCAGTCCCAGGGTGAAAAGGCCGTGGGCGTCAATTTGCTGCAGGGACAAGGCGTGGGCAGGCTGCGCGGATTAGTGGCGCGCAGCTTTTCAGGTCTGAAGCGCCTTCCCAGGCTCTTGGTGGTGGGGATTCCCAATGTGGGTAAATCAGCCCTGATCAATGCCCTGACCAGAAGGCGCGGAGCGCAAGTTGGAGCAAGGCCTGGTGTAACCAGGGGCAAACAGTGGCTTTCCGGCCGGGGTATGCTGCTGTTGGACAGTCCAGGCATCCTCTGGCCCAAGTTTGAGGATCAGGAAACTGCAAAACGCCTGGCTGCGGTGGCAGCAATCCGCGACGAGGTGCTGGATCAAACAGAACTGGCCTTCTGGCTTTTGGCCTGGTTCAGCCAGCACTACCCCGAAGCGCTCCAGGCGCGTTATGGAAGCCTCGATGCCCAAAACCCTCTGGAGGAGATCGGCCGCCGGCGGGGCTGTCTGCTTTCCGGCGGGGAGGTGGATTTGCATCAAGCGGCGGCCCTTGTGCTCAAAGACTTCCGCTCCGGAAGGCTGGGAGCGGTTACCCTTGACCACAGTCCAAGCGAGGTGCAGGGATGCAAAGACTGGAAAGACACTTAAGGCAGCAGGGTTTTCGCAGGATCGTGGGAATAGATGAAGCGGGGCGAGGGCCGCTTGCCGGACCGGTGATTGCCGCCGCGGTGCAGATTCTTCCAGAGAGCTTTGGCGTGGAGATAAAAGATTCCAAGGCCTTGTCCCCTAGAAAACGGGAGCAGGCTTACGAAGAAATATTGCGCACCTGCTTGGTGGGTATCGGGCAGGCCAGTGTGGAGGAAATTGATGAACTGAATATTCTGGGGGCCACCTTTTTGGCCATGAAACGCGCTTTACAGGCCCTGCCTGAACAGCCCGATTTCTGCCTCGTGGACGGTTCTCTACCCATTCCTGATCTCCAGTGGCCCCAGAAGCCTGTAGTTAAAGGTGATCAGCTGTCGCTTTCCATCGCTGCGGCTAGCATTGTGGCCAAAGTGGAACGGGACCGGATCATGGATCGTTACCATGAGCTTTATCCCATTTACAACTTCAGTAAGAACAAGGGATATCCTACTAAAGAGCATCGCGCGGCCATCCAGAAAGCCGGGCGCTGCCCCCTGCACCGCCGGTCCTTCAGGTGTGCCGGCCTATGAATGGGGGTCGTCACTGGGAGGCACTCGCCCGCAAGTTCCTGGTCAGCCAGGGCCTTCGTTTTGTAGAAGCGAACTTTGCCCGGCGTTTCGGGGAGATCGATCTGATTATGCAGGACGGCACAACCCTGATCTTCGTGGAGGTCAAATACCGCAGCTCTGAACGCTTCGGCAGCAGCCTCGAACAGGTGACCCCGGGTAAGATACGCAAAATCAAGTTGGCGGCCCAGGCGTATCTCCAATCCCGTGAGCCGGAAGTTGAGGCGGTGCGCTTTGATGTTGTGGGTATCAGTCCAGAGGGGACAGGTTACAAGTTCAATTGGGTGAAGGGAGCTTTTCAATGAAATACTGGTCTAAAGCACTCATTTATTGCCTTCTTATTCTTCTCGTCTTTCCCAGCATGACCCTTGCTCAGCAGGCGCCCGCACTGGAACTGGGCGCCAAGGCAGCCGTTCTTCTGGATTTTCAAACCGGACAGATCCTGTACTCCAAGAATGGCCAGCAGCCCCATGTGCCGGCCAGTCTAGCCAAGATCATGACCATGTACGTCACCCTGGACCAGATCAAGGCGGGCCAGGTGAGTCTGGATGATACTGTGGTGGTGAGCGAACGGGCGTGGCGCATGATCGGGTCCCGCATGTTCCTGGAGCCGGGTGAAGTTGTCACCGTAGAGCAGCTGCTTCTAGGCATCGCGGTGGTTTCCGGCAATGATGCCTGTGTAGCCCTGGCTGAAGGCCTGGCCGGCAGTGAGGCTGCCTTTGTACAGCTCATGAACGAAAAGGCTAGAGCTTTGGATCTGCCCATGCATTTTGTGGACGTTCACGGTCTTTCAGGGGAGAACGAGGTCACGGCGGAAAGCGTGGCCCGCTTGGTCCATGCCTACCTCATGGATCACCCTGACGCCATACGCTTTCACCGGGAACCCTCCTTTTCTTACCAGCCCCGATCCAGCAGGACCCCCATCGTGCAGCACAACCGCAACGGTTTGCTCCGCACTTACGAAGGTGCCGATGGGCTGAAGACAGGGCACCTAGAGGTGGCTGGCTATAACCTCGTGGCCACCGCGGTGCAGAACAACAGGCGCTTGATTGCGGTGGTGCTGGGCGCGGAAAGCGAAGCCAAGCGCGAGGAAGAGGCGGCTGCACTTCTCACCTACGGGTTCCGCAACTTCGATCTGGTGAACATCGCTCCCCTGCTTCACGACAAAACCGCCAGGGTGGTTAAGGGTAAACAAGCCCAGGTTGGGTTGAAGGTGCAGGAACCCATCATCGCCGTTCCTAAGGGCGTGGGGGCCACTGTGAGCGTGGGCATTCAAACGAAAGAAGTGGAAGCTCCGGTGGAAGAAGGCACTCCAGTGGGGGTGCTCAGCATTTACCTCCAGGATGAACTGGTCAAACAGGTTCCCCTGCTCGCGGTGGAAGAGGTGGAGAGGGGAAGCTGGCTGAAGATCATGTGGGATAACTTGATCATGTTCTTCAAGGATCTGATTCGCAGACGCTAGCGCCTGAGTCATTTCGGCGGCGCGGCGAAGGCTCCCCTGCCGGGAGTCTCTTTTTTCGTGATGTTTATTTAACTTTCACAAGGAAAAGTCGCTTTTTCGTAGAAAATGAGATAAGAAATGATGAAATGAGTAGGGATAGAAAGGGTGAGAAACGTGCAGCCGCTTGCTCTCGATGATCTGGACAAGAAAATCCTGGGCTTCCTGCAACAGGATGGCAGAATGACCTTTGTCACTCTAGCCGCGCATTTGGGCGTTTCAGAGGGCACGATCCGCAAAAGGGTGAAGCGGTTGGAGGACGGTGGTGTGCTGAAAACCATGGGGGTGACCGATCCCCTGAAGATGGGATTGGACACCGTTGCCTTCATCTGGTTTAGAGTTGACCGCCTGTACCTGGAAGGGGTCATTGCCGCCCTCAACGGACTCGAAGAAGTGCGTTACCTGGTGGTAACCACTGGAGGCTATGATCTGGTCGCCATGGTGGTACTGCCCAACCGCACCCAGCTCGTTCAGCTGCTCAACGATAAGCTTTCGCAGATTGAGGGAATCATCAGCACAGAAACATCTATAGTGCTGCAGATTCACAAGCAAATCCACGACTGGGCACCCTTCGGGGATTATGTGGAAAGGGAGGCGTCGCACGGATGAACGGGTTTGTTCTCGATGAGTTCGATCGTGAAATAATTCGTTTGCTTCAGCAAGACGGCCGGATGCCCTTTTTGACCATTGCCAATAAACTGGGCCTTGCTGAAGGAACGGTGCGGCGCCGAGTGGCGAAGCTGCGCAGTGAGGGCCTCTTGAAGATAGTGGGCATCGCCAACCCCTTTAAGGTTGGTCTGCAGACCGTGGCCATTGTAGGTCTGAAGGTGGAGCGGGGAAGAATTGAGGCCATTGCCAAAGAGCTCAGTTCCTTAAAGCAGGTTCGCTATGTGGCCCTCTCCACTGGGAACTATGATCTGGTAATTGAAGTGGTGGTCTCCAGCAATGATGAGCTCCTAACCTTCCTGGTGGACAGGCTCAGTGAAATCCCTGGGATCAGCAACACAGGTACCTCAGTGGTTCTGAAAGTGGCCAAAGAGGATCTGGCCTGGGACGTGTAAGTCAAGCCAGTAGGTGGAGCTGAGTTTCCCAGCG
>JGI24712J26585_10000999_pt1 | contig 24304 bp, 19 predicted proteins | sample BioPla3DNA2_FD_26585 | JGI IMG/M metagenome (IMG submission 26585)
TCTTTATCTTGGTTATCATCTTTATCTTGGTTATCGTCTTTACTCTCTTCAATTAGTTTTTTTATATATTCATAGTTAAATATCAATTTTTCGTTTCCAGGATTAAGTTTAATTGCTTCTTTATAATTTTCCAAAGATTTTTTATATAGTTTAATTCTATTTTCCTCTTGTAAATCACCTATTTTTTTATAAATTTCACCTAATATACTATATCTAACTAAAGTTTTATTATTTGAATCAATAAAGTTTATTAGCTCTTCATGATTATTTAAATAGTATAAATTAATTGCAATATTATCTAGTATTGTATTGTTATTTTCTAAAATATTATTTGCAGTTTTAAACTTATCTAGTGATTTTTCAAATTCTTTATTATTATATAAGATAATCCCATCTTTAATATTTCTATATGCGTTTTCTTGTTTCGAAGAAAATCCACATAAAAATATAAAAATTAGTACTAATATTATATTTATTTTCAAAACAAGTCCTCCTTTTAATTAATCTAAAGTAGAATATAGAATATTATAAATAATAATAGTCCTATTAATAAAAAATACTGAAAAAGATGTGTATAAATTTTAATTTCGTTATTTTTTATTTCTGATTTTTTTAATTTAGATATATCATCAATAAGCAATTTTATCTCATCACCAAATAATGTTGATAAATAGAATTTTCCACCTGTTACATTGGAAATTTCCTCTAAAGTAGAAATATTTAATTTAGTTATAACTGTTTCACCATTTTTATCTTTTAAATATCCATTTAAATTACCTTTTTCATATATAGGTATAGGCCCCCCATTTTGCGTCCCAATACCAATTGTGTATATTTTTATATTATTTAAAGTTTTCGCTAGTGCAATAACTCTCTCGTCATGTTCCTCACCATCACTAAATAATATAATGACTCTGTCGCCTTTTGTACCTGCACTAAATGATTCACTTGCTATTTTAATTGCTTTTTCGATATTTGTTCCACCACCATAGATCATATTTGTATCTACTACATCAAGAAACAGTCTGCCCATAGTATAATCATCAGTAAGAGGCATCTGAATATATGCATCAGATGAGAACGGGATAAAACCTATTCTATCTCCTTGTAAATTATTAATAACTTCCTGTACAATCTCTTTTGCACGGTGCATTCTACTTGGTTTTAAATCTTCAGCATCCATACTATTTGATACGTCAATTAAAAAATATATATCAAGTCCCTCTTTTTTTATAGATACAGTTTCTTTTTCTATTTTTGGTTCAAATAGAGCAAATATAATAAATCCTAATGATAATATTAATCCNGTTAATTTAAATACTTCCCATTTAGTTTTAAATTTTAGATTAAAAAAAGAAAATCCTTTTCTTTTTTTATTATATCCTAATAAAAAGAATATAATTAATATAAAAAACAACATTATATAGATATAATCAATTTTTTCAAAATTAAATTCCATTTTTTTCTCCTATTCAGGTATTTTTATCATTAAAAACTTATCAATTAATAACCCAATAAATAAAAACACCAGTGATAATCTTAAGAAAATTTTATATAATTCTTTATAGATTGAATATACATTATCTTCAATTTTTGTTTTTTCAAGTTCATCTATCTGATCAAATATTTCATTGAAATGTTTTAAATCATCAGCTCTAAAATATTTTCCCTTTGTTTCTTTGGAGATTTTCATAAGTAATTCTTCATCTAAATCAGAAGCTCCTCTTCTTATTATTCCACCTATATTAAATATAGTGTCGTCACTTCCTACACCGACAGAATATATCCTTACACCCATCTCTTTTGCAAAATTTAATGACATTTCAGGACTTATTTCCCCAGCATTATTACTCCCATCTGTTGCAAGTATAATAATTTTAGATTTTGATTCACTTGTTTTCAGTCTATTTAGTGCAACTGTTATTCCTAAGCCTATAGCTGTTTGGTTATTATTTTTTATATCACTAAAGTCTATTTTACTAATAGTTTCCTCTACAACTTTACTATCAAAAGTAAGTGGTAATTTTGTGTATGCACTTCCTGCAAATAAAACAAGTCCGATTCTATCATTTACTCTTTTCTTTGCAAAATTTAATATAACTTTTTTTGCCGCTTCAAGTCTATTTGGTAATAAATCTATTGATTGCATACTCCCAGATATATCTAAAACAAGCATTATGTCAATACCATTTTTATCCACAACAGAATTTAATTTATGATTATACGGTCTTGAAATTGCAAGTATTAAAAAAACAAGCCCAATAAAAATAAGAAATTTTCCTAGATATACTTTATATCTATTTTTATTAGCTATTATTTTTAATTTCTCAATTCTGGAAAACTTAATTGATTTTCTACGTTTTTTTATTAAAAAGAGATAGATTAAAGGTAATATCAGAAATAATAGATACCAATTTAAAAAATACATCCTAATCACTTTCCTTTATCTAAATTATTAACTTTATTTATTGTATTATTATTTATTTCATAAATAGTTAATACAATTTTTTTTAATTCATCTTTTTTCTCAATTTTTTCAATATTTTTAGATGAATAATTACTATATTTACATAAATCTACATATTCAAACCATTTCGTAAGTTCCTCTAATATAATTTTATTTTTATTTATTAATTCTATTGTTAGCAGTTTATAAATTATCTCTTTTGATGTATTTCCGATTATCAGTACGTTAAATTCATTGTAGATATAGTTTTTAAATAAAAAAGTAAGTTGTACATAGAAGTCTAAACAATTAATATCAATTTTATCTATATCTTTTATAAATATAGATAATGAATTATCTTTATTTATAGTCTTCCTAGTTATTTTTTTATACAGGAAATATATTAGATATATTAATATTAATATGATAAAAATTATAAAAATATAGATAAATTTACTTAATGGAAATGGAGTTGTAATATTATAAACAGTAATATCTTGTTCGCTTATATTATAAATATCATCTCTAGAATTATATTTTTCATCTTCTAAAATTGATTTTACTTCAATAGTAATTATACTGTTTCCTATTCTGATCTCCTTTGTCCCAGTCTCAAATGTTCTAATATCTAAGTTTATTTTTCCATTACCTTTATCCATTTTTACAATTTCAAAATCCTTAAATTTAGATTTAATCTCTTCAATTGTATAATCTCCATTGGATATTATCTCCAATGAAAGAATATCCCCAACATATATATTTTTATTTTGCGAAAACAAATTCATTGTTATAAAGATAAAAAATATAGATATGAATATTTTTTTCATAATTATACAAAACCCCTTTTTAAGTTAATTATCTTCTAATTTTTTTTCTTTTTTTAAAAAATAGTTTTAATGCTTTTACATAATCTTCATCTGTAAACACATTAATTACATTTTGTGATGGTAATCTCTTGTTTGAAGTTAAATCGATCTCTTTATCTGTGCAGTCCACAAGAATTTCCTCTTCTGTCTCTAAGTCAGAAAAATTATATATAAATCCTTTTGGTATTTTACGAGCATTTTTTTCAAGAACTCTAATTAAAATAAGATCATGTTTATACGATACCATCTTAATCTCATTATTATAATTTTCATCTAGAAAGTCCGATATTAAAAATACAATAGATTTTTTTTTCTGAATATTATAAAAATATTTAAGTGCATCCTTTATATTCGTACCAGAATTTTTCCCTTTAAAATTAACTATATTCTCAATTATTGAAAAAACGTGTTTTCTACCTTTTTTACTAGGGATAAATTTTTCCACCTTTTCAGTAAAAAACATTGCACCAACTTTATCATTGTTTTTTATAGAAGAAAATGCTAACATTGCACCTATTTCAGAAATAATCTCTTTTTTTGATCCATAACTATTGGAATTAGATAAGTCAATAATTAGAAAGATACTAAGTTCTCGCTCTTCAATATATTTTTTTATATAAGCTTTATTTTGACGCGCTGTTACATTCCAATCAATATCTTTAACATTATCTCCATAGTAATATTCCCTAATATCTTCGAACTCCATACCATTACCCTTGAAAAATGTATTATAATTCCCAGAAAACACATCGTTTGCAAGGGTATTCGATTTAATTTCAATTTTTTTAATTTTTTTTATTATATCTTTATTTGAACTCATAATTACAACTCCTTTCTAAGGAAGTTTTGTATTTTCCAATATAGTTTCTATTATTTTTTCCACAGATATCTCCTCTGCCTCTGCTTCATAACTAAGTATTATTCTATGACGTAATACATCATAGACAACATCTTTCACATCATCTGGCGTTACAAAAGGTCGACTATTTAAAAACGCACGTCCTTTAGCTGCTTTTAGTAAATTAATACTTGCTCTAGGCGATGCTCCAGACAAAATGTATTCATTTTGTTTACGTGTATTAAATACTATCTGTATAATATAATCTTTTACATTTTCATCTACATAAATTGAGTCAACTATATCACGAATTTCGTAAATAGTTTTTTTATCTAGTATTTTATTTATTTTATCAGAGTTTTTACTGTTACCACAGATTAAATCCATTATCTTTTTCTCCTCGACAATAGAAGGATAATCAATTTTAATTTTAAACATAAATCTATCTTGTTGTGCTTCTGGTAATGTGTACGTCCCCTCTTGTTCTATAGGATTTTGTGTTGCTAATACAAGAAATGGTTCATCTAATCTATATGACTCATTTCCAATTGTAATTTGTCTCTCTTGCATCACTTCTAATAATGCAGATTGTACTTTTGCAGGTGCACGGTTAATCTCGTCAGCTAAAATAATATTACCAAAAATAGGCCCTTTTTTTATTACAAAATCACCAGTTTTTTGATTATAGATCTCTGTTCCTATAATATCAGCAGGTAATAAGTCTGGAGTGAACTGTATTCTCTTGAAATCAAGACCTAATATTTCAGAAAATGTATTTACAGCTAAAGATTTAGCAAGTCCTGGTACACCTTCTAATAAAATATGTCCATTTGTAAAAATACCTAAAAGTAATCCCTCAATCATATTTTGTTGTCCAATAACTTTTTTCCCTATTTCAGCTTTAATTAAGCTTAATAGTTCCTTTTTCTTTTCAACATTCTCTCTAATAATTGATAGCTCCATTTTAATTATATGTTGTTATATAATAACAACATCCTCCTTTCATTATAATCTATTTTACTACATATAATCATAACCTACTTATATTAAAAATAATTTAAAATACTATTAATTTTTTTTAATATTATCTTGTTTTATAATAATAGTTTCATAGGGATTGATATTTATAATTTCATTTACATTTTTATTATTTATTATATTTATATAATTTAACAAATTATCGCTTTTAAAATTAATTGGTTTAATCTCATTAGAAAAATTATGTATAACAATCATATCTTGATTATTTTTTGAAATACTATATCCGTATAAATTGTTTTCATCTACAATTTTTTTATAATCCCCATTAAATAAAATTGGATTATCTTTTCTTAATCTTATCATTTTTTTATAATGGTTATAAATACTATTTTCATCATCTATTTGCTCTTCTAGAGATATCCCGTCGCTTTTTTTAGTAAAATTCATATTACCAAAAAATCCCCCTTTTTCCATTGAAGTAACTCCGATTCCATCATAATCTTTATACCAATCAAAAGGTTCTCTTATATTTTCATCAGGTTTTCTTCCATTTTGACCGATTTCCTCACCGTAATATAGAAAAGGTGTTCCAGGTAATGTCATAAGTAATGATATTGAAAGTTTAATCTTCCCAATATCATTTTTAAGAATACTTGCAACTCTTTCCATGTCATGATTTCTTAAAAATATAGTATCTGTATAATTTTTTGAATATTTTGTAAATACATCCTTACTTTCATTTATAGTTTTTATAATATCAAATTTTTCCCCTTTTAACATTTTCATTAATCCATCACTTAGTTTAAAATTAAAGGATGAATCTAAACTTTCATAAAATTTCCCAATATAAGATAGGTCACTAGTCCAATTTTCACCTACTAGAAATGCATCTTTGTTTATCTTTTTTACATACATTGAAAAATCTTTCCACCATGCATATGTCACATCAGAGTCATCATCATCAATATGTTTTGATGCGTCTAATCTAAATCCATCGACACCTTTTTCTAACCAAAATTTTGCTATATTTTTCATCTCTTCACGTACTTCTTTATTTCTAAAATTCAAATCTGGCATTTTACTCCAAAAAACTGCATAATAATAATCATTGTTATCAGTATAATACCATACCTCTTGTCCCCATTCACCTAATCTACTTAAATCATCAAACGGGGTTTCCCATACATAATAATCACGATATCTATTTTCTTTTGATTTTATTGCTTCTTGCATCCACATATTATCATAACCAGTATGATTTACTACTAAATCCATTATTATTTTTATATCTTTCTCTTTTGCCTTTGATAATAGATATACAAAATCTTCCATTGTACCATAATCTTCTTCAACAGCATAATAATCTACTGTATCGTATCCATGATAAGAATCAGATTTTGTTGTGGGCATTAACCAAATTCCATCAATACCAAGTTCTTTTAAATAATCAAGTTTTTCTGCTACACCACGAAAATCTCCTATTCCATCCCCATCAGAATCATAGAAAGAACGTACAAATATCTCATAAAATATTGCTTCTTTTGGCCAATTTGTTTTACTGACTTCATCAATAATTGCCATTTTATCAATCTCATATATCTCAGATTTTATAATACTCTCACCTATTACAGACTCTATTTTATAGAAATATTTTTTATTTGGTATAAATCCGTCAACAATATATCCCTGTTTACTATTAATATCTTCCCTTTCTAATGTTGCTACGATTTTAAGTTTATCTTTTTTTTCACCAACATATATATTTACAAGTGCATCTTCATTAGTTTTATATAAAAACTTAATAGAATTATTATCTATATCTATATATTCGTTTGATTTAATTAGAGTGTGCTCTATCTTAATTTTACCTTTAACTATAGTTTTTTCACCTAATTCATCTTTTTTTGATATTGGAGTTATCTCAAATTTAATTATTTTTAGATCATCATTTAAAATTTTATGTGTGGTTATATTCGGTTCTAAAAAAACTATTTTATGTTCTGAACCTTTTTTTATATCTAATCTAACTTTAGATATATTATCTATATTTGGTAAGTCCCACTCTATCTCTAACTCACCTATTTTTTCATGAACCTTTACATTTTCAATTTTAAAATTATATTTTGTCGTTTCTACATAATCATCTTTTACTAGTGAATTATTACATCCCAATATAAAGACTAATATTAATAGATATAAATATTTTTTCATAAATTTATCCCCCTTATTTTATTTCTCCTCGTTAGCAAATGGATGTGTTTTTAAATATACCTCCTTTAAAAACTTTTTACCAACATGGGTATATATTTGTGTTGTTGTAATACTGGAATGCCCTAAAAGCTCTTGTAAATATCTTATGTCCACACCTTCATTAAGTAAATAACTAGCAAATGAATGTCTAAATGTATGTGGACTAACATCTTTTTCTATTCCAGCTTTTTTTGCATATTCACTTATATTTCTCCTTAATGATCTATCTGTTATTGAACCACCTTTTGCATTTAAGAAAAATGAAGTATCATCATTATTAGGAAATAAACGCTTTTTCTCACTTAGATATTTTAATAACCATTCTTTTGCTGAATTACTAAAAAATGTTATCCTCTCTTTTTCACCTTTTCCAATAATTCTTATCTCTCTTTCATCAAAATTAATTAAATTATAATTAATATCAAGTAGTTCCTGAGCTCTCATCCCACTTGAATATAGTAATTCAATTATAGCTCTATCTCTTATTCCATTAAATTTTGTTAAATCTATAACACCTCTTATCATATTAACTTCCTCTTTTGATAAAATAATAGGGACATTTTTTTCAAATTTTGGACTATTTATATATAAACTATAATCAGTATCTATAACTTTATGCTTTAGTAAATATTTTAGAAATACTCTTATTGCAGAGATTTTTCTATTTATACTCCGTTTAGAGATCCCATTTTTATTCATATATGCCATAAAAGATCTAAATGATCTTCTGCTTATTCCATTAAAATCTTCTATCCCTTCGTATTCTTTTAAATAACTTATAAATTGTATTAAATCACATCTGTAACTTTCTACAGTTTTTTCACTTTTTCCAAGACCTATTCTTTCATAATATAAAAATTTTTCCATCTGTTTTTCCATATTTTCACCTAATTTCATAATTTTAAAATATTAATATTTGTTTTTATTTAATTTTATTTAAATATCAATATAGTTATTTATAAAAAATTATTGATACTTATAATGTAATTACTATTAAAACATAATGTGTGATTATCTAATTACTTTTCTATAGTAAGGATTAATTTTGCGTTGAAAAAACCTAAGCGTGTAATATTTCTAAAAATATTATAGTAGGAAAAATAATTAAAAACACCATTTACTCAATTTATATTTATTTATTTTATATAATATAACTGCTTAAATCTCCTAAACATGGAAAAATTAATAAACAGTTTTTCTTTGTAAAAATTGAAAATAAGAGGATTATAAAATTCTTGACTTAGATTTAATCTAGAAATTTTATTTTTATAATTATAATTTCATTCACAGTTTATAAATATCCTTTCATAATGTTTAAAAGTTTGATATTTTACTACATTAAAATCATATGTATTTGCTCTTTTTTTATATTATCATGTTTTTTTATCTATTTTACTAAGTTCTAAATTAATCACTTTTGAATCTGCATCCATCTAAGATTAATTTTTATATTTAATACAATATTAACACATTTTTATTTTAATATCAATACTTAACAAAATAAAAAGGGAATTCAATATAAAAATCCCCTTTTTCAAATATTTATATATTTAGTTTTTTATTTAAATTTTCCAAACTTCTTTCTGCCATTTTTTGATATTTTAATTTTTTATCCCTTATTTTTTCATCTAATTCTCTAATTATTCCAAAATTAGGCCCCATTGGTTGAAAGTTTTTCTTCTCCTCGGTTATATATTTTACCATAGCACCCAACATCGTTATATCATCTAAAACAAATTTCTCAATATTATTTAGTTTTCTATATATATTTTCTGCAGCATATAATCCTGTTGCTATTGCAGCTACATAACCTTCTGAACCAGTAATTTGTCCTGCAAAATAAATTTTACTGTTAGTTTTTAAACTTAATGTATTATTAAGTAACTTAGTAGAATTAATAAATGTATTACGATGCATAACACCATATCGAACAAAATCTGCATTTTCTAAACCTGGAATAAGGGAAAAAATTCTTTTCTGTTCCCCCCATTTTAAATTTGTTTGAAATCCAACTAAATTATATAGTTTCCCATCTTTATCATCTTGTCTTAGTTGTACAACTGCATAATCTTGTTTATCTGTTTTTGGATTAACTAACCCTTTGGCTTTTAGAGGTCCAAATAATAATGTTCTTTCCCCTCTCTCTGCTATTTTCTCTACAGGCATACACGCTTCAAATAGCTTAATCTTCTCATGTTCTTTTAATGGTGCTGATTCCCCGTTAATAAGTTCATTATAAAAATGGTAATATTGCTCCTTATCCATAGGACAATTAATATATTCCCCTTCACCTTTGTCATATCTCGATGCAAAATATACTTTATCTTTATTAATTGAGTCAAATTCCACTATTGGAGCAACTGCATCATAGAAGTATAGGTATTCACTTCCTGTTAATCTAGATATCTCATTAGATATTTTTTCAGATGACAACGGCCCACTTGCAATAAGAGTATATTTATTTTCATCAATAGATATTTTTTCATCATATATAATTTCTATATTCTCATTATTTTTTAATATTTCTGTAATTTTTTCAGAAAATCCATCTCTATCTACAGCCAGCGCCTGACCTGCAGGTACTTTTGTTTCATCGGCAATTTTTATAAGAAGAGAATCCATCTGTCTTAACTCCTCTTTCAATAGTCCTGATGCATTTGTAATAAAGTTTGACCCTAATGAATTACTACATACAAGTTCTGCAAAATTATTTGTACTGTGTACTTCTGTTGTTTTTTTAGGTCTCATCTCATACAATTTAACTTTTATACCTCGTTTAGCTAATTGATAAGCTGCTTCACTTCCTGCTAAACCAGCACCAATTATTACTACTTCTTTCATTAATTCTCTCCTCTAATCCTTAATTTTCAAAAGCATAAATCCTAAACTATTAATTGTTATTTTATTTTCTATGACACTATTATTATAAATATCAAATATTTTTTTATTTTGAAATTTTTCATTTAAATCAATTTCTATATTTTCTTTCTTATCTAAATTTAATATAACAATAATTTTAGAATTTTCACCATCTTTACTATAACTATATAGCTTTTTATTATTAAAATCAATCTTATTTATATTATAATTTCCCATTAAACTCTCTGTTTTTCTAAGATGAATTAGTTTTTTATAATGCTCTAGTAATGAACCATCTATACCTTTTTGTTCTTCAACTGATATTCCGTCATTTTCAATGGTGTTTATCTCTTTAACTGTAGATTTCTTCATCCAACTTGTCATATATTTTCCATCTTTATTTTTATACCAATCAAACGGTTCCCTTATATTTTCATCAGGTTTTTTACCAGTTTGTCCTATCTCTTCACCGTAATATACAAATGGTACTCCACCCATTGTCATTAATATCACACTTGCTTGTTTCATCTGTTTCATACTTCTTTCAAGATACATTTTATTTTTTGCAACTAAAAATTCACTCATAACTCTTTTCTGATCATGATTAGTTATAAATGGTGCATCTATGAAATTTTCATTATATTTTTTAAATTCTCCATAATTTAGTTTCATTGTTTCAACTAAACTGCAGTCAAATCCATTATTTATTGTATTTATTATCATCGTACCTAAGTCAAAGTTGAAATTCATATCAAATTCTTCGAAATATTGTGCTANAAATGCTGATTCCATCCAGTTTTCTGCAACCATTATTGCATTTTCATTACTATTTTTTACACTTTTTCTCATTTCGTACCAAAATTGCTTGTTTTTTTCATGATTTTCTTCAAATAAGTGTTTCACTGCATCAAATCTAAATCCATCAACACCTATTTCTAACCAATAATCCATAATATTTTTTACTTCTGATACAATTAATGGATTATTAAAATTAAAGTCTGGCATCTCTGACCAAAACGCAGCATAATAGTATTTTCCATCAGCTCCATTTTCTTCCCAACCTAGTCCCTTTTTTTCATTGCTCCAAGAAAACCAGTCTCTGTATGGACTATCTTCCCCTCTTCTTGCTGTTCTAAAATATTCATGTCTCATTCCACAATGATTTAGTACCATATCTATTACAATTTTTATATCCCGTTTCTCTGCTTCTGCTAATAATTTTTTAAAATCATCCATGGTTCCATAAGATGGATCCAGCTCATAATAGTTAGTTACATCATATCCATGATAATTTNTACTTTTATTTATTGGCATTAACCAAATTCCGTTTACACCTAAATACTCTAAGTAATCAAGATTTTCTGTGATCCCATTAAAATCACCTATACCATCTCCATCACTATCAGCAAATGCTCGTACAAATATTTGATAAAACACACGATTATCTAGATATATTGAGTTTTTACTATAATCAATCCCTTTTTCCTTTGTTGTAATACTAACCTCTTTAGTTATATTATCTACAACAAGATTTAATATATTTTCCTTACCTTCTATAAGATTAGTTACATAATAATAGTGTTTTTTTAATGGAATTTCAGATATTTTTTGTCCATTTATATACGGTATACTCTCTTTTGCTGTTTCAAATGTAATTTTAGCGCTATCTTCTGTTATTTTTGTGATTTTAAGATTTATTATCTCCTGTTCCTCACAAATTATTACGTTGTTCTCTAATTTTTCTACATTATTACAACCATATATTGAAAATGTAAATAGAATACTTATAACAATAAATATATTTTTCAATGTTTTATCCCCTCTCATTTTTATTTACTATTACTAATTAACCTCAACATACTGCCCTTTTTTTGTAACAGATATATCTCCATTATATATAGATTCTACTGTAGCACCTGGTAAATAGTATTTTCCTTTATTAATTGTATTATATTTAATAGCATAAGAATACTCTTTTAACCCTGAATACATATTAAAGAAAACCATGATTTTATCATCTCTTATCTCAACATGATTTTCATTATTAAATAATACATGCTTTTTAGTTAACCACTCTGGATATTCATCATTAGTTATTCTACGATTTTCTATCTCCCATCCACTTGGTATATTTTGAACTAATGCCAACTCCTCCAAATTTAAGTTTATATCTTTTTTAATAGTATATACTGCCCATAATGTTTTTGATTTCTCTTGTTTAGCCGGATTAACATTTTTACCATTTTCATCATACCAAGTTATATCTAAATTCATGAATAATGATTTTTTCTCAGTATTTTCATCTATTAACGGTATCCCTTCCCATTCAGATTTTACATACAACATATTATCTGATGATATTACAATATTTCCCTCTAGTTTATCTGTTTCATATGTATATACGCCATTTTTTGATTTAAATTGTATATTTTCTGTACCATTAACAATTATTTCCCCTGTAAAGTTATCATCTTTATCTCTATTATCTATATGTTTAGCTAAAGATATTATTGCAAATGTGATCTCCTGTGTTGAAAACCAGCTATTAGACTCAATACTTTTACCAATATAATCAATTAATTCATTTTTATCTAATTTATATGCTTTCGGATCAATATATGATAGTGTATCCAGTATAATTGATTTATCTCTAAAATCTGTACCGTATGTATTTTGATTTGCTATATTAATTTCAGTACTAAATGTAGCATTTTCTAGAATATCTTTTATTATATCATGCTCATTTGCTAATGAATAACTAGCTGCTAATAAAAATTTCTCAAGATTATCCATATTATTTAGATAAGTTTGTCTCATATAGTTCATTGAACTAAATACCGGTTCACCAGCTAAAGACAGTACATATAATCTATATAAATTAGTATGATTTTTCTCTGTATCCTTAATTGCTATACTTTTTTCATAGTTTAACCAAGATTTATACACACTATCTGGTATATAATACCCTTTCTTTTTTGCTTCAATGAAAAAATGTCCAATATAAGTAGTTACCCATTGATTTGTATTTTTATTACTATTCCAATAGCCAAAGCTTCCATCAATTTTTTGAAATTTTCTTATTTTTTCAATACCTAAATTAATATTTTTATCTTTTTTAGATTGTTCTACTGAATCTAAATATACTAGTCCATCATAATATAATTGTGAAAACATATTTGATGTAATTGATTCAGATGAACCATAAGGGTATTCCATTAATGATTTTAATCTATTTTCAATTGCAAATTTCTTATTTTTACTAATAGTATATTTTGTTTTATTAGTTGAATCTATCCCATTTTTAATAATATCTATTTTCAGAATATCATCTTTTGCTTTTACATAATTATTATTTATATATGAATATTTGTTTGAATGTACAACAGGTATATTTATAGTTTCCGTGGAATTATATTTATCTGTAGTTGCAATTAATTTAATATCTATATCTCCTATCTCCTCATCTATAGATAAATTGTAAGAAAGGTTGTATTCCCCTTTTTCTGTTAAATTAATCTCATGTATAACATCGTTAATTACTTTTACAGGGCCTGTTGTATCAATTTTCACTGTACATTTTCCAAGATTATCTTCAGTGGCAAAAATTGTAACTGGTATTTCCACTTTATCTTTTGGAGATAATTTTCTTGTGGTATATGGTAATANCATTAAAGGTGTTTTCACTATAATATCTTTATTATTTGAACCATACATATTATCTTTTGCCATAACTACCATTGCTCTTATAGACCCAATATAATTTGGAACTGTAAAATCTATTTTTGCATATCCTGTTTCATCTGTGTAGAAAGGTCCTTTGAAAATAGATATTGATTTAAAACGCTCTTCAGAGCTATTTGTTATATTTTCAATTTGATCTAGAATATATGCCTCTCCACCACCAATTATATATGTTTTTGTAACTTCATCAAAATTCATATCAATTACAGATGAATACATATCGAAATTTTGTACATCTAATCTTTGATTTTGATAAAAATATTTGTATGGATTTGGTGAAATAAAGTTTGTAATATTTAATAATCCCTCATCTACAATTGCAATAGTATATTGTGTTTTTATATTATTTTTTGTTTTTAACTCTATGCTGAATTGTTCATTTGGAATTATCTCCTTTGGAGATATAATATCAAATTCTATTATTCTATTATTATCAACTATATTAATAGGTACATATCCATATTGTCTAAGAGGTATATCGGTCTTACCATTTTCATGTGCTTGTACCATATAGACACCTACATAAGCATTTGGGAACATCTCCTCAGTAATATCAATTTCAATAGAAGTTTTAGCTTTTAATGTATTTATCTGTAATTGTTTTAAAATTTTATTGTTTTTCTCTATAGAGATATACGATGTACCTCCTATAGGAGAATCAAATATAATTATTGCTTTATCACCTATTTTATACTCTTTTTTATCAGTTTTTATTGAAAGCTTTTCACCAAATCTCTCATTTGATTCATCTCCCCACTGAAAAGCTCTAAGAAATATTCCTGCTCTATGTCCACCAACAGGGTCATATACTTCCACATATATTTCACCATCAGTATTAATAATATGGGATATTATTCCCCCTTCATTACTAGTTATAATCTCCCCTTCAGATATAATTTCAGTGCTCCAATTACTTTTATAATACTTCTTATAGTCATCATATGAGTTATAATCCCACCACCAACTATAGTTGTTTCTATATATTTTATATTTTAATTTACCACCAGATATATTTTTACCATCTCTTGTAAGTAGAACAGTTTTTAATTTAATGTCACTACCTATTTTTATATATGTACTTTCCGGTATATTTATTCCTACATATTTATCATAATACTCCATAGGAATTTCAACTTTTTTATTAACAGAACGTCCATTTTTTTCATACACATTACTATTAATTTCAAGTTTAATACCAGAGACAATTTTATCAAGTTTAGGAAGATTTATTTCAAATTTGGCAATTCCTTCATTATTAAGGTTTCCATCTTGTTCGCTTATTATATGTGGTATTGACTCATCAATTTCATTTGTAAATATAAATGTTTTGTAATTTTTAAATGTTTTATTATATGGTTTGATTTTAACTGTATTACTATATTTCAATTCACTTGCTGGATTTCCAAATAAATATTTGCTTGAAATAGTTAAATCTATTTTATTATCTTCTTTCAAATTTATAATGTTTTTATCTGAATCAATATTAACTCGTATTTTATTAGGAATAACAGTTTCTATACTTATAGATTTTGAAAAATATGCATCTCCAGCTTCAATTACAAAATACCAATTTCCTGTTATATCATTATTATTAGTCTCTAATAAAAAATTGTAAAATCCATCGACTCCTGTATTATTAACTCCCTCTTTCACTAAATTACCATTTGGATTATATAATTTGTATTTTATGGGAAAATTATCCGATATTTTTTTATCATTCTCTCTAATAATAAGTGATACATTTACTTCATCACCTGGTCTATATACACCTCTTTCTGTATACATATATGCAGAAAATCCATTTGAATCAATATATCCTTCCCCTTCAATATCAAATCCTGACATATCTAAATCTCTATTTAATTTTAAAAATGTTTTTTGTGACTTATATTCTCCTTCAACAGAAAACACATCACTACTTTTTAAAATTAATTTACCGTTTGAATCTGTAATTCCCTCTTCTAATTGCTTATTAATATAGTTTTTTGTTTTTATTTTTATGTTTGGCATTGGTTTACCTGTTAATACATCAATTGATTGAATATATAATTTATCTTTTGCATATTTAGCGTGTAATGCAATATTACTAATTATAACTGGTTTAGAAATACTAGCACTATTGTAAAAGAAATTTTGTTTTACCCATCTCTCTTTGTTATTAAAGTAATTACCTAAAATATCGTGTTCTGAAAATGATAATGTGATAAAATATATACCAGTACTATCTTTACTAAATATTTTCTCTAAATCTAGTTCATATTTTTTCCATTTATTTACATCTTTATCTAAATTTATCTCTTGTGAATAGATCTCTTCCCCAATTCTATAGAAATTATATCCACCATCTTGTCCATAAGTTTTATTCCCTATAAGGTCAAAATCTTGGAGATAATAAAATATATTATTATCATGTATTTTCATAACTTGAACATATGCATTTAACACATTTATTGCTTTGAAATTAATTTTTGATTTATTTGTAGTTGGTAAAAATACACCACTATTTGTAAATTCTATTTTTGGTTTAAAATCTTCTAACTTAAGAATTATATTTAAATCATTTTCTAATTGTTCACCTAAATTATTTTTTATCCCTTTTCGTATAGTTATATTATATTCTTTTTCATATTCAAAATTTCCAGTTAATTTTATTTTTTTTGATTTTTTTGAAATACTAAAATTTATATTTGGTTCAATATAAAAATATCCATTTAAATCAAAATCTGACATTATTTCATTATTAAAATTTAACTCAACAAATTTATCATTATTATCTTGAATAATCGCAGATAATAATTCAAATTTATCAACAGAAGCTATTTTTATTTCACGTATTTTAGATTCACTAATATTTAATTTATCTTTAATTATTTCTATATATATATATATTCATCCATATTTTTATTTCTTTGCATTTCAGAAGAATTTATTAATACGTTTCTTTTATTTTTATCCATATTAATCACTAGTGGAAAATATTTTTTATTCCCTTTATTATCAATTTTATAACCTTTAATAGAATTTTGTACACTCTCTAAATCGATTTCCGTATTAAATTCTATATTTCCTTTTATAGTATATAAATCTCGATTATTTATTACATTTTCTGCATCTAAATTAATATCAAATATCTCTATACCATTTGTTTCGAAACTAAATATATGTGAATCAAATTCTTTTTTTATATTTGGAAATATTTTATCCATAAAAAGTGTAAATTTATAATTAGTTCTCATATTCCAACCATCTTTTGGTATAAAAGTTAGTATGTTTTTTACTAATTTTAACTCACCTTCTCTATATGGTTCAATTTTAAAAGTATCATTTTTAAATATTTTTTCACTTTCATTTACATAGTTGGGATTTAATGCAATCGATATTGGTGATTTATAATGTATTATACCTGAAGTTTCGTGCGTAATTAAATCATATTTTGTAAGCGCTCTAACAATTGTAGTAATATCCTCTTTTACTGGAACAACAGTTTCTTTTTCATCTTTACCACATGAAATTAAAAACATAGTTATAATTAATAGTAATAATATTTTTTTCAATGAAATTCCTCCTTATATACTTTTTTTATTTATAAATTTATTAAATATAATTATATTTTATCATATATTTCATAAAAAGAAAACATTTTTAAATATTTTTTGAAAAATAAAAAGTGAGGTTTTTCCCCACTTTCTAAATTAAAATCCTCTTGATGATAAAACATCCTGTTTAAGTTTTATCACCTCTGCATTTCTTTCCTCTAATTGATTTTCAATTTTCTTTATATAAGCTTCTTTTTCCTCAATTTCTATATTTTTCTCTTTTAATATTTGTGGTGTTATATTGCTATTTTTTAGTTCATTTCTAAGTCCTCCAATATACTTCTCTTTCTCATCAAGTTCAGTTTCAAGTTCATTAATATACTCTTTTTTATCCTCTAACTCCTTTTGTAATTCTTCAGAATTATTATCCCCTTTTCCAGAACTTAGTTTTTTATTTAAATCTTTATTTAGTGCTTCCAATTTATTTATTTTATCTTCCATCTCTTTAGATTTCTCTTCAAGCTCAATAATCTTGTTATTTTTTATCTCTATTTGTCCGTTATCTGTTGTAAGATCTTTAGTTTCCAATAATAACTTTATCCCCTCGTCAGTAAATGAATACTTTTTATTTAATGAAACAGTACCACTTTTAGTAATCTCTAGTGTATTAATTTTTGATAAGTCCATAATTTCAATACCAGGTAAATTTTCTTTTTTTAATTTTTCAATATTTTCTGTAAAAATTTTTTCAAATAATTTTTTCATAATATACCTCCTATTTTAAAAATATAATATTTTATATAATTATGCATACACAGAGATATCTTTCCCTTTATTAAGTTCATTATATGCATCATTGTTCATCTTTTGTCTTGCGCGCATCTCTATTTGTGATNCTTTTGACGCCACCGCCATATCTTGACCAGAAGGATTTGCAGGAGCTAAAGCAGCAGCTCTAACTATTTGCATTTTGGATATTGTATCCGAGGGAGTTCTCTCTTCTGATGTATCAATCGAAACTTCACCACCATTAATATAACTTTTACCATCAGGCCCTGTTGTGTAACTATAAGAAGGTGCACTAGCATATTTTCCACCCACAGCAGTATGTGTATTTTCGTGTGCAATGACCTCTTCTTCAGTTTTTTTTAGTTTTTCAATCTCTATTTCAATATTTTCCTCTTCTACAGAATTATCAGTATATTTTATACTCTTATCTCCGTTATTATTTTGGATTGCAGAGTCGTTACCATAAAAACTATATTTATTATATTGAAGCGTATTTGATATTTTCATCAATATCACCCCTTATTTAATATAGAATGTTTCTAAAACTACATAATTTATACATTATAATAATAACATATATTATCTAATTTGTAAAGTATGATATATTATTTAACCTAAAAAAATATAACAACTATTTTAATTCAACAATATCTTTAACAAAAATAGTATACTCTAATATACAATTATTAAAATCATCCCAGATAATATTATTAATTTCTAAATTATATAAATAGTTTTTTATAAGTTCATTATAATTATTTTTTTGTAATAAATCTGTAAAATATCCATTATCATTTTTTTTAATTATTTCTAATAACTTCATTAGAGCATCTTCTCTACTATTTTCAAAAGAACTATATTTTACAACACTATCTGCATTTATAATGAAATAATTAGCAACACCAAAGCCTATTATATTAATCTCATTAAAAATATATCTATTTTCTAAAGATTCTTTAATAATTTTTGAATTATTACATCCTAAAATTAAAAATATAAATATTAAGCATAACACTTTTTTCATTTTTATAAATCACCTATAGCACTTATTTTATAATCATAATATTTCTTTTCATCTAATATTATTATTTTTTTATCGTCGATATCTAATACCTCGTCTTTTCTTAGTTTGGTTAATGTTCGACTTACAGATTCGCGACTTACTCCAGCCATGTTTGCCAATTCTTGATGTGTTAGTGAAATGCTAATTATAATAGAACTTCCTTTATGAATACCATATTTCTCTATTAGATTATCAACAGTATCAAAAAATCTTGTTGTTACATCTTGATAAGTTAAAAGTTCTATTTTTTTATTTTGCCTTCGGATTCTGTCATTTAAAGTAGATAATAATTTTAAAACAATATCAAAATTATTTTTTAATATTAAAAAAAAATCCTCTTTATATATTATATATGCTTCGACATTTTCAATTGCTTGAATTGATGCAGAACGACTACTATGTTCATCAAATAACGCCATTTCTCCAAAAAAATCACCTTCTGAAAGAGTAGATACAATATTTTCTTTACCTGTATCAGAACTAACAATTATTTTTACTTTTCCTTTTTTTATTATAAAGAGTGAATTTCCCTCATGTCCAGAATAACACAGAAACTCGTTTTTTTCATATTTTTTTAAGATTATAATGTCTAAAATAGATTGTAATGCTTTATCATCTAAATCTGAAAATATCGCTATTTTTTTTAATTTATTTAAATTCATTAAAGTATCTCCTCCAATTTTATAAAAATTCCCAGTTACCAAGTAATGTTTCAAATCTTAATTCATCTTTTAAAATTTGAAGATATTCACTACGAGGTATATCTACTGCGCCTAATGTCCCTAAATGTTCTGTGTAAAACTGGCAATCTATAATTTTAAAGTTATTTTTTTTTAATTTATTAATTAAATAATATAGTGCTACTTTTGAGCTATTCTCTTTTAAAGAGAACATTGATTCCCCAAAAAATACACGTCCTAATGATAAACCATATAGACCTCCAACTATATTTCCATCTAAGTCTCTTGTTTCTACAGAATGTGCATAACCCATTCTATATAATTCAGTATAACTATTAATAATTTTTTCATCAATCCAAGTTCCGTTTTTCACACGAATTTCTCTACATAGACTTATAATCTTACTGAAATCACTATCAAATGTTACTGTGTATATGTTTTTCCTAAGGAATTTTTTCATACTACGAGAAACTTTATAATTATCTATAAACAAAACTCCTCTTGGATTAGGGGACCACCATAAAATCGGATCATTTTCTGTATACCATGGAAAAATTCCGTTTGCATATGCATTTAGTATTCTAGCTGATTTTAAATCGCCACCTAATGCTAGAAGACCATTTGTATTTGCTAACTCTGGATTAGGAAATGTATTAATATTATCATCTAATAAATATATTTTCATTTTATTTTACCTTTATATAAAAAATTTATTTTTTCATTTACAATATTAAGTTCTAAACATCCACCATTTACAAGCTCTCCAAATAATATTTCGTCTACTAATTTTGATTTTATCTCATTGTGTATTATTCTATGTATCTCTCTTGCACCATATTCAGAGAGCAATGATTTTTTTAAAATATATTCATATATAGAATTATTCACTGTTAAATTAATTTTTTTTGATTTTAGAATTAATTCAAACTCCTTCATAATTTTTTTTACGATATTATTAACTGTTATCTCATTTAAATTATTAAATACAATTATATTATCAAGTCGATTTCTAAATTCTGGCGAAAAAACTTTATTAAATTCATCAGAAATATTTTCCTCTTTATTATATGTGCTCCCAAAACCAAGTGGAGTTTTTTTAATATCTCTTGTGCCTACATTTGATGTCATAATTAATATGATATTTTTAAAATCCGCTTTTCTTCCATTGGTATCTGTAAGAGTTGCATAATCCATTATTTGAAGTAATACATTATATATATCACTATGTGCTTTCTCTATCTCATCTAATAATAAAACTGCATATGGATTTTTCTTAACACTATCAATAAGAAGCCCACCTTCCTCATAACCTACATATCCTGGAGGTGCTCCAATTAACCTTGCAACAGTATGTTTTTCTTGATATTCACTCATATCAAATCTTATAAGTGGTATATTCATTATATTTGCTAGTGATTTAGATAATTCTGTTTTACCAACACCTGTTGCTCCTATAAAAATAAAATTTGCTACAGGTTTTTCTCTATCTAATAATCCTGATCTTGATATTTTAATTGCATTTACCACTTTCTTTATTGCATCTTCCTGTCCAAATATATATTCGTTTAATTTAGCTTCTAGGTCTTTAAGAAATGATAGTTCTGACTGCATAATAGTAGTTTCGGGGATTTTTACTATTGTTGAGATAACTTTTTCTATTACTTTATTGTTAATCTTTATTTTTTTATTATTATTACTTTGTATTCTTGTATATGCACCTGCTTCATCGATTAAATCAATTGCTTTATCAGGTAAAAACTTGTCATTTATGTATTTTACTGATAAATTACATGCTGCATTAATTGCACTATCGTCATATGTAACATTATGAAAACTCTCATATACTTTTTTTAACCCTTTTATAATCTTAATAGACTCCTCTATTGTCGGTTCAGGAACATCGATTTTTTGGAATCTTCTAGATAATGTTCTATCTTTTTGAAAATATTTTTTATATTCATCATATGTAGTTGAGCCTATAAATTTAATTTTACCCTTTGTTAAGTATGGTTTTATAATATTAGATGCATCAAGTGCGCTACTACCATTTGAACCAGCACCAATAATTGTATGTATTTCATCGATATATACAATTGCATTCCCATTTACTTCTAATGTATCTAATATTATTTTAATTCTGTTTTCGAAATCGCCACGATATTTTGTCCCACCAATTAGAGTTGCCATACTTAAAGAATAAATTCTAGAATCTTTTAATTTTGATGGGACATTTCCCTCAGCTATCATTGTGGCAATCCCTTCTGTAATAGCAGTTTTACCCACACCAGGTTCTCCAACATGAATTGGATTATTTTTAACTCTTCTACATAATGTTTGAATTGTTTTATTAATAATTTCATCTCTACCAATTATTGGATCAAATTCTTTATTCTCTGCCATTTTACTATAATCTAATAAAAAATTATTAATATCAAAATTTTCATTTTTTTTTCTATTTAAATTATAGTATTCAAATTCATCATCTTCATAAATTAGTCCACTTTCTTCATCTTCTACGGAGTTATCATTAAAATAAAATTGTTTTAATAATTCTTCTTCTGAATCAAATATATCATTTAAATTGGTTAAATTAACATTATCCAAATTTTGTTTTTTTAAGTAAAAACTTCCATTTAAAGTCTCGTCATTATATATTTCCATAAATATATTTGTAAATCTTATTTTTTTTTCGCCATCATCCAAATTAGAATGAATCTTTTTAAAAATTTTTTTTAATCCCTCACTTTCTATTGGTTGAACGTTATCTGTTTTCAATTCAAGTGAAGAAAAATATTTATTTAAATCTTTTTCTAATAACATAGTATCAAAACCTAAATTTTCTAAAATTGAACGACTTGTATCAAAAGAAATCATACTATAGAGTATATGTTCTGGTATAAAATATTCATGTTTACTTTCATTTGCGAAAATATATGCATCATTTATTATTCTATTTGTTATATTGTCAAATTTCATTTTATGCTTCCTCCATTATAGCTTTTAGTGGAAAATTATTTAAATTAGCTAAAGTTTCCACATTTTTTACTTTTGTATTTGCAATATCAAACGAATATACTCCAACTACAGCACTTCCGCTTGTATGTATTTTTAACATAATCTCTACAGCCTCATTTTCTTTTTTTTTAAAAATTGTTATTAAAATTAAAACTACAAAATCCATTGTTGTATAATCATCATTTAATAAAATCACTTTATATTGTTTTGGCTCATCATATTTATTTTTTACTTTAACTTGCGTTTTTTCCTTTACGAGTTCTTTTATCATATAATGTCACCCTTATTCATAAACTTTATTTTTATAATATATCTTTGTAACATATAAAATTTCACATGCTCCATCACCAGAATCTTCACGTGTTAAACTACTATTCCATGTAATATTATGACTGTGTTTACTGTCCCACTTTACATATACTAAATAACCTTCAAGAGAAACTATACTATTTTTTTTAACTTTTTTTATTGCTTTATTTATATTTTTATTACTAGCTATTAGATGTGTATTTGCAGAATTTCTTAAAATATCACTTACACTTAGAGTAGTGTCCGATGTTTGAAATAAAAACCATCTACTATTTTGACGATATTTTACTTTTTTCATATAATCAGTATTAGCATATTTTCCCCATACTAGAGCATAATCATAATTAGCAAGATCACCGGCACCATCATAATATCTTTTTTTTGATGCAACTCTTGCAGTTATTTTATATTCTGCTTTTGGAACAATACTAAGATTTCTAAACTTTTTTGTATTTATTCCCTTAATAGTTAGTGTTTCAGGACTATTTGTTAAGTTTATTTGCAATGGTTGTTGTTCAAAATTAAGTTTTTCATAATAATAACCAGATGGTTTTGGCATATCTTTTACAAGGAAAACAATGGTTATAATTATACCAACTATTATAATAAAAATTTTTTTTATCATTTGAAAATTGTTTTGTAATGTTTCTGCTTTTTTAATTATGATTTGTTCTCTAATCTTATCAAAATTTTTATTTTTTTGTCTATAAATAAAATCATGTAATCCTCGCTTTTCTAATTCTATTTCAATATTTATTTTCTCATCGTTTTTTACCATAATATATATATCTTTTAATTCTTCATCTGTAAATTTTTCATAATTTTTCATAACAATTTACCTCCTAGAGATATTTATCTTCTGTACTCGAATTAACTATATATATTAAGTTATATTATATCTTCTTTATTTAATTCATCTTTATTAATCATT
>JGI24712J26585_10001007_pt1 | contig 24198 bp, 18 predicted proteins | sample BioPla3DNA2_FD_26585 | JGI IMG/M metagenome (IMG submission 26585)
CTCATTACGTACGACCATAAGCCAAGCCAAAACATCGATGGGCGCATGGAAGGGGCATACGACTACGGTGCGCAGACATCAGTACAATACCCCTTCGGGTACGGGCTGAGTTACACCACGTTCCGCTACGATAACCTAACCGTCAGCCAGAAAGATTTTGCTCCCGGTGAGCTTCTGACGGTCACGGTAGAGGTAACCAACAGTGGTGTCGTGGCTGGGAAAGAAACGGTGATGCTCTTTAGTAGCGATCTGGTGGCTTCCCTGTCGCCCGATGTGCGTCGCCTGCGCGCTTTCCAGAAGGTGATGCTCGAGCCTGGGGAGACCAAGACGGTGACGATGCCATTACCCGCTAACGACCTCGCGTTCGTGAACGCCCAAGGAAAATGGACGCTCGAAGAGGGAGAGTTCATGCTGCAGGTGGGTACCCAGGTCGAGACGATTCGTTGCAAGGAAACTAAGGTGTGGGATACCCCTTCGCGGTAACCGATTCTTGTCTAAACAACCCTTTCGTTTTTTCAAATATTTTTTCTACACGACGTGGACAACGATTATCATCAGCCAGTTGCCCGAGGGGTACTGGCTCTTTTTTTGACTTAACCTGTGGCCGAAGCTTATATGGACAGGACAATTCGTCTGGTTAAAAAACAAAAAAAAACGATAACTTAAGGAAATAGTCGTATCTTTAACAAAAAAAACAATTTAACGGCTGGGTGCCTATTGCCGGAATCGGTGGGGCCAATCACCAGAATATTCATTAATAACGTAAAATAGAGGAATCATGAATTCACATCGTGTAAAAATCAGGAGAATTCAGCTGTTTGTGCTGGTCTCAATTTTCTCCATTGCCTTGGTTTACCCGCGAACGGGAATCAATACAAAGCTTGAAGGCGAATCGGATTGTGAGGCTATATTGGAAAATGTCTTCAAGGCGCATGATCTTAAGGTGAGATATGAGACCGCTCAGTACATATACCAGAGCAAGGGTTTTACAAAGAATGACCCCTTGTTGAACAGTTTCTTTGAGCAAATAAAGGGTTTCCCCTATTTTGAAAAACAACAAGACAGTACGCTTGCCCTAAAGTCTGGCGAATGGGTGAAAGTGGAGTTCATGTCAAAAGAGGAGGTGAGTCGATACTTTGAACAACTAAACTATACACCGGGGGAGGCCTATGAAGATTATAAAGCTTTTCTTCAGGATTTGCGGCTTGAAAAAGAGTCCTACCTGCCATGTATAGATGCGGAGCTCGCGAAAGGAGAGGCATCGGAGTATGCCAAGAAGGAGATATTCTACTCGTTCAAGCCTCCTCTGTCGTCGCAATTACCTCCAAGGATAACGAGGTTGGATTTTTTGAAACTGTTTAAAGAGTTTGTTCTCAACACCCCAAATGGGATGATTCCAGATAGCCTGAGGGCGTACGCATTTTTACATTGCGGTTGTAAAATTCCCCCTTTTTATTCTCTCTCACCCACACGAAGTGGTGAGTAGGGTAGTAACCCAAACTGTTTGTATTTTCAGGGAATCGTTGTACCTTCGCCCATTATTCATCTTGGTTTAATTATGTATCATGGGCAAAAAACAAAAACAGGTACCGCGCATTCTCTCGCCGGAGAACTATATTCGTCAACGAGCCCGCAACCTCCCCCTATTTCAATGCTTGGTGAACGAAGGTTGGGAAGAGGAGGGTCTCGTGTATGCCACCATCGCGCGGAAGCATATCAATGGAAACATCACCTTTTGTGCCTACCTTGTCGACCTAAAANGCCTCGGGATTAAAGACACAATGTATTTCTTTAACGCTCATCCGCTTGATTTCAATGAGTTTAAGGATGACATGTCCAATGACATCGATTCGATAGAATGCGATTACGACTTGGTTCACAACGTGATTCATGCCGCGTGGGAGTACGCCGAAGAGATCGGTTTTGAACCGCACCGAGATTTCCTTTCCATCACACAGTACATGTTGGAAGAGGATACCGATGAAATCCCTTTGATGGATATTCATTGTGGTGGCGATGATGGCAAACCGCTCTACGTGCAAGGTCCCCTTGAGGACGACGTGATGGCCAACATGATTGTTAACCGGTTGGAAAAGAAGTTGGGCCCAGGTAACTTCCATTACGTTTTAAAAAGCGAAGTATTGGAGGACTACGATTTCTTGAGCGACGATGAGGAACTTTTCGATGACGATGACGATGAATACGATGAGTTCTTCGATGACGGTGATGATGAGTGGGATGAGTTTGATGATGATTATATCGATGAATACTACGAGAATAGCCTTGAGGAAAACATCGATTATTTCCTGGAGTTAACTCAATTCATGGAGGGGGATGATGAGTGGGATGATGAGTGGGATGATGAGTGGGATGATGAGGAGGATGATGAGGAGGATGAAGAGTGGGATGATGAGGAGGATCCATGGGATATTGATTTGGACGAAGAAGACGAAGAAGAAGAAGCCCTGGAAAAACTTAAGGAATTAGAAAAAATAGATGTCATTACGGATCTCTTGTACGAGGAGTTCATCGATTTCACGAAGCTCAAGCGTGTACTTGCCGAATGGGAAGAGGAGGCGGCGAGCTATACCGTAACCAATGCCGTTTTCTACCAAATGCTTGGTTTAGAAAGTGACGAGGAGGTGTCGTATGAAGATTTAACCTTTATGACCCGGGAGAGTGTTGGCGATAGGTTACTAGAGTACGCGAAAGAGCGATGGGGAGAAACTCCTTACACGGCCTGGCTCGAATGGCAAGGTATGGATGATGAGCTCGCGGCAAGCGCTGAGCTCGCGAAAGCGCTCGACAAATACCCGGATTACGCGCTTTTCAAGTTGGAAGAGGCGATGCTGAAAATTCGAGCGAGAGAGTTGAAGGAGACGGAACTCTCGTTTGAGACCTACTTTGGTAAGAGGAAAGAGATTACGGCCGTAGAGTACTTGAAATTGCAAACAACCCGGCTCCATTATTTCTTATCGATCGATGATTTAACGGGAGTAGAGGCCATGAGTCGTTTTAACCGATCTCATGCACCTACGGGTTACCAATCGATTGAAATGTTCTTTTCCTTTTTGGGCATGTGCAAAACCTCCCTGCTAAGGTTGTGCCTTTTAGAGTGGCGAAAATAATTTAGTTTCATGGCTTTGCCTTTGGACTTAACTCGCGTTAAGGTTGTTATTTATGGTGAGTGACAGGGTACTGTTCATGAAGTCATATAAAGTAATTATCCTATGAAGAAAATTGTTTTTTTATTCTTAGCTGCAGTCCTGTTTTGTAACTGCACTCCGGACAAGACAGACAAACGAATTGAAAGTGACGGTGAATTTCCTATCATGGCTTGGATAGGGGTTCCTGAAGCGGAAACCTCCGTTGAGCGATTCAAAGAGTTAAAGGAGTCGGGTATCAATATTAACTTTTCAGTCTATTCAAGTGTTGAAGCGGTGCAAAAAGCGTTGGATGTTGCCCACGAGGCGGGGGTAAAGCTGATGTTTTCATGTCCGGAACTAACATCCGAACCCGAGAAGACCGCGGAACGATTCATGGCACATCCCGCTTTACAAGGGTACCACTTGGTGGATGAGCCGTGCGCAACAGCCTTCCCCTCGTTGGGGGAATGGGTGAGGCGTATCCAGTCGGTTGACAAAGAACATGGCTGCTATATCAACCTGCTCCCGACGTATGCCAGTGCGGAACAATTGTTAGGGAAGGATTTTGTGTTAGAAGAGGGCGAAGATCCCTACGCGAAGTATGTGGAGTTGTTCCTACAAGAGGTTCCGGTACCTTTTATCTCATTTGATCATTACCCGGTACTTGAAGAAAATGGAACGCGTACGTTACGTCAAGATTGGTACAAGAACCTGGAGATCATCGCGGCAGCATCCAAAGAGTCGGGACTCCCCTTCTGGGCTTTTTCACTAGCCATCGCGCACAAGCCTTACCCCATTCCGACCGTTAGCGAAATTCGGCTGCAGATGTACAGCAACCTGGCATACGGTGCGCAGGCCCTACAGTATTTCACCTACTGGCACCCGGGAGATACTACGATATGGGATTTTCATGATTCGCCCATTAACATCGATGGGACACGTAGCGTGGTATATGACCGTATAAAATTGGTGAATCAAGAGATACATGCGTTATCGGGTGTTTTTGGGGGTTCAAAATTGGTTTCTGTCTGGCATGCGGGCGATCAGATTCCCTCGGGAACTAACCCCCTTGGGGAATTGCCCAGTCAAATCAAGTCTCTGGAGATAGCCGATGGTAGCGCATTGGTATCGCTTCTCACGAAGAACGAGCGCTGCTTTCTGGTTATTGTAAACCGTGATCTCATGGAGCCGATGTCATTTTCTATAGAAACAGACGATACTGTGGGGATAGTGTCAAAGGATGCTGCTGTAACGCCCGTTGGTAACGGTGCAGAAGTAGGACTCGCTCCTGGTGATATCGCGATTTTCACCTGGAGGCAATAGGTGCCTGATGGTTGTCCGTGTGAGCTCATTGCCCTTGTTGTACTTGATTGATGTGAATTAGATATTGAATTTGAAAAAGCTGGAGGTGGTGAAGAAGTAATCCAATTAGACGATAACAATATGAAAACGACCAGTAGAGGGTTCAGTCGTCGTGGTTTTATTAAAGCAACTGCCGGTGCAGGTGTTTACCTGGCCTCGGCGAAATACTCGAACATGTTTGCGATGAGCAATCCGGAACGACCCGTGAGGCTGGGTTTCGTGGGGGTAGGGAGCAGAGGGACGTCAATGCTCCAAACGGCACTTATGCTAGAAGGTGTTGAGATCACCGCCATTTCTGATATCGTGCCCGAGAGGGTGGAAAGAGCCCAACAGTTGGTTATGGAATCAGGACAGCCTAAGCCCAAAGGGTTTACGGGTGAAGAGGATTATAAGAAGATAGCCGACTTGACCAATGTTGATGCTGTTTTTACCGCGACCCCGTGGAGCTTGCATACCCCGGTCATGGTAGCTACTATGAAAGCTGGAAAATACGGGGGAACAGAAATGCCCGCATGTGACGGGTACGAAGAGGCTTGGGAACTGGTTGAAACCGCGGAACAAACAGGCATGCATTGCATGTTATTGGAAAATTACGCGTACATGCGCAACGTGATGATGGTTCTCAATATGGTGCGGCATGGATTGTTCGGGGAGTTAACCCATTGTGAAACAGGGTATCAGCACGATGTGCGTTATGCGACCATTGGGGATCAAGGGGAGTTGCTTTGGAGAGCGCACGAGCGTTACTTGCACCACACCGGAAACCGTTACCCAACCCATGCCATAGGTCCCGTTTCGCAATGGATCGATATCAATAGGGGCAACAAGTTCGAATACCTTGTATCCATGAGTAGCCGGTCACTTGGGTTGAATCATTACGTGGCAAAAAATTATGGAGCCGATCACCCAAACGCGAAACGACAATACAAAGCGGGGGATGTAAACTGCACGCTAATTCAGACTGCCAACGGCATCACGGTTACACTCTATTACGATTCCCTGAGCCCTCGCCCGGTCGATTTTATCTATCGTATTCAGGGGACAAAAGGTATCTATTCCGGAACGTTGGATAAAATCTACCTTGAGGATACAAGCCCNGTCCCTCATCAATGGGAGGATATTGAGAAGTACGTGGAAGAATATGATCATCCGTTGTGGAAGAAATATGGGGATATCGCGGTTCAAACCGGCCACGGGGGAAGCGATTACCTTTGCATGAGGGATTTCGTCGAAGCCATACGTCACCAAGCTGCCTTTCCCATTGATGTGTACGATGCGGCAACTTGGAGCATTATCACGAAACTCACGGAAGAATCTGTTTTGAACAAAAGCAAACCGGTCGACTTCCCGGATTTCACCCGTTCTAAATGGCGGGAAAGAAAACCATTGCCCATAGTGAACTCTTGATAATCGTACAACAAGATTGCTATAATTGAGGCATGGGGTTTTGTATTTGAGGTGGTTGGGTTAGGAAAGAATTGTCGACTTTACTAGAAATCCGGTAAGGAAAATACCAACAAAAATAGGAATGTATGAAGTCTAAAAAAAGAAATCAAAAATCAGGGGGTGAAACGGAGCGGTTGCAATCTCTGGATGCGTTGCGTGGATTTGACATGTTTTGGATCACGGGTGGGGCTACGATCATCAGTGCGCTGGCGACCTGGTCGGGTGCCGATTGGCTACAGGCTGTAAATAGGCAGTTTCAACATGTTGAATGGGTCGGCTTTCGCTTTGAAGATTTAATATTTCCCCTCTTCATGTTCATCAGTGGTGTAGCCATTCCGTTTGCCCTGATTGCCAAACGTGAGCGGGGTGTTCCTAGGTCTTCCCTAACAAAAAAAGTGTTCAGGCGGGCTATTATCCTGGTTGTACTGGGTATGTTTTACAACGGGGTCTTTCAAAACGGCTTCGAGAACCCTCGGTTTGCCTCTGTCCTTGGGCAAATAGGTTTGGCCTACCTGTTCGCTTCATTGATCGTGCTCTATACCAAGTCGTTCAGGCAACGGTTATACTGGCTGGTAGGGATCCTGGTAGGATACAGCCTTCTCCAGTTGTTGGTACCCGTGCCGGGATTCGGTGCCGGGGTACTAACCCCCGAAGGTTGTATCAATGGATATATCGACCGTTTGCTCTTACCCGGCAGGTTGTATGGTGGGGTGTATGATCCGGAAGGGTTGCTGTGTGTTGTTTCAGCCACAGGCATCACCTTAATGGGAACCTTCGCGGGAAATATTTTACGGGATCGAAAAACAACAGAAACAAAGAAGGTGCTCAAGCTTTTGGCCATTGGAGCAGTTGCCGTGCTGGTGGCCTTATTGCTAAGCCTGTTTTATCCCATTATCAAAAAGTGCTGGACCACGACGTTTAATCTGCTGGCAGGTGGGATTAGCTTTCTATCAATGGCCCTTTTCTATTGGCTCATTGATGTGAAGGGGTGGAAAAAATGGGCCTTCTTCTTCCGGGTTATCGGGTTGAACTCCATCTTCATCTACCTTTTGTACCGTTTTGTTGACATTCCCAAAACCTGCTCTTACTTTTTCGGGTGGACCACCCTCTTGGGTAGTATTGAGCCGGTAATTCATACCACGCTACGGGTATTATTGGTATGGTTGCTGCTCTATTACATGTACAAGAGAAAGATTTTTTTAAGGGTGTGAAACTATAATCCATCTAATATGAAGTGTTTTTCAGAATTTGTGCCAACGAGGGGTTTTCTGGTGGCTTTAATGGCGTTTTTCATCGTCGTGGGTAGCTCGTATGCCGATAATACGCCTGAATATACCATGGAGTGCGAGGGTATAACGCGTGTGTACAAGTTGCATATTCCGGAAGGGTTGCCGGAGAACGCGCCGTTGGTTGTCGTGCTGCACGGTTACGGTGGCTCTAATGATGGTATTCTGAATAAAACAGCGGATCGCCACCGGTTTGCCGCCTGTTACCCACGGGGTGAAAAAGATAGCCGGGGCAAGAGCTGTTGGAACGTTGGGTATCCTTTTCAACACGATATGACGATTGACGACGTGGAGTTCCTGACACAGTTGGTGCGTCACTTGCAGAACAAGCATGGCTTTAGCCGACATAACGTGTTTTGCGTGGGTATGTCGAACGGTGGAGAGATGTGCTATCAGCTAGCAGCCCAGCGTCCCGACCTGTTTGCCGCTGTTGCCCCAGTGGCTGGGTTGATGCTGCACTGGCTCTACAAGTCCGATAACTCCACCGTTCCCGTTTCTCTCTTTGAAATTCACGGCACGGAAGACAATGTTTCGGCTTGGAACGGTGATCCGGAAAACAAAGGCGGCTGGGGGGCGTATCTTCCCGTGCCCCTTGCCGTGCATTTTTGCGCGGCAAAGAATCGTACCACCGTCATGCAAAGTGACACGTTGACCGGAAAAGCCCCCAATAACCGTATGATCATTCAACACCGTTTTATCGGGGGGATTAATAACAGTGAGGTGTGGTTGTACGAGATCGTGGGTGGGGGTCACTCCTGGGCCTGGGAAGATATGGACACGGGCGAGGAGTTGTGGAAGTTCTTCAGCAGGTGTATCCAACCCTGAGGCTTTTTATTCTTGTAGTATGTTAATTCCTGGTATACATGGGAGTTGATTTTCACTTTGTTTCAACGGTCAAACCGGTTGTTTAAAATTGACAGTTTATTAATTCGTGTGATGATGAAAAAACTTTTAGGAATTGATATTGGTGGAACGAAAACTGCGGTGATATATGCTCGTGAAGAAGAGGGAAACAGGATAGAAATCGTCGATAAATCTCAGTTTAGGACCACCAATGTCGAGCAGACGATTAATGAGATATTCTCTCACTTAGATGAGTTGATAGAGCGAAACGGGCTGAAAGCAGAAGAGATCTCCGCTATAGGGATTAGCTGTGGGGGGCCCCTTGATAGCGAACGCGGCATAGTCATGTCCCCTCCAAACCTTCCGGGCTGGGATAACATTCCCATCGTGGAGATGGTAAAAAAGAGATACTCGCTCCCTTGTGCTATTCAGAACGATGCCAATGCCTGTGCTATAGCGGAATGGAAGTTTGGAGCCGGTGTTGGTACCAAAAACATGGTGTTTTTAACCTTCGGTACAGGATTGGGAGCCGGGCTCATTCTCAACGGGAGACTCTACTCCGGGACAAATGACAATGCCGGTGAAGTGGGACACGTGCGGCTGTCTGAGTTTGGTCCCGTGGGTTACGGGAAACAGGGCTCTTTCGAGGGTTTTGCCAGTGGAGGGGGAATAGCGCAGTTAGCAAAAGCCATGTTGACAGAACAACATCAACAAGGGAAAAACGTAGCCTGGTGTGCGTATGAAGATATAGATCAGATAACGGCACAAATAGTTGCCGAACAAGCGCATAAAAATGACCCGCTGGCCAAGAAAATTATCGAAACCTCGGCAACCTACCTGGGCAGGGGACTTTCGTTGCTGATTGACATCCTGAATCCGGAATGTATTGTTATTGGTAGCATCTATGCCCGGAATACCGCGCTGTTTTTCCCAATCGTGGAAAAAGTGTTACAGGAGGAGGCTTTGAGCAACGCCCTCGCGGTTTGCCAGATTAAACCCGCGCTCCTGGGAGAGAGCATAGGGGATTACGCGGCTATTTCCATTGCCAGCAGTCTAATCAACGAGTGACACCATGCACGACATCGTGAAAGATAGTTTACAAGAGGCCCTTGACTGCCTTCGTGAGTTTATGGGGAAAGAGAACAACTTGCAGGCCATTGATACTGGGGCAACGCTTATTTCCAAAGCTATTCAAGGGAGCAATAAGGTCATTTGTTGCGGGAATGGGGGTTCATTGTGCGATGCGTCGCATTTTGCCGAAGAGCTAACAGGAAGGTTTAGGAGTGACAGGATTCCCCTACCTGCCATCGCGATCAATGATGCCGCACATATTACCTGCGTGGGTAACGACTACTCCTTCCTGGAGATCTATAGCCGTTATATCGATGCGATGGGGAAAAAGGGAGATATCCTACTGGCGATTAGTACCAGCGGAGACTCTGAAAACATCATAAGGGCATGTAAGTCGGCGAAAAAAAAGGGAATGATCGTCATCGGTTTGACCTGTGATTCGGATAATTCATTACGAACCATGTCGGATGTCTCTATTTGTGCTCCAAAAACCAACTATTCGGATAGGATACAAGAAATCCATATAAAGGTGATTCATATTATGATTCAACTGATTGAACAAAAACTGTCCGTGAATGAACCATGTAGCTATCCTCTTTAATCCTTCAATGGCGAGAAGTTAACTAAGTTCTCGATTGCCTATGAGGAGATCATGTAAGGTGGACTGCTTGAATTCGAGATGGTCTCAAGCAAAGCTCCGGCTTTTTATGACTAATGCAGGGTTGCTAACTGATATATTGACAAGCACCTGTTTGCTGACGGTTACGGTTTTTTTATGTCGGGAGGGAAATAAAATCTCAGGCAATTAATAGATCCAAAACGAGGTATTACCTCAACAAGAGAAAATAAATGATGAGGATATTATTGACAAACTTACTGCTTGCCGTTTTCGTTTTCTCGGTGTTTGGGCAAAAAGTGAAANGGTACGATGTGGTCGTATATGGTGGCACCTCAGCTGGCATATCTGCCGCTATCCAAAGTACCAGGATGGGAAAATCTGTCGTGATCATCGAGCCAACGCGTAGGCTGGGTGGTTTAACCACCGGAGGCCTGGGGCAAACAGATATAGGTAACAAACACGTGATCGGTGGGATATCGAGGGAGTTTTACCGGAATATCCGGGAGCATTACAATGACCCCGCAAGCTGGAAGTGGCAGAATAAAAGTGACTATATGGATGAAGGACAAACACGGACCACAAAGGGTGAAGATGCCATGTGGACGTTTGAGCCTTCCGCCGCGTTAAAGGTGTATCACCAAATGCTCTCTGTTGAACAGGTCGATGTTGTATATGGTGAGCGATTGAACCGGGAGAGCGGCGTGAAAAAAGAGGGAGCAAGAATTGCCTCTATCGATATGGAAAACGGGGCGAGGTATATCGGGGAGATGTTTATCGATGCAACCTACGAGGGCGATTTGATGGCGGCCGCCGGGGTGTCGTATAGCGTGGGACGTGAAGCGAACAGTGAGCACGGGGAGACGTTGAACGGCGTGCAAGCCAACAGGGTCAACCGAACGTTGAAATGGACCGTTTCCAGGAACGCGCTTCATCACAACTTTATCGATGGTGTGGATCCCTACGTGATTAAAGGGGATCCCGGTAGCGGCTTGTTACCCTTCATCGTGGAAGGGGGTAAACCGGGAATCGATGGAGATGGGGACAAGGGCATCCAGGCCTACTGTTTCCGAATGACGCTAACGGACCACCCCGAGAACAGGATTCCTTTCCAAAAACCGGACAATTACGAGGAGATCAACTACGAGCTCCTTTTCAGGAACTACGAGGCGGCCACCGGTCCTATCGAGGAGATGTACACCTACGGCGACAAGCTGGTTCCCTGGATTAATTCGCCCATGCCGAACCGTAAGACGGACACCAATAACCAAAAGGGTTTCTCGACCGACTTCATCGGGCAGAACCACCGTTATCCCGAGGCCAGTTACGAGGAGAGGGAAAAAATAGTCCAAGCGCACCGCGACTATCAACAGGGGTTAATGTGGACGCTGGCGTATCATCCCCGCATTCCGCGAAAAGTAAGGAATGCTGTTTCGAAATGGGGTACCTGTAAGGATGAGTACGGGGAGGGGAGCAATGGCTGGCAGGAGCAACTCTACATCAGGGAGGCCCGCCGGATGAAAAGCGACTACGTGATGACGCAGAAAAACTGTGAGCGGATCGAGGTGGTGGATGACCCGGTGGGAATGGCCGCGTACGGCATGGATTCGCACCACGTGCAGCGCTACGTGGATGCCAACGGTTTCGTGCAAAACGAGGGGAACGTGGAGGCACCGGTGGCCAATCCTTACCCGATCAGTTACCGTTCCATCGTCCCCAAGAAAGGGGAGTGCGAGAACCTGTTGGTCCCGATATGCGTCAGTGCCACGCACATCGCTTTTGGTTCAATCCGCATGGAGCCTGTTTTTATGGTACTGGGGCAATCCGCCGCTACCGCGGCCTGCCAAGCGATCGATCAACGGAAGGCGGTGCAGGATATCGACTATCAACTGCTGAGAGAGAGGCTGCTGGAGGACAAGCAGGTCTTGGAGATTGATGTGGAGTAACGTGGGGCACGACTGCCATTTAAAATTTAAAGCCGAAATTGTTTGTTATGGAGTGACTGTTTTCCTGTTCAGGCGATTTCAAATGTTGGACAACAGGAAGCTATGTGCCAATACAAAGAGATTTTAATGTATATTTGTCCTTTGTATGTGAAATTATTAAAAACAAAATAATCGTATGAAGAAGAGTGTTGTTTTTTTTGTTGTTGTTTCAGTCGTTATGCTTCACGCATGTACGATTTTGGCGCAATGGACGCCCCAACAAACGGAGTGGTATTACCCGGTACCCGAGAAGGTGACTCCCGGGATGGAAGCGGGGGCTCCGCCCTCTGATGCCATCGTGTTGTTTGACGGGAAGGACCTGTCTCAATGGGTGAACTCAAAGGGTGAAAAGGCGGAGTGGACCGTTGCCGATGGCGTGCTTTCGGTGAAACCGGGCACGGGAAATATTTTCACCAAGGAGCATTTTGGTGATTGCCAACTGCATATCGAGTTTCGATCACCCGCGCCGGAGCACCACCATGGGCAGAATCGCGGCAACAGCGGCATCATGCTGATGAGCCGATACGAGGTGCAGGTACTAGATGGGGATAATAACCCCACCTACGTGAACGGCATGGTGGGGAGCATCTACAAGCAGTCAGCACCTTCAGTCAACGCGTACACGAAAAACGGGGAGTGGCAGGTGTACGATATATACTGGAAAGCGCCGAGGTTTGGTGCTGAGGATAAGCTGGAGTCACCGGCCATGATAACCGTGGTGTTAAACGGCATCGTGGTGCAAAATCACTTCATTCTAAAAGGGCACACGCCCTATATCGGTTTGCCGAAATACGAGGCGCATGGCAGGCTACCCTTGATGCTGCAAGATCACGGGACCGCGGTTTCATTCAGGAACATCTGGATTCGGAATTTGTAAAAACAGACACATAGTAACAGACTACTACCATGACGCTAACAAGACGTTCTTTTATAAAGACATCCACTGCCCTGGCGGCAGGCTTGGCGGCTCCTACCTATTTGAAGGCCAGCATGCGCTCTGCGAGTGATCGGGTGAACGTGGCGCTGATTGGCTGCCGCTCCATGGGATGGGGAGACTTGATGAACATCCTCTCATTGGGAAATGTGCACTGTCTGGCACTGTGCGATATCGACCAATCGGTGTTGGATTCAAAGGCAAAAGAGTTGGCATCCCGGCAGGAGACCAAGTTCCAGCTCTACTCCGATTACCGGCGGGTGCTCGACCGCAAAGATATCGACGCGGTGATTATCGGCACCCCCGATCATTGGCACTGCCTTCAATTCGTTGACGCGTGCAAGGCGGGCAAAGACGTGTACGTGGAGAAACCGATAGCCAACTCCATCGCGGAGTGTGACGTGATGGTAGAGGCGGCCAACAAGTACGGCAGCGTGGTGCAGGTGGGGCAACAGCAAAGGAGTGCCACGTTGTGGAAGGAGCTGGTCGACTACCTGAACACGGGTGCGCTGGGCGAGGTGTCGCGAATACACGTGTACTGCAACTTTAATTACGGGGCGATCAAGGAGAGGGTGCCCGATTCTGAAGTGCCCGAGGGGGTTGATTTCGACAGGTGGTTGGGCCCGGCACCAAGCAGAAGTTTCAACCGGCAGCGCTTTCACGGTGCGTGGAGGATGTTTTGGGACTACGGGGGTGGGTTGATGACCGATTGGGGCGTGCACCTGTTGGACGTTGCCCTATGGGTAAAGCAACCGGCTAATCTGCCGCTTACCGTCCAGGCATCCGGGGGTAACTACCTTTTCCCCGACGGGATGCATGAAACGTTCGATACGCAGTCGGTTTTGTATCGATTCGATGATTACCTGCTGTCATGGGAACATAACGCGGGCATCGAGTCAGGTCCCTACGGGAAAAATTACGGCTTGGTCTTCACGGGCAAAAATGGTACGCTCGTGGCCGATAGGAACGATTGGCAGGTCTACCCCGAAAAGGAGAAGGTACCCGCGAAAATCGTTAAGGCGGACCACCGCGAAGCCAGGGAGCACGCGGCCAACTTCTTGGATTGCATAAAGAGGAGGGATCGCAACACGGCCTGTACCATAGAGATGGGTAGCCTGAGTGCCAAGTATGCGCACCTGGGCAACATCGCCGCCCGGATGGATGGGGCTTCGTTGCATTTTGACGACGAGCGCAAAACGTTTAACATTCCCGAAGCTGACCGTTTTATCAAGCCTGTTTATAGGGCGCCATGGAAGTTCCCCGAAGTATAGGATTTTCCGGCTAAAGTGAACATGCGCTCGCGTCATCTAGTGGGTGGTAACTTGAATGGGAACTGGCAGGACAACTGGTATGGCAAGCCGCGAACAAACAACCGCGAACAGCTAATCGTGAATTGTAAACTGCCAACTACCAACTTCCGGATTGGAGTTTTCTGAGTACGAAATATTTAAATACGATCAATGATGAGGGTACTATTGACCAACTTACTGCTTGCCGTTTTCGTTTTATCGGCGTTTGGACAAAAAGCGAAAAAATATGATGTAGCCGCCTTTGTTTATCCCGCGTACGCCGCGGATGACCCGCGCTTGCGCCCCTTCTGGCCGCATGGCATGGGCGAGTGGGAGACCGTGGCCACCATGCAACAACGAAACCCAGGGCATTACTGGAACCGCCAACCGCTTTGGGGGTATATCAACGAAGCCGACCCCAACGTGATGGGCATGGAGATTGATGTGGCCACGGAGCACGGGGTGAACGTCTTTATCTTCGACTGGTACTGGTACGATGGCCGCCCGTTCATGGAGACAACGCTCGATAACGGTTTCCTGAAAGCGAAAAACGTGGATAAGATGAAGTTCTACCTGATGTGGGCAAACCACGAGGTGGTGAACGTGTGGGATACCCGACTGGCGGGCATAAACGAGCATAACGTGATTTGGACGGGGAAGGTGGACCGTCAGGAGTTTGAGAAGATCTGCAAGCGGAATATCGAGAAGTACTTCAAACACCCGTGTTATTATAAAATAGATGGTAAACCGGTCTTTATGATCTATGATATTCCTGAACTGATAGCGGGATTGGGAGGCATGGAGGAAACGATAGATGCCCTCCAGTGGTTCGTGGAGGAGACCAAGAGGGCGGGTTTCCCGGGATTGGACCTGCAATTAACCATGTGGGGACAAAACGTGAACCACAGTGGGGTGGATGGCAGCCGAACCAGCGAGCCAGACCCGGACTTCGTGAAAAAACTGGGTTTCACCAGCGCCACGCACTACCAGTTTGTCCATTTCGCGAACGTGGATCAGGACTACCTGCAGATCATGGAAGAGGTGAAAGGGGTGTGGGCAGATATCGATGCCACCTTTGACCTTGTGTACTACCCTCACATTAGCGTGGGGTGGGACAATAGCCCCCGTACGGCAAGAAGCGCCGTGGTGAAAAATAATACCCCCGAAAACTTCGAGAAAGCGCTAAGGATGGCGAAGGAGTACGTGGACAATCATCCTAAGCAAGTCCCGTTGATAACCATCAACAGCTGGAACGAGTGGACGGAAACGAGCTACCTGCAGCCGTGCAACGTCTTTGGCTACGGCTATCTGGAAGCGGTGAAGGAGGTGTTTAAATAGGGATATTCGTTTAATTCCAATTTAAGAGCAAGATTGATAAAGATATCGGTCTTCTTTTATCTTTTTTGACCTATAAGTCTACTTTTGCCATATCCTTGGTAATTGGTTATCCCCCCCGTTTTGAGGCTCTAACTGCAAATCCGGGGTAATACCCAAAGATACGAAAAGCCAACTATCTCGCAATGATTTAGTTGGCTTTATTTTGGCGATTACTGAATGTCCCAAAATAGAGTTCTCCTTCTACCCCTGATATGGCAAAAAAATGCCCCGCTTTTTGTTGGTTCAACCCGGTTTTGGCTTTCATCTTAGCCGCGTTTTAGCATGAAAACATCAAGGGGTATATCGCCACAAATCGATGTCGCGGTTAAAATAGAGGTAATGCCCTTTGTCATCCATGGTCAGGGAAGCGGAAGCCTTACCGATAGCGGTTTTGGTTTTGGTGACGGGGTTCAATTCAAACAGCTCTCCGTAGGCCTTTCCAAATATCCTCCCTGAAGGGTGCAGTATCAGGCAAGCATTCCTGGCGGCATGTTTTGATTTGGTGGCTTCCGAAACCTTGAATAGCTCATGGGTTGACAGAACGGTTTTACGGTTTTTGTCGAAAATAAACAGAGTGCCATCAGCCATCCCCCAAAGATGGCCATCCGGCCCATCTAATAGAGCGGTGATGGCTTTTGCACCAGGTACAGGGACGCATTCCGACATCTTTGTTCTGGTCTTCGGGTTCACATCAAACAGCTTCGCCTCATTGGCAATGGGCTGCACGCCCAATCCTCCCCAGACCGAAGTGCCCCCGTACAGTACTCCGTCCGTGTAGCATAGTGACACGATGGATTGATCCTTCACTACATCCTCCACGCTGGTTAGCTTATCAGTGTTGACATTGTACTCCACCAGCGCACCTCCCAACCTTCCGTATCCCGGTACCGTTCCAAAAAACATCTTATTTTGATCGGTGATGGCTGCATACGCGTATGGACGATCTTGCCCGGCAATCCTGCCGAGAAGCTTGGGGTTGCTATCTTTTACCCAAGGGCGGGTGGTATCGTATCGATAAAACTTTGCGCCTGGATATATCCCAAAATAGAGGTCTTTGCCAAGATGAGAGATGCTTTCGCTCTGGGAGAGTCCTTGATAAATATCCGTTTTGCCTGTCACGGGATCATAGGCGGCATTGTTGCCAACGAAGAATCCGCCCATCCAGACGCGCCCATCCGGTCCATAAGTCATCGAGTTTATGGTGATGGGCGATGGAGGAACCTGCAATGGCAGGGCAAATACATTATTTCCTAACGATTTATTATAGAAGACCAGCTTGCACTCACCGGTGAGGTAACACAAATCGTTGTCGGTTAGCCAAGTGATGGCCAATGCGCTGGCATTGTTCCGGTTGAGGGTAACCATTTTAGGGGGGGTGCTGGCTAAGTCAAACGAGTATAGCCTGGATCCGGTGGTGACGTAGATCTTATTGTCGACGGGTGACTTGATGGCCGTTCTGGCAACCACGACACCTATTTGATGGGTATATGTACCGGTATCGATATCGTATATTAACGTTTTATTGTTCTCGGAGGTGTCGGTAATGGTCGCCAAGAGCTTATCCCCGGACGCTTCTCCTTTAATGATTCCCAAATAGTAGACAAAGCCGGCATGTCCCCGGTCGGAAGGTGGCAATATCTCTGTTTTACTCCCCGTTCGCGGGTTCAATTTGATGAGGCTGGTATGGGCCCCAACTCCCACGTAGAGCATGTCCGTCTCCTCGTGATAGGCGATACTCCTCGCGTAATTTTCCCCCTCCTTCACGGCGCCATTGCTTACTTCCTGAAAACCTGTGTCGGGGTGATATCTAAACACCTTTGCTCCCGGGTAGGTAGCTCCAAATACTTCACCATTCTTACCCGGAGTCAATTCCCAGATAAAGTTCTCTCCTTTCAAGGCAAGACCTAAACTTTCTGCTAGACGACTACCCGGAAAATGCCTGAATAGCCGTCCATCGCTGGTGCCAACATAGATCCAGCCATCGGTTGCCTGAATCGCCGTCCAACTTACGGTACTTCCGGACAATACTATATTTACTGCCGGAGAGGTTTTCATGCGATCCACTGCCACTTGGAATCCTATCAAGCGAGCGGGGGTTCCTGACGTGACGGTGAAGAGCCAATCGTTGCCATTTTGGTCCTTTGCAAAGGTGCTCCCATTGATGGTCTGTTTATACACCATGGGACCGAGATTGGTTAATTGACCTGAAATCCTTGGCGGCTCATTGGTATCATTATTATCTTTGGTGTTACCTTTATCCTTGGTATCACCTTTGTCCTTGGTGTTATCTTGAACCACTTTCTCTTCTATATCGTCAGGCCCTTTACACGCGTGAAATGAAAATGGCAATATGAAGCTGATAAAGAGGGCGAAGGCGGCACGTGATAGTGTTCTATTTTGTATGGTTGTCATTTTAGCATGCCTCATGGGGTCGATATTTCAACTATCGCAAAGATAGTTTTTTGTTTCCACGTTTAGCTTTTTTTGAGCATACTTTTGCGTGATTTGGTGTTATTTGTCTCTGTATAATGGTTTAATTTGTATATATACGGTGTAATTGGGGTTTGCCTCAAGCTTCCATTTATCGATTATTCACGGGTAGGAATAGTCAGCCAGTGTCATATGATTCGAGTTTCCTTATATGAAGAGGCATCACTTTTGATTCTTGCACCGATTTTTCTGGATAGATCCTTTTAACGAAACAATACAACATGAACCGACGCGTATTCATTCGAAACACATCTGTCTTGGCGGGGGGATTTCTTTTAAAAAGGCATAGCGGTAACGTGATGGGATCCCCATTGAACAAAACCGATATGGCGACTCCTACAAAGATAGAAAAGCCTTTTCATGGTGCTATACTGCATAAAGGGTTAGGGGAGGAGATCAACGGGATGCTGAAAATCAATGTGGAAGGCGAAGCTCCCGTGGATAGCCCTGTGGTGGTCAATGGCGTGCTTGCCCAGCGTGACGGGACTAGGTTCCTGGCAGAAGTGATGCTGCATGATACGGAAACGGAGATCACGGCCGTGTCCAACAGCCTGTTTGGCAAAGACCAACACGCCATCCGTATATTGTGGAACAAGAAGTCGTTTCCCAGGTACGGGTTTGAAATTGATGACAACATTTACTTCTTACGAGATGTCGCGCGAAAAAGGCCGAAGTCCCTTTTCGACTGCTTTTACTTGAAAGGGCTGCGTGATGTGCATCGGAAGTATGGTACGAAAGTGTTGCTGAATCTCTTTTATACCGATCAATCGCTCTATTCCGATGAAGCTGAATTCACGCTGGATCAGTTTCCCGATCGGTATAAAAAAGAGTGGGCAGACAACGCTGACTGGCTAAAGTTGACTTTTCACGCCTACGCTGAATTCCCTGACAGGCCCTACCAAGAGGCACCGGTTGATAAAATAATCAGCGATATTCAGCTGGTCTCGGAGCAGATTCACCGGTTTGCGGGTGAGGAAACTTTTACCCCGCCAACTATTGTCCACTGGGGAATGACCAATCAAGAAGCCTTCAAGCCGATGTATGACATGGGGGTGCGCGTCATGCGCGGGTACTTTACTAAAAACAGACATGGGGTCTGGGATGTGAATCAAAACATGGATGACGTCAGATCGGAATATATCAATCGCCATGACGCGTTGAAGGATTTTAATAGCGGCATTGTTTTTAGCAAATCAGACATGGTGCTCAACAACACCCCCATTGATGAGATCGTACCCATTCTTGAATCGTTGAAGGGCGATGTGCTTCAGTCAGAGGTCATTGATTTAATGACACACGAGCAGTACTTCTGGCCATTTTATGCCAACTACGTTCCTGATCATTTCGATCGGCTCGACAGGGCCATACGGTGGGTGACGGAGAACGGCTACAAGCCTGTTTTCTGGAACGATGGCCTTTTAGGGGCATGAAAGAGCGTCAAAATGAGGGACTTGCTCCAAAGTGAGAATATTTAAGATGCCTTTGGGTGTATCAAAAGGATGATTATGAAAGGCTGATTTTTTCAAATAGGTAAGTGATCATGAAAACCGGAAGACGCGCATTTATTCAAAAGGCAGGAGTGGTGGTTGGTGGGGGTATGCTGTTGGGTCATCACCTGCCAGTTCTCTCGAAAGAGAACAACCCTTCCGGCCAAGTTAGGATAATGGAACCCTTTCATGGGGCCGTGTTGAACTGGAGGCACGGGGAGAGATTTGGTGATGGCCTGAAAATCAAGGTTCAAGGTGAGATCCCTCCCGGCAGTGAAATTATGGTCAATGGCGTGGCGGCACAACGAGAAGGGAGCAGCTTTACCTCCCATATCCTTCTCACGGAAAGGGAGACCGAGATAACCGCGATGGCGAGTAATTGGTTCGGCCAGAAGAGACATAGTGTGCGGGTGCTATGGGACAAACACTCATTCCCGCGCTATCGCTTTGCCATCAACAACAACATCTTCTTCCTACGTGACATCGCCAGGAAGAGATACAGGTCGCTTTTCGACTGTTTCTACCTGGATGGCCTTCGGAAATTGCACCGGGAGTACGGTACCAAGTTTGTCCTGAACATTTTTTACAGCGATGGCTTGGAGTATAACAACGGTAAAGAGTTTCTGCTGACGGAGTTTCCGGATCGCTACAAAAAAGAGTGGGAAAGCAACTCCCATTGGTTGAAGCTGGCCTTCAACGCCTACTCGGAGTTTCCTGACAGGCCCTATCAAAACGCGCCTGCGGAAAAACTTATTGCCGATTTGAACCTGGTTAAAGAGCAGATATATCGGTTTGCCGGAGAAAATAGCTACTCGTCACCCACCGCGATTCACTGGGTAATGATTCAACCTTCTGCCCTAAAACCGTTGGCGGAAGAAGGCGTTCGCTCCCTAAGCGCCTATTTCCTGAAAACCGATAAGGGGTTGGATCTCAACCTGGGGTTAGATGAAACACGCACCGTCTATCTCTCACGAAATAAAATGTTGAAGGATTTTGATTCCGGCATTGTTTTTTCGAGGATGGACTTCACCTGCAATAAAACAGCCCTCAATCAAACCATCCCCACCCTTGAGGGGCTGGTAAAAGATACCCGATCCGCGGAGATCATGAATATTTTCACTCACGAGCAGTACTTTTGGCCATTTTACGCCAACTATCTGCCGGATCATTTTCAAAGGCTTGAACAGACCATTCGGTGGCTGACCGAAAAGGGGTATAAACCCGTTTTTCATCACGAGGGTCTGCTAGGTGCGCCGGAGTAAAACAACAATATAGCGACTCATTCACGGATTATTTAATATTCACACTTTAAAAATATTTTGGTTATGAAAGAGAAAGAGAAGAAGAAATCAGATTTTCGCTATCAGACGGGTGATGCCCGCGTTCCTTGGGCAGCGGTAGGCGAGAGTGTAACCGTGTCAGACATTGAGGCAATGCTCAGGTTTTTGATTCAGCCTGGAGAGGACCCAAGTGCCTACGATAATCAAATGTCAAAGGTGATGTCAGCCTTGCAGGATTTGGCAGGGAAGGGGGTCTATGCCTCCAAGCTAACCCTGGGGGATAATGTGAAAGCGTTGGAAGAGAAGATGCAGGAGTACCTCCAGGTGAAGCATGCCTGCTTTATCACCAACGCGACCGCTGGATTTGAGATCGGGTTGAAGTTCGCCGGGCTGAAGCCGGGTGACGAGGTGATCGCACCGGCTATCACCTTCCTGTCAACCATCGCCTATCCTTTAGTCATAGGTGCCAAGGTGGTGCTGGCCGATGTGGATCCGCTCACCTTGAANATCGACCCGAAGGATATCGCGCGGAAGATCACCAAAAAGACCAAGGCGATCATGCCGGTGCACATTGGAGGATACCCCTGTGAGATGGATGAGATCATGAAGCTGGCCGAGGAGCATGACCTGACGGTAGTCGAAGATGTGGCCCATGGGTTCGGCGGATGGTATAAAGGGAAAGCGCTGGGTTGCATCGGCCATTTTGGCTCGTTCAGCTTCCATGAGGTTAAAAACATCACCTCCCTGGGTGAAGGTGGCCTTATCACTACCAACACCGAGTATGGGAATGACTTTCCTAAAGCGCGGTTCGGTGGTTTTGATATCTCCAATCCCATCGACAAGTGGCTCTATGACGTGGTCCTCCTGAAAGGGAAAGGCGGACATCTCTCTATGGCCGGGAACCACTCCCCAATGGAAATACAGGCTGTTGCCCTGATGGAACAGCTCAAGAGGAACCAGCAAATCATCGACATAAGAAGGGAGAATGCCGCCTACCTGATCGAACGTTTCAAGGAGGTAGAGGAGATTATTCCCTGCCCGTTTGACACGGAAGATATCAAGTCGACCTTCCACCTCTACCTGCTGCAATTAGATTGGCGCAAGTTGAACGGCGACATTCAGGACTTCAAGGTAAAGATAGGCGAAAAAGGGATCACGCAGATTCCTCACTTTGCCCCCTTGTATCGCTTCTCCTACCTGAAGCAGTTCGGGTATGACACGGAGGCGATAAAGAGGAGTTGTCCCAATGCCGAAGAGGCTTTCCTCCACAAGTTCACCCACTTGCCCCTCTATCCCCTCACCCGGGAGCAGTTAGAGTATATGGCTGATTCGGTTATCGAGGTAGTCAAGGAAATGAGGAAATAGTAGTGTAAAACTTTTGCTGTCAAAGAAAAAGTGATAGTAATAGTAACAGTAACAGTAACGGAAACTATATGAGACGCACACTTATATCTTGGGTATTGCTTTTCTCGTGCAACCTGATGTGGTCACTTCAGTTCACCTGTATCAAGCTTACCCAAGATCAGGTGGGCCCGCTTTTCACGGTCTGGGGCCCTATGTTGCTTGCCACCATTTTCTTGTACCCTTTTGCACGGAAAGAGTTTGTCAAAGGCAAGAAGTCGTGGAAAGATATACGGGTCTTTGTTCTGCTGGTACTGTTGGGTACCTTTCCTGCTCAGGTGTTTGTCACCAAGGGGACGCAGCTCTCTTTGGCAAGCAATGCAGCCATTCTGACCATGAGCTTGCCGGTGATCACGGCCCTGTTTGCCTTTTTAATATTAAAGGAGAAGATGAACAGGGTAAGGTGGATCAGCTTCGCGATTGCTATCGTTGGGGTGTTGCTGGCCTCGATGAACGATTTGAAGGGAGCCAATTTCGGTTCCCAATACGTGATTGGAAACTTCATCATTTTGCTTGCCATCATAGGGAACGCTTTCTACAATACCGGATGTAAAAAGATCATTGAGCGCTTCACGCCGGTGGAGATGGTCTTCTTTACCTATCTCTTCATGGTCATCTTTCTTACCCCCTTGGTGTTGTATTTTGAGCGGGATGTCTTTGCCCGGGTTCCATCCTTTACCACGCAGACATGGCTTGGCTTGTCGTTGTTGACATTTTTCCACAACTTCCTTTCTATGATCCTGTTTTTCAAGGCGCTGAAGAAACTCGAGGCCATTCAGGTCGCACTATCCAATTACCTGATCACCTTTTTTGGTCTTCCGATAGCGGCCATCTGGTTGAAAGAGAAGCTCCACCCCTTGGCGATCGTTGGCGGGGTATTGATTTTTGTTTCCACACTGATCATTACCATCATCGACTATAGAATAGACAAGAGAAAAGCCGAAGAGGAGGTTGCCTGTAGTGTGTCTGAAAAAGTATAATAATAAAGATAAACTAATCGTATGAAACAAGTGATAAAGTGGGGCGTGATAGGCTCCGGGGGGATTGCCCGCAGGAGAACGATTCCCGAAGGGTTGATGCAGGCGGAGAGCACCAAGCTGATAGCCGTTTACGATACTGATCCCAGGGTAAACAGCGAGGTGGCCGCCCAATTCGGGTCGAAAGCCTGCGAAAGCATTGACTCCCTTCTATCCAGCGACATTGACGCGGTGTACATCGCTTCGCCTGCCTACGTGCATATGGAGCAGGTGGTCGCCTGCGCCCGGGCAAAGAAGCATATCCTCTGCGAAAAGCCCCTGGGCATGACCGTCGAGGAGACCGGCCGGATGATCGCTGCCTGCAAAGAGGCCGGGGTACTCCTGGGGGTGGGACTCATGATGCGGTTCCATTCGCAACATCAAGCCGCGTTGCAACTCATACAGGAGGGCAAGCTGGGTAAGCCGGTTTACGGGAGAGCCCAGCTCTCATGCTGGTATCCTCCTATCGAGGGGGCGTGGCGACAGGTGCCGGCCTTGGGCGGAGGCGGTTCGTTAATGGATATGGGTGGGCATTGCATCGACCTGCTACAGATGTACTTTGGTAAGGTTAAAAGCGTTAGCTGCTTCATCAACAACCATATCCACGACTACGCGTCTGAAGATAGCGCGGTAGCTACTTTCCTTTTTGAAGGAGGTGCCATGGCTACCGTTGACACCTTCTTCTGTATCCCTGACAGCAGCAGCCAAAATGTACTGGAACTGTACGGGTCTAAAGGGAGCATCCTTGCCAAGAACACGATTGGGCAGGGAGAGGCTGGAGAGATGATCGCGTACTTAGAAGCTGATGACGCGGGGTACGATGCCGCGCAGAGCAGAGAGGGTGGTAGCGGGATAACGATCTCGCCCCCACCCGTCAACACCTATCGGGCCGAGATCGAGGAGTTCAATTCGGCGATACGGGAAAACCGACCCCCGGTAAATAACGATGAGGTGGGTCGTTTGAATCAGCTGATCCTTGCGGCTTGTTACGAGTCGGCAAGATCCGGGAAAATTGTAGGGATTGAGTATGAATAATTGAGCTTTCGCATGTAACTGTTTTATAGCTTTCAGGCTCGACTTGCGCAAATTGCACAACGTAGATATTTGCTCGCCTCAGCATAGTTCAAGTAAACTTGACTCCGCCTTCGGCTTATCGCAAATATTCGTGA
>JGI24712J26585_10001009_pt1 | contig 24178 bp, 27 predicted proteins | sample BioPla3DNA2_FD_26585 | JGI IMG/M metagenome (IMG submission 26585)
TTTGGTCGATTATATTTTACCAGAGTTTGTCAGTTGTCTCATCTTTTTTTGTAAATAAAATGGTGCTGGTTTTAATCACCAACACCAAAAATTATAGAGCCCAAATAAAATAGGTTTATAAAAACTCCGGTTTATATCGGAGTTTTTATTTTATTTGTCTTAGTTCAGTGATAAAATAAAATAAAACGATTATGAAGCAGAGGATTAACATGATCAATATAAGAAAAGCTGACAAAAAGGATATAGATATTTTAAGTATTTTATGGAATGAATTGATCTACTTTCACAGGAGCAAAAAGAATATTTTCCCTATTTCTAAGGACTGGAAGCAACTTAAAGAAAAAGAATTGGAATGGATACTGGAAAGCAAACAAGTATTTATTTATGTTGCAGAAGTGGATACAAAAATTGTAGGCTATATTAGAGGAAGTATACGGAAAATCCCTCCGTTATACGATATAAGAAATGAGGGGAATATAGAGGAAATATATATTATGCCTGAATATAGAAACAGAGGATTGGCGACTCAGCTTGTCCATCGTATTATAGAAGCGTTTAAGCATAAGGAAGTTGATTATATCGATATAAATGTTGATTACGATAATGAAATTGGCCAGAAGTTTTGGGAGAGTATAGGGTTTAAGATTATTTCAATTCATAGGAGATATCTAATAGGAGGGGGAGAAGAAAATGAATTTTCCGTGGAATAAAAAGAAGACAGACTTAGATTTAGAATTGCTTCGGCAAAGTCGTGTTCCGATTTTGATCTTAGATAAGGTTTGGCATAATATTTTTCCTCCCGAAAAGAAAACGAAAGCGATCCTTCAGTTGGAAGAAGAGTTAAATAGTTTACTTAAGCAGCAGGGACAGCTTAATAATGATTTAAAAGAGTACTTAAAGTTAAAGAAGAAGTTAATGGACGGCATACTTGAGCTTACCACAGAAGCCTTTACGAATCAAAATGAAGCAGCTAGAAAAGAAATGGAAAGAAATCAAAAATATATTTTAGAGATTAATGAAAAGTTAGAGCAAATACAAAATCGACTGGATACTATTCCTGATAAAATACAAGAAGTTAACGGAAGGCTGTTAGAAGAGAGCGTTAAAATTTGCTATCAAGAAATGAAAGAACACCAAAAAGTTTTAGACGAATTAAATGTGTGGATTGAAAGAACGAGGGAGATTTTAAAACATAAGCTGGAGGAAAAGACGATACGGGAAGAAAAAGCAGCCCAAATTTATGCTTATCTGCATGATTTGGTGGGCGCGGATTTTATTGATTATCTGGATAAAAATTATTGGCGGTGAGAAAGTGATTCTAGGGATAGGGACGGATATCATTGAAATAAAAAGAATAGAAGAAGCCGTTAAGAGAAATGAGCGATTTCTACAAAAGTGTTTTACAAAGCCAGAACAAAAGCTTTTCGAAGAAAGAAAATATAATATACAGACCATAGCAGCCACTTTTGCTGCCAAAGAAGCGGTGGCAAAAGCTTTGGGAACAGGTTTTAGAACTTTCGGGCTATGTGACATAGAAATACTTAGGGACGGCAAGGGAAAGCCTTATGTAATTACATACGGAAATGCGAAAAAGCTGGCAGATGAGCTTAATATTTCGCAAATCCTTATTACACTATCTCATTGTAAAGAATATGCTGTGGCATATGCCATTGTACAAAAGGAGGAGAATTTATGAAAGTATGTAATGGGAAAGAAATGAGGCAAATCGATGAAGCTGCTATTCAGAAAATAGGGATTCCGGGCATTGTATTAATGGAAAATGCAGTATTATCTGTCGTTAAAGAAATCAAAAAGGATTTACAAAACATCAGTAAGCCCAATGTAGTCATTTTTTGCGGCCAGGGCAACAACGGCGGAGACGGATTGGGAGTAGCAAGGCATCTTCACAACAGCGGCATGGATGTAACCGTTATATTCATAGGGGACCCTCTTTTGTTAAAGGAAGATTCACGAACCAACTTTAATATTGTCGATAAACTACAAATTCCAAAAATTATTTTAAATAACGAATCTTTTATTGATGATCATATAGTCAATTTAATTGAAAAAAGCGATTTGATTGTAGATGCAATATTTGGAACAGGGCTATCCAAGCCAGTAAGCGGAATTTTTAATGATTTAGTTAATTTGATTAATTTTTATGGAGAATACATCCTATCCATTGATATTCCCTCCGGAATTGATTCTGAAACAGGAGCAATTCTAGGAAATGCAGTAAAAGCACATAAAACGGTTACTTTAGCACTGCCAAAGAGCGGCCTTTATTTATATCCTGGAACAGAATATATTGGAGAATTGGTCATTGCAGACATAGGCATTCCCAAAGAAGTCATAGACTTTGCACAGCTTAAAATGAATGTTTTAAGGGAAGAAGAAGTGAGTAGCTTTATTCCCCCGAGATTTCCAAGAAGTAATAAGGGAACCTATGGCAGAGTTCAGGTTATTGCCGGTTCTAAAGGAATGACAGGAGCAGCAGCTCTAACTTGCAAAGGAGCATTTAAAATCGGTGCAGGATTGGTAAGTTTAGGGGTTCCTAAGAGTATAAACGATGTTTTAGAGGAAAAATTAACTGAAGTCATCACTATACCTATTCGTGAAGAAGACGGGAAATTATGCAGGGAAAGCTTTGACGATATTAAACCGTGTCTTGACAAAGCTACAGTGATTGCAGCAGGACCGGGAATAGGTCAAGGTCCTCAAATCATAGAATTTATGGAGCGTCTTATTAAACATGCAAGAATTCCTTTAGTCATAGATGCAGATGGAATCAATGCCATTGCTAAGAAGATAGATATGTTAAGAAATCTAAAAGTACCTGTGGTATTGACGCCCCATCCCGGAGAAATGGGAAGATTGATGAATAAGAGTACGGAAGAAGTTTTAGCCAATCCCATTGATACGGTAAGAGAATTCTGTCATAAATGGAATGTTATTCTGGTATTGAAGGATGCAAAGACTATAGTAGGAGATCCGGACGGACAAATCTATATCAATATGACCGGAAATCCTGGTATGGCAACAGCAGGTTCAGGAGATGTATTAACGGGGATCATAGCAGGTCTTATAGGGCAAAACTTAAATCCTTATAAAGCAGCCGTACTCGGCACATTCCTTCATGGAAAAGCTGGCGATTTGGCAGCGGCTGAATTGGGACAGCATGGAATGCTGGCAGGAGACATTTGCAATTATGTACCAAAAGCAATAAAACTCTATTATCAATCAAATTAAGGATAAGGCGCCCAGGTTTCCGTCATATATCGGTTTTTTGGAGAGTATAATATTCCTAGAAGGGGTATAGGGTTATACCAAAAGCCATTTTGTATCCAATCTAGGGGGGATTTAGTGAAAAAATCGGGTGCTGTATTTTTTGTATCCATCTTTATTGTGATTTGCATTATTTTTTCTGCTTGTTCAACGAAAGAAAAATCAAAATCACCCATGGAAAAAATTCAGGAAAAACTAACGACGATGGAAAGTTATGCGTGCATTGCGGATTTAACCTATGTTTCAAATAAAGGCAAAAATACATACAGGACAAAACAATATTATAAGATGAGCGGAGAATATAGGATTGAAATTACTGCCCCAGAGCAGGTAAAAGGACTGGTCACTGTATTCGATGGCAAGAAAGTGATGCAATACAATCCCCGAATTCTTGGAGAAGCAGTCAATGAAATACCTGAATCCAAAAATACCTATGAGATCTTTCTGGGAACATTTTTAAAAAATTATCTTCAATCCGAAGATGTAACATTAGAAGTTTTTAATAATAATAATGAAGAATATACAGTATTAGAAGCAGTTATACCTGAAGGCGGGAAATACCTTGCGACAGAGAAATTATGGGTTTCAAACAAGACTTTGAATCCGGCGCAGTTGGTAATATATGACACCGAAGGGAAAGAAAGAATTATTGTTAAATATGGAGACTTTAAGTATAATGTTAATTTAGATGATACCATCTTTCAACTGAAGCCATCAGAGAAGAAAGAGTGAAGAGTTTTTAGGGAGGCACACAAATGACGCAAGAATACTACCGTGTGATTGCAGAAATTAACTTAGATGCGATTGCATATAACATACAGCAGATTAAGAACCAAATTTCAGAGGATACAAAGGTTATGGCCGTTGTAAAAGCAGATGCTTACGGTCATGGAGCGCTTGAAGTATCCAGGGTACTTATAGAAAACGGCGTACAAAGGCTGGCTGTTGCTATTTTAGATGAGGGCAAGCAGTTAAGAAAAAATAATATTGACGTGCCAATACTCATTCTGGGATATACCTCACTGGAACAGGCAGAAGAAATTGTATTCTATGATTTTATTCAGACGGTATTTTCCTACGACATGGCAAAAGCTCTTTCTGATGCGGCTGTAAGACAAAATAAAACCGCTGCTATTCATATAAAAATTGATACGGGAATGGGCAGAATAGGGTTACAGCCTAATCAGGATTCGGTTTGTTTAATTAAAGAAATAAGCAGATTGCCTAATCTTCAAATTGAAGGGATTTTTACTCATTTTTCTTCTGCAGATGAAAAAGATCCTTCTTTTACAGAGTTGCAGTTTAGCCGTTTTACTTCCTTTATAAACCAGCTGGAAAAAGAAGATATTTACATTCCGATCAAACACTGCTCNAATAGNGCTGGATTTATAAGTTATAAAAATATGCATATGAATTTAATTCGTCCCGGAATTATTTTATATGGCTTATATCCTTCTGAAGAAGTAAAAAAAGAAATTGTCCACTTAAAACCTGCGATGACATTAAAGTCCCAGGTAGTCTTTATAAAAGAAGTAGAAGAAAATGTTCCCATAAGTTACAGTCGTAAATTCATAACCAGGAGAAAAACCAAGGTTGCAACAATTCCAGTAGGCTATGCAGATGGATATTCAAGACAGTTGTCGTCTAAAGGAAGAGTATTAATAAAAGGACGATATGCCCCGATCATAGGGAATATTTGTATGGATCAATTTATGGTGGATGTAACGGATATTCCTGATGTAGGGGTAGGGGATGAAGTGGTTTTAATGGGTACACAGGGCGAGAAAACGATTGGAGCAGAAGAAATTGCAAATCACATCGGTACAATCAATTACGAAGTTATCTGTATGGTAGGGAAGAGAATTCCTAGAGTTTATAAGGAACATGAAGAGATTATTAAGAAGATGAACTATGTGAACGAGCTGGATGAAAATATCAATGTACAAAATATATTTTGCAGGGATGAAAATTTTGCATAAAAACTCTTTCATTGGTAAAAATATGAGTTGAATATAGACAATAGCATTTTGTCTTTTAGTGCAAATAAAGATCTTCCGATTGAGTGAAAATAGAAACTCTGGATTAGGGAGTGATTTGCAGTGGCTAGGAAAAGTAAGGTTCTAAATATTAAAAATGCCTCTAATATGGATGAATGGGTGGAAAAAACATCTCGCAATCCCAAGAAACAGATACGGGACAATATGATTAGAGGATATCAGGAAATGGCTGAGATTAATTTAAAGTTGTCAGAATTCTGTTTCGAAGCTGAAAGAGAGGTTGAGCAGTTTTTTGAACAAATAGCGGAGTGTGAGTGATGTGGTTGTTAAACGAGGAGATGTATTTTATGCTGACTTAAGCCCTGTTGTCGGATCAGAACAAGGAGGTGTACGACCAGTACTCATTGTACAAAACGATATAGGCAATAAATATAGTCCTACTGTTATATGTGCTGCCATTACATCTCAGATCAATAAGGCTAAATTACCAACTCATATTGAGGTGGACGCGGCCTCTTATGAGTTGGTAAAGGATTCTGTAGTTTTGTTAGAACAAATAAGAACGATTGATAAAAAAAGGCTAAAAGAAAAGATATGCCATCTGGACAAAGAACTTATGAAAAAAGTGGATAAAGGTTTAGCCATAAGTTTCGGATTGTAATACATAGAACAAACAAAAGCCCTCCCTCGTGGAGGGCTTATGTCTTGTAGAAAAAAGATAATTAATGAGTATGCACTTGTGAATAAATCTCCTTTTTGGTAGATTAATTTTATAAGTGCATTTGTTATGTGAAAAATAAATGCTGTGAGTCATGAACGAATCGTGTACTTTAACATGTATATAGAACCAATATCAATAAAAGAGATGTGATGATATAATTTTTAGTTTACAAGGAGATAAGACATATGATTATTGATATACATACCCATTGCTTTGATGATGCTATTGCTAAAAAAGCAATTGCTGTTTTGACGAAAAAGGGAGGAATTCCCGCATATACTGACGGGACAGTTTCGGACTTGATAAGATCCATGGACGAAAGCCATATAGATATCAGCATCATTCAACCCATAGCAACAAAGCCAAAACAAACTGAAGTGATTAATCGCTGGGCAGTTTCTATTCAAGATAAAAGAATTATACCCTTTGGAACAATTCACCCAGAGTATCCCGATTGGAAAAAGGAAATAAGATATCTGGCTTCCTGTGGAATTAAGGGAATAAAATTCCACCCGGATTATCAGGAATTTTTCGTGGATGATCCTAAGCTTTTTCCAATCTATGAGGAAGTATTCAGCAACAATATGATAGCTCTGTTTCATGCAGGAATCGATATTGGACTTCCCGAACCTTGTCACTGTACTCCTAAGGGGTTAAGAAATGTACTGAGAACCTTTAAGGGAGCCAGTATTATTGCTGCCCATATGGGAGGATACAATTTATGGAATGAAGTAGAAAAGTATCTTGTAGGGGAAGATATTTATTTTGATACATCTTATACTTCCCATGTGTTAGATTCAGTTTTTATGATAAATATGATTAATAATCACGGAACAGATAAGATTCTTTTTGGTACGGATTCCCCTTGGGGAAACCAGAGGAGAGAGGTTGAATTTATCAAATCTCTTCCTTTAAGGGATGAAGAAAAAGATAGAATCTTAGGAAAGAATGCAATAAAGGCATTAGGGTTACAGTCATGAAAGTTTTTTAAAAAGAGTTATTCTGTATGCTTTACTGGTATATAGAAATAACTCTTTTTTAATTTCATAGGGAATATCCAAAATTTGTCACATTTCCTCGGTTATTTTAATATATTAATTATTGAAACGGCTTAAATTAAGGAGGTCGACTGGATGTCACAAATTGTTGAGCTCAAATCAGTTGTTAAAAACTATCATAGTCCTTCGGGAGAAACAAAGGCATTGGATCATCTTAGCCTTTCTATCAATGAAGGCGAGTTTATAAGTATTATAGGTCCCAGTGGATGTGGGAAATCCACGATTCTTTCTCTTATTGCAGGACTTATTGAGCCCTCCTCAGGAGAAATCCTCGTTTTTGGAAAAAACGTAAAAGAAGTTACTTCAAAAGTCGGCTATATGCTTCAAAAAGATCATCTCTTCGAATGGCGTACCATTCTTAGAAATGTATATTTAGGTCTTGAAATCCAAAATAAATTAACTGAGGAAAATAAAGCTTATGCCAATCACCTGTTAGATATCTATGGATTAGGAGAATTTAAAAATCATTTTCCGTCAGAATTATCCGGTGGGATGAGGCAAAGGGCAGCTTTAATCAGAACCCTGGCAGTAAAACCGGATATTCTCCTTCTTGACGAGCCTTTTTCAGCATTGGACTACCAAACCAGATTATCTGTGGCAGATGAAATAGGAAGCATTATCAAGAAAGAAAACAAAACGGCGATTTTAGTAAGTCATGATATTTCGGAAGCCATCAGCATGGCGGATAAGGTAGTTGTATTAACACAAAGACCAGCTAAAATTAAAGCGATCCATGATATTAAGTTATCCGTTGAAGACAGGACTCCTCTTAGATCCAGGGAGGCTCCTGAGTTTAGAGAATACTTTAACCTCTTGTGGAAGGAGTTGAAGTCCGATGAAGGATAATAAACAATTTATTTCTGATGAGCATCAAAAATATCTCTGCCAGGTAAAAAAGACAGAGATTGCTATTAGAATTACGCAAATTATTATTTTATTAAGCTTGATTCTCTTTTGGGAAGTAGCGGCACGGCTTAGATGGATTGATCCTTTTATTTTTAGCCAGCCCACTAAGATAATTTCGACCGCTCGGGAAATGATATTGGACGGAAGCCTGTTTGTTCATACGGGAATCAGTTTGGCTGAAACGGCCATAGGATTTCTTTTAAGCACCTTTCTTGGTACTGCCATTGCCATTTTACTGTGGTGGAACCGTTTTATATTAAAGGTAGCAGATCCTTATCTTGTTATTATTAACAGTCTTCCAAAAACCGCATTGGCACCTATTCTGATTGTCTGGATAGGAAATAATATGAAGTCCATTCTTTTTACAGCCATATTAATGTCCATCGTTGTAACCACATTGACGGTATTAAACGGCTTTTTAGAAGTGGATCAGGATAAAATAAAATTGATAGAAACCTTTGGAGGAAGCAAAAGAGATATATTAACCAAAGTAATGCTTCCTGCCAATGTTCCTACGATGATCAATGCATTAAAAGTGAATGTAGGATTATCCCTTGTGGGTGTTATGGTCGGAGAATTCTTAGTCGCTCAAGCAGGCTTGGGATATCTTATTATTTATGGAAGCCAAATTTTTAAACTGGATTGGGTAATGTTAAGCATCGTTATTCTAGGGGTGCTCGCAGCATTATTATATAAATGCGTTATGATTTTAGAAAAGCGATTCTTAAAATGGAGAGAATAATATTTATTCCATCTGATTCACTAAATTGTGAATCCATTTTTTTGAGAATAATCGATAAATGCCAAAGACAGCTTTAACCAATTCTTCAGAGCATACCAGTGCAAATACCCAATAAACAGGCAGCTTCCATATCAATCCGCCAATGAAGGCAAAAGGAACACCTATAAGCCATATCCCAGCGGCATCCAGTACAAATCCAAAGGTTGTATCCCCTCCACTTCGCAGGATTCCGACGATCGTAAACAGGTTAAATACCTTAAAAGGAATGAAGCAGGCAAATATCGTTATAATTCTGGTAGCATCCATATATACTTCATTTGACACATTGAAAATGGATAAAATAAGCGGTGCCACTAAGATAACGAATATTCCTATGAAAATCCCTAAGACAGGCCCCAGCACTGCAAATCGTTTTGCATAGGCGAAGGCTCTTTCTTCATTTTCAGCACCGATTTCATTTCCAAGCATTACGGCACAGGCACTGCTTAACCCAAAGAAAATCACCATAGCGATTTGCTCTACATTACTGGATATACTGATAGATACCACAGCTTCTTTGCTCATTCTGCCGTAAGCTATGGAATACATGGTAGTACCCAATGCCCAAATAAATTCATTTAAGATAACAAAGATGGTCGTTCTATAAAATCTTTGAACAAATTGAAAAGAGAGATCTAACATTTCTTTAAGGGATGCCGCAAGGGAGGATTGTTTGCTATATATAATCCATATAAATAATCCGCCTTCAATAAATCGGGCGATCACTGTAGCAATGGCGGCCCCTTTAACGCCCATAGGACTAAAACTGAAATGCCCAAAGATAAAAATCCAGTTTAACAAAGTATTTACTCCAAGGGAAATCATACTGATGACCATTGGAATAACTGCTTCTCCTGTACTTCTCAGCAAAATAGAATACGAAAAAGTAACAGCAGTAACTAAATAGCTTAGGGCAACAATTCTTAGATAGTCGCTTCCCAGTCCAATGACCTCAGCGTCTTTTGCAAAAATAAACATTAATTGATTTGGAAAGAATATGGCGCCTATGGAAAATATAATGGCGGCAATTCCTCCTGAGATCAGGCATATTCCTAATACTTTTCTGATGCCCTTTACATCCTTCTTGCTCCAAAATTGAGCCGTAAAGCTGGAACCTCCGCTATTGATTCCAAAAAGCATCAAGGTAAATAAGAAAAATATTTTATTCGCCTGAGCAACTGCTGCGATAGGTGCTTCTCCCAATTTTCCTATCATAAGAGTATCCACCATATTTAAAGATGAAGATATGAAGTTTTGCATGGCAATAGGTAGTGCCAGTGAAAATAAAGTTTTATAAAATTTTTTGTCAATTGTTATAGGTTTCATGTCCTTTACTCTTTCTAAATAGTGTTTAATAAGATATTATATATGAAAAAATAAAAAATAAAAAGTAAAAGATTGAAAAAATATATTGCGGTAATAAACTTATTTTTGTCTTAAACGTATATTTATATAAATTACTCAAATAATAAAATATAAAATGGGAGTGTTAAATATGCAGAAGAAACTTTATAAATCAAGAACGGACAGAAAAATAAGCGGAGTATGCGGAGGACTGGCTCAATATTTTAATATGGATTCAACTTTAATACGCATATTATGGATTTTATTTGTTTTATTCGGTGGAAGTGGTGTTTTAGCATACGTTATTTGTGCTTTAATCATCCCCGATGAACCTTATGAGGATTATTATTACAATAACGGCAATCCTAATTAATTTAAAAAAAAGCCAATACATCTTTTTAGATAGTATTGGCTTTTTTGTTATACATTTTCTGCAATATAATAAATCAGTTGTTCAGAATCTTCCCATCCAAGACAGGGGTCTGTTATAGATTTACCATAAACCTTTTCATCCGGTCTTTGATTTCCCTCAACGATATAGCTTTCGATCATCAGTCCTCTTACCATATCTTTTAAAGTAGTAGAGTGTTTTCGGCTGTACAATATTTCTTTTACAATACGAGGCTGTTCTTTATATTTTTTCATGGAATTTGCATGATTAGTATCTACGATAATAGTCGGATTGAGTAAGCCCCGTTCTTCATATTCGTTTGCTAAGTTCATCATATCCTCATAGTGATAGTTAGGAATATTTGTACCATAATGGTTGACAGCACCTCTTAAAATAGCATGGGCAAGAGGATTTCCAGTGGTTTTTACTTCCCATCCCTGATAAAGAAATGTATGACCATGCTGAGCGGCTTGAATAGAATTGAGCATCACGGAAATATCTCCGCTGGTTGGATTCTTCATTCCCACAGGAACATTCATGCCACTGACGGTTAAACGATGCTGTTGATCTTCTACGGAACGAGCGCCTATAGCAACATAGCTTAATACATCTTCAAGATACGTATAATTTTCAGGATATAACATTTCATCCGCAGGTGTAAGATGGGATTCGCTGATGGCACGAATATGCATTCTTCTAATTGCTTTTAAACCTTCCAAAATATTTGGCTTTTCTGTCGGGTCAGGCTGATGAAGCATTCCTTTATAACCATCTCCTGTTGTTCTGGGCTTATTCGTGTATATTCTGGGGATGATAATAATTTTATCCTTTACCTTTTCCTGTACTTTAGCAAGCCGACTGATATAATCGCAGACAGCATCTTCATCATGAGCAGAACAGGGACCGATGATTAGAAGAAACTGATCTGATTTTTTCTCTATTACAGCTTTAATTTGCTCATCTCTTTTTTGTTTAATCAAAGCTAAATCATTGGAGAAAGGAATTTCATTGATAATTTCTTCGGTGGAGGGAATTTTTCTAAGGTATTTAAAGCTCATTTTCAAGCTCCTTTCTACAATAATGTAAATAATAAATTTCAAACATTGTATACTGTTTTAATATCCATGTCAATAAACAAATATGTATAAGAATTAAAATTTTCAATCATAATAAAATAAAAAGTCGTAAGAAGGAGTGTCAAAATGAAACCTCAACGTGCAGCTGAAATATTAAATTCTCCGGAACAACTGGAAGTATTATATCAAAACGAACCTGTATGGATTGAAGACATTAATGATAGAAATCAAACAGCAGTGGTTAGATTTATTGGTTCTCATCATTCACGAACTGTTTCTTTAGACGATTTATCGGAAACAGGGAGAACAGTTCACCAGAACTAAAATGAAAGTAAGAATACAAAGGATAGTATGAATTATAAGTACTGTCCTTTTATATTTGTTTTAAAAAGCAAAAAAGTTATATCTTAGTTGATATCGTAAAAGTGAATAATACGCAGGATGAAAGGAAATATTTTTAATAAAATGTTCAGTAGGAGTGATTATATGTCTTTTAAAATTACGGATAGTGTGACATGGGTAGGAAAACGAGATTGGGAGCTTCGTACCTTCCATGGAGAAGAATATTCAACCCATAGAGGCTCTTCATACAACTCTTATCTTGTAAGAGATGAAAAGGTAGCACTGATTGATACGGTTTGGAGTCTGTATGATGAAGAATTTGTAGAAAACCTAAAAAAAGAAATTGATTTGAATCAAATTGATTATATTATAGTTAACCATGGGGAAGTAGATCACAGCGGAGCATTAGTAAGACTTATGCAAGAAATTCCCGATAAGCCTATTTACTGTACGAAAAATGCAGTAAATTCACTTAAAGGTCAGTACCACAAGGATTGGAATTTTAATATCGTAAAAACAGGGGATAAGCTGAGTCTGGGCAGCAAAGAGCTTATATTTATAGAAGCAAGAATGCTGCATTGGCCGGATACCATGTTTTGCTATCTTACAGGGGATAATATTTTATTTAGTAATGATGCTTTTGGACAACATTATGCTACAGAACAAGTATATAATGATTTGGTGGATCAATGTGAACTTTATCAGGAAGCAATAAAATATTATGCAAATATATTAACTCCATTTAGTTCTTTCGTTAAGGATAAAATTAATGAAGTTCTAAGTTTTAACCTACCCCTTAATATGATTTGCACAAGTCATGGAGTCATATGGAGGGATAATCCTGCACAAATCATAGAACAATATTTAAAATGGGCAGATAATTATCAAGAAAATCAGATAACGATTTTATACGATAGTATGTGGGACAATACAAGAAAAATGGCAGAAGCCATAAAGACAGGAATTCTTGCTCAGGACAAAGAGGTCGTAGTCAAATTATTTAATGTTGCCCGTACGGATAAAAATGATGTTATTACGGAAGTATTTAAATCCAAGGGAATACTTGTGGGCTCCTCTACAATCAATAACGGAATTTTATCTTCCATCGCAGGGATATTAGAGGAAATACGAGGCTTAGGGTTTAAGAATAAAAAAGCGGCAGCCTTTGGAAGTTATGGTTGGAGCGGACAGTCTGTAAAGATGATTTCTGAAGGACTAAAGGCCGGTGGTTTTGAGGTCGTAAATGAAGGACTGAAACTATCATGGACACCGGATGAAGAAGGTATTAAAAAATGCGAGAAATTTGGCAGTCAATTTGCAAATGCCTTTAAATAAGAGTAGCGCTTAACAGCGCTATTTTAATTACATAGGAAATTTCTCCGAATTTCCTATGTAATTAAAAATACTAAAGTCAGGATGCACACTCGCGCGTATTGTATTTTGTCGGCTTTGCCGACTGCGCGTGTTATCTTGCAAAATTCCTATAAAAGAGATATCATCAAAATCAAATAAAATAACTGGGAGTGGTTATATGGCGCTTATTCATTGTAACTTTTTTTCTGAAGTATTGAAGCTTTCAACATCAATGTATGTTATTCTTCCTCAGCGAACCAAAAATCAAATAGGTATGCAGAATGCTGTGCAAAAAGATAAACATCCTACCCTATATTTGCTGCATGGGCTATCCGATGATCATACCATATGGCTAAGAAGAACATCTATTGAAAGATACGTTGCCAATTTAGGTCTGGCTGTTGTTATGCCGGAAGTACATAGAAGCTTTTATACGGACATGGTGAACGGATATAATTATTGGACATTTATTAGTGAAGAACTGCCTGAGATTGCCCGTTCTTTCTTTCATTTATCCGATAGAAGAGAAGATAACTTCGTTGCAGGATTATCCATGGGTGGATATGGAGCGTTTAAATTAGCTTTAAGCAAGCCTCATCAATTTAGTGCCGCCGCAAGTTTATCAGGCGCATTGGATATCAATACGGAGCATCTTTCTGATGGACCTTTATCACTAAGAGAATTTCATAATATTTTTGGAGATATCAACTCCCTTAGGGGAAGTGAAAATGATTTATTTAAGTTAATAGAAAAGCTGGATCAATCCGAAGTAAAGCCCAAGCTGTATCAGTGCTGTGGAACAGAAGACTTTTTATATCAGGAAAATCAAAATTTCTTAAAGAAAGCAAAAGAACATGGACTGGATATCACCTATGATGAAGGACCGGGAACCCATGAGTGGGGGTATTGGGACAGGCAAATTCAAAAAGTACTGGAATGGCTTCCATTAGAAAAAAGCATGGCGTAAATGTACCATGCTTTTTTATGGGCATATAGGCTAACCTTTTATTTATTATTGCAGTTGTTGAACTGCTTTTTCACCGAATTCATTATTTACGATTTCTTCAAAAGGAACTCTTTTATCTAACTCACCGGAACTTTCTAAAATATCTTGAAGGAGTGTAAGAGATTCTTCCTTCATCACTGGGGTTTCGCACCATGTATCTTGATCCTTGTATCGTTTAATGATTTTTGTCAGAAGTTCTATATCTGTTTCTTTAAATTGAGGATGAATTACCTCAGCGATTTCTTCAGCTGTATGTTCTTTGACCCAAATTTGCCCTTTATAGAATGCATTTGTGAATTTTTGTATTGTTTCAGGATTTTCTTCTATAAATTTTTTAGAAGCCATAAAAACTGTGTAAGGCACCATTCCGCTGGCGGTTCCTAATGAAGCTACTACATGACCGTTATTTTGTGCTTCAATGGTAGAGGCAGTGGGTTCAAATTCGATCGTATAGTCTCCCATACCGCCTACAAATGCTCCAGCGGTTGCAGTGAATTGTAAATTCGTTATGATGTTTACATCCTCAAACGGTTTTAGACCGTTTTTCTTTAAAATATACTCAAATACCATTTGAGGCATTCCGCCGGGACGACCACCAATAACTGTTTTTCCTTTTAAGTCTGTCCATTTAAAATCAGGATCTTCTTCTCTTCCTACAAGGAAGTTTCCGGCTCTTTGAGTTTGTTGGGCAAAAACAACACCATAATTGTCTTTGCCTTGGTTATAAACGTAGATTGCTGCTTCTGTACCCATCATTCCAATATCGGCATCTCCTGCAATCAGTGCTGTCATTGATTTGTCTGCACCCCATCCCGAAGTTAACTCAATTTTAAGACCTTCTTCTTCAAAGAATCCTTTTTCTATTGCTACGTATTGAGGTGCATAAAATGCGGAATGTACTACTTCGTTAAGCCTTATGGTTTGCAATTGTTTTTCGCTGCATCCGGAAAGGCAAGCTCCAATGAGTCCCAAAACAAGTATCAGTGCAATACTCATTTTTAATTTACGCATACTAAGCCTCCTTTTGAAATTTATATTGTATAGTATTCAAAAGGAGCTTGTACTTGTGAATATTTGGAAAAGTTTTTCCTTCTAGAGATTGTTCTTTTATTACATAATATTCAACAATATGGATAAAATAAATCGGAACAATCAATTAATCGGAGGTGTGTTAATTTGACAGTTCAATTAACTCAAAAGGAAAGAATGCTTTTAGAAGACCAAAAAAGTCACGAAGAAGTGTGCATAAAGGAATATCAGGAGTATGCAAGTCGTGCCCATTGTCCAGAATTAAAACAGTTGTTTACCAATTATGCGTCCAAAGAGCAAGAACATCTTAATACGATTAATCAAATTCTAAACGGACAAGTTCCCCAAATGTCTTCCAGCCAAGGACAGCAATCGGGACAAAACAAACAACAATCCAATATGCAAAATAATTCCCAGTCTCAAAATTATAATCAAGAAGACGCAACCCTTTGTACCCATATGCTTATGACTGAAAAATATGTATCCGGTGCTTATAATACAGCCATTTTTGAATTCAGAGATCCAAATATTCGTCAGCTTCTAAATCATATTCAAAAAGAAGAACAAGAGCACGGTGAAGGAATTTTTAACTATATGTATCAGCACGGTATGTATAATCCTCAATAAAATCATACTTTATGCTTAAAAAGCCGTATTACTATTATATAGTGGTACGGTTTTTGCATTTTTCATTATAAGTAGTATAATAGAATTGACTAATCACCATAAAAAATGGTTAACAGCATATTGCGTTATTACGATATAAGGTATATAATAATAAATAATAATAGATATCAAATGATAATGAAATGTTAAACCGTCACCTATTTACCAATATTTTTCAATATGGTAAAATAATAATAAGAGGTGAGAAATATGCCATTTGAGGATTGGAGAAGCAAACTTGCAAAAGCGGTAAGGACTGTAAAGGATAGTACAGGAGAAATTTATAATACTGCAAAAATCAATGTAGACCTTGGGAAAGAGCAGGATCATTTGAATAAGCTCTATTACGAAATAGGAAAAAAAGTTCATGAAATATATCAATATGGTGGTTCTTTAGGCAAATTCTTTGATGAAAAATATTTAGAAATTAAAGAAGTAGAAGAAAGAATCGAAGAACTGCAGAAGAAAATGGAAGAGGTAAAGAAGGTAAGGGTTTGTACGGAATGTGGAAAAGAGGTAGAGAAAGGAGCAAAGTTTTGCCCTAAATGTGGTGCCTCTATGAGTAATGTTCCTGCTAAAGAGAAAGAAGAAGTGGCACAATCCTCAGAGAAACCCATAGAAGTCGAAAATAATGATGCTTCTAAGCCAAAAAACGAAACGAAAATTTGTCCCACCTGCAAAGCGGAAAATGGGATGGATGATAAATTCTGTTTATCCTGTGGCAGAGCACTTTTTTAAAAAGGAGAAATAAAAATGAGCCGTTTACAAGAACTCTTAGAAAAAGTAGAGGTTACAACCGCCTTTATTGGCAAGAAAGCAAAGGACGGTATAGATTTTTTAAAACTCAACAGGGATTACTCAAAAGAGAAAAATAAACTCAGCCTACTCTATGAAGAGCTGGGGAGAATAGCGTATCAAATTCATAATCAAGAAACAAACGATGTTAATGAAATAGAAAATTTATGCACTCAAATAAAAGAACAAATAAAGGTAGTAGATCAATTAGAACATGAAATGAACAATCTTAGAGATGAGAATCACACAATTCAAGAAGATCATGGAACAAAGGAAACACATATACCCGAAAATATTCCGAAGCCAGAGGCAGGAAAAGACGGATTTTTGTTATTAAAGTTTTGTCCAGAGTGTCAAATAGGCAACAACCCGGAGGCAAAACAGTGCATTTCCTGCGGTCATATATTCTAAAAACAGAGGCCTTTATATAAAGGTCTTTGTTTTATCAAAGTTTTTGTATAATTGAAGAGTATTTGTGGGATGTTTAAAAGAAGGATTGAATCAAAAATAAAGGGGGATCATTATGCTGTGTGAACGTTGTGGTAATAATCCGGCATCCATACATGTTACCCATATTAATAACGGTGAGAAGATAGAAATGTATTTATGCGAGCAATGTGCAAAAGAAACAGAATCCATACACTTTCATACGCCAATATCCTTCCAAAACTTTTTAACTGGATTATTGGATATGCCATTTGGCAATACGGAAAAATTTAAAGGCTATATAGATCAAAAAGAAGTTCTTCAATGTCCCAACTGTAAAATGACTTACGATGAATTCAGAAAGATTGGACGATTTGGCTGTGCAGATTGCTATTCTGCTTTTTATCAGCAACTCAATCCTATCATTAAAAAGCTTCATGGCAATAATGCACACACAGGCAAATTACCAAATAGAGCAGCAGGGGAGCTAAAGATAAAAAGAGAATTGGAGATGCTAAGAAAAGACCTTAAAAAAGCAATAGAAATGGAAGAATACGAAAAAGCTGCGGCCCTTCGAGATAGAATTCGTGCATTAGAGGGGGGAGAAAACAGATGAAAAAGTGGTATGAAGAAAATTTAGATACCGACATTATCGTTTCCAGTCGTATTAGATTGGCAAGAAATTATAAAAAATATCCTTTTTCAGTACGTTTGTCCTCGTCCGGTGCCGAGAAGATGATTGAAGAAACAAAGAGGATTCTTTTAGAAGGCAATACGATTTTATCTAAAGAATTTGAATACATACCCGTATTTGGAAGAAATCCTATAGACAAAAGAGCATTGATGGAAAGCCATGTCATTAGCCCTGAATTGGTTAAGAAGACGATTCCTTGTGGCGTGCTGCTAAAAAATGATGAATCTATTAGTATAATGATCAATGAAGAAGATCATATTAGAATTCAATCCGTTGCTTTAGGCATGAATATGTCAAAAGCATGGGACTTAGCAGACAAAATTGATAATGTACTGGAAGAGTCTATAGAATATGCTTTTAATGAAAAGCTTGGTTATCTAACTTCCTGTCCTACCAATGTTGGGACAGGCATGAGAGCATCTTATATGATGCATCTTCCCGCCCTTGAGTGGTCAGGGCAACTGCAGAATATTCTCTATGCTATAGGAAAGCTAGGCATCACCGTCAGGGGATTATACGGAGAAGGCACCCAAGCGGAGGGCAGCCTTTATCAAATCTCCAATCAAATCACATTAGGGCAATCTGAAAAAGAAATCATAGAGAATTTAAATAATATCGCTCTCCAGATTGCCGAACAGGAAAAACAAATCCGAGAACAAATTCTTAAAGAAAAGAAGGAAGTGCTTAGAGATAAAATCTATAGATCCTACGGTACCTTAAGGTATGCCAGAATGTTGACTACTAAAGAAGCTATGACGCTTTTATCGGATATTAAAATGGGATTTGACATGGGTATTTTAGGCGAAGCAAGACCTATGATCAGTTTTTATGAATTTATCATGTATGTACAACCCGCTATTTTACAAAAAAGAGTTGGAACCGATTTAAGCAGTCAGGACAGAGATATGCAAAGAGCCGAATTTGTAAGAAGCCAATTCGAGAGATAATATATACAGATACAAAAAGGAGGAATGCTTATATGATGGGGAAATTTACAAAGCGTGCACAAGAAGCCCTTCAAGCTTCTCAGCAAGTTGCAGCAGAATTAGGCCATGGTTATGTGGGAACAGAGCATTTGCTCTTAGGACTTATTAGAGGTGGCGACAGTGTTGCAGCAAGAGCATTAAAGAACCAAGGGGTTTCAGAACATGATATAGAAGAAAAATTAAAAACTGTCATTGGAACCAGTGAAATAGCTGTTTCAGAACCCCAGGATTTCACTCCCAGAGCGAAAAGAGTTATAGAAAATAGTCTTAGAGAAGCATTAAAGATGGGAACAGGCTACATTGGAACTGAACATTTGCTTCTCGCCCTTCTTAGGGAGTCGGATTCCATTGCAGTAAAATTACTCATAAGTTTGGATGTCAGTCCTCAAAAAATATACGAAGATATTATGAGTATGCTGGGTGAAGGGGATAAAGGCCAGGATGGAACACCTATGGGCAAGCAAAATAGAAAGCCCGGAAAAACCGATACGCCTACCCTGGATCAATTTAGCCGGGACTTAACAGTGATGGCCAGCGAGCAGAAGTTTGACCCAATTATCGGCAGAGATAAAGAAATCGAAAGAGTTATTCAGGTACTAAGCAGAAGAACCAAGAATAATCCTTGTCTGGTTGGAGAGCCTGGTGTAGGTAAAACGGCTATTGCAGAAGGATTAGCTCAGAAAATTGTAGAAGGAAACATTCCTGAAATCTTAAAAGATAAACGAGTGGTTTCTCTTGATTTGTCTGCTATGGTGGCAGGTTCTAAATATAGAGGAGAATTTGAAGACAGAATCAAAAAGGCATTGGATGAAATTCGTGCTGCAGGGAATGTTATATTATTTATTGATGAGCTCCATACTATCATTGGGGCAGGAGCTGCCGAAGGCGCTATAGATGCTTCCAATATTTTAAAGCCTTCCCTGGCACGGGGCGAAATCCAGGTGATCGGCGCCACGACTTTAGATGAATATAGAAAACACATTGAAAAAGATGCAGCTTTAGAGCGCCGTTTCCAACCGATTAAGGTTGAACAGCCGACGGAAGAAGAAGCTATTGAAATCTTAAAAGGATTACGAGACAAATACGAGGCCCACCATCAGGTGCATATTACTGATGAATCTATTGTAGCCGCTGTAAAACTATCTAATAGATATATTACGGATAGATTTTTACCGGACAAAGCCATTGACTTAGTGGATGAGGCTGCTTCAAGAGTAAGACTTCGTACCTTTACAGCTCCGCCCAATGTAAAAGAATTAGAGCAGAAGCTTGAAGAATTGGAAAAGGAAAAAGAATCTGCAATTAAAACAGAAGAATTTGAAAAGGCTGGAGAGATTAAGAAAAAGCAAAACGAAATCAGACAGCAGTTGGAACAAGAAAAGAATGAATGGAAAACGAAGCATACCAAATCTACACAAGTGGTTACTGAAGAGGAAATTGCAGATATTGTAGCCAGCTGGACAGGAATCCCTGTAAAACGGCTGGCTGAGGAAGAGAGCGAAAGGTTAAAAAATATGGAGGAAATCCTTCATAAGAGAGTGATTGGTCAAAAGCAAGCAGTGGAAGCTGTATCAAAAGCAATAAGAAGAGGAAGAGTAGGATTAAAAGATCCGAGAAGACCAATTGGTTCCTTCTTATTTTTAGGGCCAACCGGTGTAGGTAAAACAGAGCTGACGAAAGCTTTGGCAGAGGCACTTTTTGGAGACGAGAATGCCATGATACGTATTGATATGTCTGAATACATGGAAAAACACAGCGTATCCAAGCTGATCGGTTCTCCTCCAGGATATGTAGGCTATGATGAAGGCGGACAATTAAGTGAAAAAGTAAGAAGGAAACCTTATTCCGTTATTCTGTTTGATGAAATTGAAAAAGCTCATCCGGATGTGTTCAATATACTTCTTCAGGTATTGGATGACGGTCACATTACAGATTCCCAGGGAAGAAGAATAGATTTTAAAAACACCGTTGTCATTATGACATCCAATATTGGAGCAAGAAATATTATTGCACCAAAACGATTAGGCTTTACTTCTACAGATAATGAAGCAAAGAACTATGAAGATATGAAGAAGAACGTAATGGATGAAGTAAAACGATTATTCAGACCTGAATTTATTAACAGAATTGATGAGATGATAGTATTTCATCCTCTTACACAAGATGATATTAAAGAAATTGTATCCATCATGGTTAGTCAATTGGCAAAACGCATTCAAGAAAACATGGGTATTACAATAGAACTTTCAGATGCTGCCAAAGAGTACCTTGCCAAAGAAGGATTTGACCAGGCATATGGTGCAAGACCTCTTAGAAGAGCTATCCAATCCAAAATCGAAGACAGGCTGGCAGAGGAAATACTGGAGGGCAACATTAAAGAAGGAGACCATGTAAGAATAGAACTAGAAAATGATGTGCTGATTTTTAATAAATAGCAATTTATTTATCAAAAAATGATTTTTTTTAATGGAATTCGGAAACAAAATAGAGTATAATTAGAGTAATTAAAATTAGTCTAGGGGGTTAATGATGTGGCAGTCATTGAAGAATTAATTCGCGTAGAAGCGAATGAGACATTAAGTTTTGGGAATCATCTGATGGAGACGAAAAAGAAAGTTCTTGACTTTGAAGTAGACGGTAACCTATACAAAGTTAAGACATATAAAGAAATAACTAAATTAGAGAAGAATGGCATACTGCTATATGAATCAGTTCCCGGGACAACTGTGCATCATTTTGATATGGATGAGAAAAATATTTCTTATTCTGTAGAAGGAGAGCGCGATGCACAAATCACTATGGAATTGGAACCTGAAAAGGAATATAAAATATTTATCGACAATGTTCATGTTGGGAAAGTTAAATCCAACTTGGCAGGGAAAGTAACATTCAGTGTTAATTTCAGCAATGGACCACAAAAAGTTAAAATTGAAAAGATTGGATAATCCTAAAGCACATCTATTTATAGATGTGCTTTACTTTAATGAAAAAGGAAGATAGTATGGCAAAAACAAAAAATATATATGTATGTCAGGAATGTGGCTATGAGTCCCCCAAATGGATGGGTAAATGTCCCGGCTGCAATGGCTGGAGCACATTTGTTGAAGAGATGGTTACATCAAGAAAACAAAATGCAATTCCGACCTCAGATAAGAACTATACCCCTGTTTTTTTAGAAAACATAGGAACGGATGAGGAAGAAAGAATCCGGACAGGATCTAATGAATTAGACAGGGTGCTGGGGGGAGGAATCGTAAAAGGAAGCCTGATCTTGGTAGGAGGAGACCCCGGCATCGGAAAATCTACTCTGCTTTTGCAGATGTGCGAGGATATAGGCAACGCAGATTATAAAATACTCTATGCTTCTGGAGAAGAATCCGTAAGACAAATTAAAATGAGAGCCGATAGATTAGGGGTTAAGACGAAGAATTTACTTCTTATATCAGAAACCAACATCGATATAATTGAAGGCGTAATAAAAAATGCTTCCCCGGATTTAGTCATCATTGACTCCATACAAACAGTCTTCAAGGAAGAAGTTGCATCAGCTCCGGGAAGTGTGAGTCAAGTTAGGGAAGCCACTTCAAGCTTGATGAGAATTTCCAAAGGACAGAATATATCTATTGTTATTGTAGGCCATGTAACGAAAGAAGGTTCCCTTGCAGGCCCAAGGGTTTTAGAGCACATGGTCGATACAGTGCTTTATTTTGAAGGAGAAAGACATGCCACCTATCGTATATTAAGAGCAGTCAAAAACCGTTTTGGCTCTACTAACGAGATAGGTGTCTTTGAAATGCAGGATAAGGGTCTTATGGAAGTACAGAATCCCTCAGAATTAATGCTGGCAGGGAGACCTCTTAATGTTCCAGGCTCCATCGTCACTTGCAGTATGGAGGGGACAAGACCTATGCTGGTTGAAGTGCAGGCACTGGTCAGCTTCACAAACTTTGGAATGCCTAGAAGAACTGCCACTGGGATTGATTATAACAGGGTAGTATTGCTGATGGCAGTACTGGAAAAAAGGGTAGGAATGCAACTCATAAGCTATGACAGTTATGTTAATTTGGCAGGGGGTATAAAGATTACCGAGCCTGCTTTGGATCTTGGAATTATTGCAGCAATTGCATCCAGTTTTAAAGACCAAGTCATTGATCCTCATATGGTTGTTTTTGGAGAAGTGGGATTAACAGGAGAAGTAAGAGGAATCAGCATGGCAGAAAAAAGAATCATAGAATGTTCAAAGATGGGATTTAAATCCTGCGTGATTCCAAAAGCCAATTTGAAAGGGCTAAAACCAATTGACGGGATTAAAATTTACGGCGTGGAGAATGTTAATGAAGCGCTACAAATTATATTAAAATAAATACGGGCGAACATTGTTCGCCCGAAATTTATGTGTTTATAAATATTATTTACAGAGAGTAGTTTTTATCAGCCATTGAATTCTAAGTATCTATTTTATCTTAGAGTAAATTTACCTAACATCTGTATACGATCCAGTTCTTTAATCAGAATATCGTATATATTCAAATCAAGGGTATTGCATAGGGATGCCAAATAAAATAAATTCCTTCCCATCTCTTTTTCTATAAAATCACGGCAGTTATCACACAACTTCCCATCTAAATGATCATCCATTAAAAGCTTTAAATCTTCTAAGGATAAATCAGAATCATCTTCCGGATATTTTTGTTTCTGACTATTAATTTGAATACAGCCACAATGGGTAACTGCTTTAACAATGGTTCGATTGACACGAGCACAGGAATCTTGGTATTTTGTAAGCTGATCAAGTATACTTTTATTTCTTACTAAAAGATTTTCTACTGTATATTGGAATTCATCTGTTATGGTATCACGAAGATCAGACATATAAGCCACTCCTTTTAAAACATGTTTTCAACTGACTCTATTATAACATAAGTTTATTTGAATAAGAAATATAAATTGAATATAATCATTAGAAAGTATTGGGAGAATTCAAAATTTTGTCGAAATACATACAAATTTATCGAGTAAAAAAGTGTTGACATAATGAGAGGTTTTGTATATAATAAATTTCTGTCAGCCGTCATAGGAAGCATAATGTACAAATGGAATAAAAAGGAAGAAATAAACAGGTTGACAGCGTGTACAAAATATGATATGATACATTTTGTCGTCAAAATGAAGTGATTTTGCGACAAAGCATCGATCTTTGAAAACTAAACAGCACAAACCAAAAAACAACCCAATCAATTCCATTGATTGAAGAATTAAAAGATAGCCAGTAAACTGGCAAGGATTATAACATGAGAGTTTGATCCTGGCTCAGGATGAACG
>JGI24712J26585_10001013_pt1 | contig 24152 bp, 28 predicted proteins | sample BioPla3DNA2_FD_26585 | JGI IMG/M metagenome (IMG submission 26585)
TAAAAAATTTATATATATTTGATGGGAACAATAAGCCGGATAAGGTGAATAAAATCATTATTGAATATCATAGAGTAACAAAAATAAAACCCAAAGAATCAGCAAGTGAATCAGAAGAATATGTAACTTGGGATTACAAGGAGAGTTTAACAATTGATAGGAAGACTGAAACCATTGAACATATACAAAATATCGGGACTGGATGCATTGTTTCAAGAAAATTTCAAGTTCAAGGGGGAGTAGAGAATCTTCTCGATGATTTAGATGGAGATAGTTTGTTTGAATATATTGAGGGAAATCCTTCAGATGTTATTGAAAATCCAAGAGAAATAAAAGGCTATAAAATTACTATAGAACTAGAAAAAGATGGTCAGCGAATAATTATAGGAACGTTTGACAAAAAAGGACTGCCTGAAGATTGGGAAGACTTTGCAAAGACTGTTTTAGATTTTATTTTATTTTATGGACTAGGAGAAATACTTGATCCATCTATTTATAATTTGATAAAAAGGCGAAAAGGTGAATACATATATTGCAGCGTTAGCTTTGACGATAGTTATAAAACTTATTACTATTTAACAGATGATGATAGTATTGAAGTTGGAGACTTAGTCATGGTTCCTGCTGGGATAGATAATCATCTAGCTATGGTAGAAGTTGTAAACATTGAATATTTCCAAGAGGGAAATGCACCATTGGCCATTAGTAAAACAAAGAAGATTGTTAGAAAATGTACGGAGGAAGATTCTGAATAGTTGTCTATTGTTTTGGAGGATGAAATTAGGGCACAAAACCATTACAAGATGCTAGCTGAAAAATCAGAAGATCCAAAGGTAAAAAAAGTTCTTCGAATAATTAAGAATAGATGAAGAAAATCATGAGAAAATACTAAGGAGTCTATATAAAGCCTTTCAAAAAATGATGGATGCTTCAATATAAAACGGTCTATAACATTTAGATAAAACCAAGGTAGAAGAAAATACTAACTTGGTTTTATTAAAAAATAAGGATTATACCAATCTGGTATATAAATAGGTTTGAGTCTCAAGTATCACAGCTCTCTCTACTTATATTATACCATTATTTATATAGTATTTATAGACTACTTTTTTTACGATTTCTATACTATAATATTTTACATAAATCTAAAAAAGAGGTGGATCAATTTGAACAACAAATATGAGGTCTTAGATAATGGGCCATTCTTCCATGGTACTAAAGCAGAATTAAAAATTGGAGATTTATTAAAGCCACAATACTTATCAAATTACCAAGATAAAAAATCCAACTATATATATTTTACTGCAACATTAAATGCCGCTAAATGGGGTGCTGAATTAGCAGCATCTGAATCAAAGGAAAGAATTTATATTGTAGAACCATTAGGTGATTTTGAAAATGATCCGAACTTAACTGATAAAAGATTTCCTGGAAACCCCACACGTTCTTATAGATCTAAATTTCCTTTGAAAATATTAGCTGAATTAGGTTTATGGGAAAGACACTCCGATGAAGAAATAAATCATATGCTTACATCTTTAAAAAAGTTACGGGAAGAAGGAAAATATATAATATTCGATTAATCCTGAGAGGATCTTTTCAACTGGGCGCGATTGCAGAGTAAGTAGTCGCTTCTGATTTTGGAAAATCCAGATAACCAGCTACTTTAAAAGATTACAACTTTTTCTCTTTTACATAGATATTATCAAGTAAGAGAAATAGTCCATACTCGAATTGTGTATTTTTCATGCTATGTGTAGAAATTTAAATAATAGAATTGGAGAAATTATCATGGAAATAAGTACTATAAAGGAAAAGGATAAAGAAATCGCTATAATAAAGGATAATGAGATATTAATAACAGATGTACAGTCAGCTTTGGATTTAATAGCAACAGTAAGTTTTGAAACTGGTTGTTATCGTTTCATTTTAAATAAGTCAGCAATATGTGAAGAGTTCTTTGACTTAAAAACAAAGCTTGCAGGAGACATATTACAAAAGTTTGTTAACTATCATGTGAAGATAGCTATTGTTGGTGATTTTTCTGTGTATACAAGCAAAAGTTTGAGGGATTTCATTTATGAGAGTAACAAAGGGAAAACTATATTTTTCTTACAAGATGAAAAACAGGCTATTGAAAAGTTGGGTTTAGTGTAACCTCATTGTTATAACTAGGTAAGGCGGAGAAAGTGCAGGCGGTTATAAAGCACTTTGCTGAAGATTTCAGAAATTAATCTTGTAATATTTTTATTTTTATGCTATAGTATCTGTATATTTTGATTAAGGAGGACATATATCTATGTATTCAGTACGTTTAAGATAAGTAGGCAATAAAAAAGTGGTGAAAACTTCCGTGATTACGGGCTTTTTTGTTGTACTTATTTTACGTATTATGACATGGATAGGGGTGAAGTGTAGCTGTTTGAAGCTATATGTTTTTTCTCTATGTCTTTTTAACGTTGATATGCAGACTAAAGATCCTATTGCGGATTTTAGCCTGCATTTTTTATTGCCTAAAATAATTATAACTTACATCAAATTTTAAATTATAAGAATTATTTTAGAAAAATATAGGAGAAGATAAAAATGGAAAAATATAATTGGAAACAGAAGTTTTTTGCAATATATGCAGGGCAGGCAGTTTCACTTATTACAAGTGCTATATTACAAATGGCGATTATTTTTTATATTACAGAAAAGACCGGATCTGCCATGGTATTATCAATAGCTTCACTTATTGGTTTTCTACCATATGCAGTCTTAGGACCTGCTATTGGTGTTTTAGTTGACCGTTATAATAGAAAGACGATTATGATAATAGCAGATTTAATTATTGCTATAGCAGGTGCNGTATTAGCATTTATTGCATTATATATGGAAATTNCGATATGGATGATTATGGTGGTGCTTTTTATACGAAGTGTTGGANCAGCTTTTCATTCCCCAGCATTAAGTGCTGTAACACCACTTTTAGTACCAGAGGATCAGTTAACTAAATGTGCTGGTTACAGCCAATCATTACAATCTATAAGCTATATTATTAGCCCAGCTGCNGCAGCCTTTTTATATTCTATTTGGGAATTAAATGCGATTATAGCAATTGATGTATTTGGTGCCATAGTTGCTATTATTGCACTAGNATTGATANAAATCCCTAAGCTTGATGTAGAAAAGCAAGAATTANGCCTAAGTTTTATAAAAGAGATGAAAGATGGCTTTTATATTTTGAAAGAAAACAAAGGATTATTTGNCTTGTTACTAATAGGTACTTTATATATGCTGGTTTACATGCCAATCAATGCACTTTATCCATTAATTAGTATGGAACACTTTAAAGGAACACCTGTGCATGTATCCATTACAGAAATAGCCTATGCGTCAGGTATGCTCATAGGTGGTATGCTATTAGGGTTATTTGGTAGCTACAAAAAGCGAATAATACTAATAACTGCATCTATTTTTATGATGGGAGCCAGTTTGACTATTTCGGGATTACTTCCTCCAAGTGGCTTTGTGGTATTTGCATTATGTTGTGCAATTATGGGACTCTCCGTTCCGTTTTATAGTGGTGTTCAAACGGCACTTTTCCAAGAGAGAATTAAGCCTGAATATTTAGGACGTGTATTTTCCCTAACAGGTAGCATTATGTCTTTAGCTATGCCCGTTGGGTTAATACTATCTGGGTTATTTGCGGATAGAATCGGCGTAAGCAATTGGTTCTTAATATCTGGAATCCTAATTATAGGAATTGCAATAACTTGCCCGTTCATTTCAGTAATTAGGAGTTTAGATGAAAAATAAAAGAAAGATATAAAAAATATGAGGAGGTGCACTTATGTATTATATATTTATGTAATTCTTCCTGCTTAAATCGCAGGGTTTTTCCTGCGAATAGGTATGAGAACATGCGATTTTAGACAGGAGGAAAGAAAAATGGAATTATTAATAAAGGCGAAAGATATATTTGTAGAATATGTAGGACATTATATTTTAGATATTGATGAATTGGAGTTATATAGTTATGATCGTATTGGATTAGTCGGAGCAAATGGTACAGGTAAAAGTACCTTATTAAAAGTATTATTGGGACAATTAACTCCACCTGGATGCAAGCTTGACCGTATAGGGGAATTTGCATATATCCCCCAGTTAGACGAAATAGTTATGCAAGAGGTTAAAGACTTTTCAGTAATGGGAAAATTAGGTGTTAGGGATTTAGATAGGAAGATAATTAGTGGTGGCGAAGAGACCAGGCTAAAAATAGCACAAGCCCTTTCAGGCCATGTACATGGTATTTTTGCTGACGAGCCGACTAGCCATTTAGATCGCGAGGGAATAGAATTTTTAATCGGGCAGCTAAAGTATTTTTATGGTGCACTACTCATTGTTAGCCACGATCGTTATTTTCTTGATGAGGTAGTAGATAAAATATGGGAACTGAAAGATGGAAAAATCACTGAGTATTGGGGAAACTATTCTGATTATCTTCGTCAGAAAGAGGAAGAACATAAAAACCAGGCCACAAAATATAAGCAATTTATCGCTGAGAAAGAGCGATTGGAAAAAGCTGCAGAAGAAAAACGAAACCAAGCAAATAAAATGAGCCAGAAGACAAAGGGTGCAGCTAAGAAAGATAAATCCAAAAGTGGTGGACGTTTAGCACATGAGAAAACTATAGGAAGCAAGCAAAAAACATTGCATAATGCTGCTAAGTCCATTGAGCAAAGAATTGAAGATTTGGGAGAAATAGAAGCCCCAGAAAACATCAGCACTATTCGTTTTAGACAGAGCAAGGCACTTGAACTTCATAACCCCTACCCTATTATTGGAGAAGAAGTGAATAAGAACTTTGGGGATAATGTGCTATTTAAGAAAACTTCCTTCCAAATCCCTCTCGGGGCAAAGGTTGCTCTAGTTGGAGATAATGGTAGTGGAAAAACAACTTTAATTGAAATGATATTAAACCATGAAGAGGGAATATCAATCTCCCCTAAGGCAGAAATAGGCTACTTTGCCCAAAATGGGTACAAGTATAACCATAATCAAAAGGTTATGGAATTTATGCAGGAGGATTGTGATTACAACATTGCTGAAATCCGCTCTGTACTCGCTTCCATGGGGATAACACATAGGGATATTAATAAAGAACTATCTATTTTAAGCGGCGGAGAAATTATTAAATTATTGCTAGCTAAAATGCTTATAGGCAGATATAACATCCTACTAATGGATGAACCTAGTAACTTCCTTGACATACCAAGCTTAGAGGCTTTGGAAATGTTAATGAAAGAGTACACTGGGACGATTATATTTATTAGCCATGATAAAAAGCTAGTGGATAATGTAGCAGATGTGATTTATGAAATTAAAGATAGGAAAATAAATTGGTTGTAATTAGTTCAATATTAATAAAGTAATTTTGAAATAAGGAGTGAACATTATGTTTGGACCAGATAAGAATAAGCTATATCCGAATGAAAATATAAAAACTGTTTGCTATATAAGGAATCTACCTAAAAGACCAAATGTTGAGATCGGTGAATACACTTATTACAGCGATAATAATAAATCTCCTGAGAGATTTTATGATAATATAGAGCACCACTACGAGTTTCTAGGAGATAAACTTATAATCGGTAAGTTTTGTGCAATTGCAGAGGGTGTTAAGTTTATCATGAATGGAGCAAACCACAAGATGGATGGAATCACAACCTATCCTTTTAATATCCTTGGCTGTGGATGGGAAAAGGTTACTCCTACAGTAGAACAACTTCCTTTTAAGGGTGACACAGTGATTGGCAATGATGTGTGGATAGGTCAAAATGTAACCATAATGCCAGGTGTTAATATTGGAGATGGTGCGATTATTGCTACTAATTCGACAGTAGTTAAAAATGTTGAACCATATACAATATATGGTGGGAATCCAGCTAAATTTATCAAGAAAAGATTTAGTGATGAGAAGGTTGAATTCTTGCTAAAGCTTCAATGGTGGAATTGGAGCAAAGAGGAAATATTTAATAATCTTGAAATGTTAACATCCGAAGCAGGGTTAGAGCAATTAATGGATAAAAAGGAGAGAAATCAATGAATATACAAAAGATTATTAGTGAAATGAAAGAAGTTTTTAAAGAGATTCCTTTTGGCATAGATCATACTCTTAAGGTTTTGCAAAATGCAGAAGATATAATGAAAGGTGAAAATATCGGAGAGCAAGAAAAAGAACTAATCAGTATTGTTACTATACTACATGATATTGGTGCCGTTGAAGCACAAAAAAAATACGGTTCAATTGATGGTGTCTATCAAGAAAAAGAAGGACCAGAAGTAGCAAAAGATATATTAAAAAAAGTAGGATATAACAAAAATATTGATCGAATATGCTTTATAATAGGTAACCATCATACTCCTTCTAAAATTGATGGTCTAGATTTTCAGATACAATGGGAAGCAGATTTGCTTGAAAACTTAACTGTTATGGATAAAGAAAAGGAACAACAGAAAATAAAAAAATGTATAGATGAAAACTTTAGAACGGTTACAGGAAAGAAGATTGCTTACGATCGATTTATTTTAGACTAAATCTTTCAATCTTGAATAACTCGACTAAACGGTGCACAGATTGTCGGATGGATAGTTACATCCTTTGATAATATTGTTGGTGAAAGGAGGTTGTTTGATGGATTCGTTAAGTAGTATGAATAAAGCATTGGTATTTATTGAAGAGCGCCTAACGGAGGATATTGATTATGGTGAAGTATCTAGAATTGCTTGCTGCTCAGAGTATCATTTTAAACGGATGTTTTCTTTTTTATCAGGAATTGGTTTATCAGAATATATTCGAAGAAGAAGACTAACGCTGGCTGCCCTTGATTTGAAAGATACTAATTTAAGAATAATTGATGTTGCTGTCAAATACGGTTATAATTCAGCTGATTCATTTTCCCGTGCTTTTCATTCTATGCATGGCATTCTCCCTTCTGAAGCAAGAAGTGAGAACACACAGCTAAAAGCTTATCCTAGAATGACCTTTCAACTATCAATTAAAGGAGGATGTGAAATGAAATATCGTATCGTTGAAAAAGAGCCATTTAGATTAATCGGATTTAAGAAGAGAGTTCCAATTATATTTGAAGGTGTCAATCCAGAGATTGCAAAAATGACAGAACTTNTANCCCCTGAGGTCATTAAACAATTAAAAGCAATTTCAAATGTAGAGCCAATAGGCATNATTAGTGCATCTACTAACTTCTCGGAAGGAAGAATGGAAGAAAAGGGTGAACTGGATCATTACATTGGTGTAGCAACATCAAGTGCAGAAATAGCAGATTTTGATGTATTAGAAATTGATGCTAGTGCCTGGGCAGTATTTGAATCCATAGGGGCATTCCCAGAGACGCTTCAAAATGTATGGGGTAGGATATACTCAGAGTGGTTTCCATCTTCAGGTTATGAGGCAGCTGAAGGTCCTGAAATTTTATGGAATGAGCACCCAGATACTGAAAATCCAAAGTATAGAAGTGAAATCTGGATTCCGGTAAAGAAAAAAGATGAATAAGTAAATAAATTATTATGAAAGAGCACTCCAATTGGAGTGCTCTTTCATAAATCGCACAACAAAGTTATCTCATAATCAAAAATTAATTTAATGGAGAACTCTGATGAAACTAGAGTATATCAATTTTTGTCAGTGAACTTATACCTTTTAATGAAATAATATAATCCAACGATACAGACTATTAAACCTGTTAATGCAGGTTTTAGAATAGACATGCCTGCATCACCACCAAATGCAATACTCCAAATAAATTTTAAAACAGCTGCTCCTATGACAACACCTAATAGCCATTTCCAGTTTCTTTTCCATGCTGCCATAATAAGCATGATGAAAAATAGGGGTACCGCTAAACTCATTATTATTTTTGGTGCGGTCCATGTGCCCTTTAGATACTCCATTTCAAAAGCCAAAAATGATAGAACCTGAGAACTACTATTTGTAGGTACAGGAAACCAGAACATACTTGTAAATAGAGCAAATATTGAAGCAAATATACCTGTAAAACTTTTCTTAAATGCAAACACCACCATTGGTATAATAAATAATGGTCTAATATACCAGCTTAATATATTGTGGTGTCTTTCGAATGCCCAATTAAAAAATATATCATTGGATAAAAATAATATTATAAATACAATAGTAGCAATAGCAAAAAACATCCCTATGATAAAATCTGTTTTCTTGCTCATGGTAAAACTCCTTTCAATTTTTATTATTATTATTCTGAATTCCCTTAAATATAATAGTTAATAGTGAATCTACAAAATTATTTACGTCTTCTTCATAATCTTCATATCTGACATTCTCATATTTATCAAGCATATATTCATTAACCGTATTATTTAAAGATTGAAGAATCATGTTTAAGGCCAAAGAATCAACTCTACTGTCTATTTCACCTTTAGATTTTGCTTGATCTATCATTTGTATAAATAGGGTTTCTGATTGTTTGTCCCCTTCCTTAATAACGGATGATTTAGCCAATTCATTATTTTCTTTGGAAAATTGTTCTCCTAAGGCAGCATATTGAGGATAATCTTTTGCAAATTCAATACCCTTGAGAAAAAGTAAACGAAATTGTTCTAATAATGATAAGGTATCAAATTCTGTTAAAACACTAGAGAAAAACTTAATTTTTTCTTCAATAGCTAAAGTCATTATATAAACATATAAATCCATCTTATCTGTGAAATATTGATAAAAGCTTCCTTTAGCAATATTTGACTTCTTGCATATTTGGTTGATACTAGCTGTATCATAGCTAGCTGAAGAAAATTCATCTAGAGCAGCAGCAATTATTAAATTTTTTTTATCATCTGGTAAATTAAAAAATGTTGCTTGTGGCATGGTATCATCCTTTCAACAATTAGTGACTAGGTGGTCATGTTATATTAACATTATATGACTATGTGGTCATGTTGTCAAGTATATTTGACTGCAGAAGGTTCGTGAGATGGTTCAAGACATTGGATAATATACAGGGATCCTGAAATTATAAGTGAAAATCTTGTTAACGCTATAATAATTCAACATGTTAAGGATTGATTATTGCCTGCTATTGTAATATTATTACATCATAGTGTAATTTAATAATGCCACTTAATCTCTCTTTATTAGGCAGAAAAACTTCTAGGACAAGCTAACCTGACACTTGCTGGATATACAAAAAAGAAAGACCTTAATTATACTGCATATGAAAAAGATTTAAAAGAGATACAAAAATGTTATATGTATCAGAAGTCATTGCTTGAAGTACTATATAACATTTCAGAACTTAGATATGCTCTATATCTTGGCAGGGTTTCAAGGGAACAATGTGTGGCACTTCTCCCAACTTATACTCAGCAGGCCATAGATACCAAGGAAAGGGTTACTAAGTGGCATAAGGACATTACGAAGCGTTTGAACATTGACGCTGAAGAAAGAAGAAAAAGAGATGGTTTAGATGGGGCTTTACTCTACATTCCAAGTCTTTTCAAAGATGAATTTAAATATAAAGCAATAACACAAAATACTGTAAATTTGATTGCATCACAGTCTGCTGTTCACGAAGAAATATATCATTACGATACAAGTGATTTATACGCTGAGGATGTTCAGCTGATAGCTAGAGATGGAAAAATATATTATTTACCTGAAAACAAAGTGCATAGGCTACAATAAGGAAAACAAGGAAATTGCAAACAGCGATATATGTGTTATAAGAGATAATTTTATAAATAAGAAAATAACCAAATCTACAAAAATATGAAATAACAAATAGATGTATTAATAACTTGAAAAAATAGTTGGAGGATATCAATGGCTAAAAGAGATAATTATGATGTACTAGTTACACTCACTAATAATGCTGCTCTTTTATAGAAAGAGGCTCGTGGGATAGCACCAAATTCAGTGGCAGATAAGTTGGATAATGCTATGCTTGAATGGCAAAGTGAATTAACTATAACATTGAAAATCTGGATTGACAAAGGACTAACAATGTCTACAGGTGAACTTATTCTTGCACGTGCGAATCTAGGAGCAGTAGTTGAATCATGGCTAAAATTCTTTTATAATGATAGAACTTGAAAAGGCTTCCTTTGATGATCTTAAAAATTTTAGCTCTGGAAAGTTATGGGTAGATGCTAAGTCATTAGACTACCTATGGGTTGATTCTGTACAGAAGAAAAGAAATGCTATTCACTTGTTTAGATATAGAGATATTGGGACTACATAGGAAGTTTTAAATGATATCAATCATCTTTATGATTTTGTAGATAATGTACTTTCACACATATCAATAATTTAATGAATGTGTAAATCATATGTGGTTAATGCATAGGGGATAAGGTCTATTAATTTACGAATGTTCTTGATTACATCGTCAGTCAATTTAGTCTTATTTCTATTACTTGTATCGTATTTAGGTTTTGAAGCCATTTCCTCAATTAGTAGGAGTATTTCACTTCTATTTTTTTCTTCATCACCAGCCAAATCATTTAACTGCTCATTTTTTGACTCAAATTCCTTAATATATTTTGACACTGTATCTCTTGAAATTTTCATATCCCTACTGATAGCTCTTTGTGATTTGTTTTCTCTGAAATATTGCATCAATATCTCAGCTTTTTGATCCAATTCAATCATCCTCCATATCCCCCTTTAAAGATGTCTTTAAAGGGTATTATATTTTATGGTGGCCTACTTTTTAATTGGTAGGGTGGGGGTGCGGACTTTTAGATTATCATAAACACTATTGTCATCTGTCATGAATAACCATCTTTTCGTATCCTTTTCATGCCAATATTTATTGAGTCTCCACCAGCTACTCTTATTTGGATGTCTGTATCTTGACCATTGTTTTAGATAGTAATAGACTAAGCTTCTTGAGACCTATAAAAGATCACACATAGCACTAATACTGTATTTTTCTCTATTAGAAATGATAAGGTCTACTTTTTGCCGAGTAGTAGTGCAGCTTGCTTTAAAAATATCATTCTCCATTTCAAGTTGCCTAACTTTCTTTCTTAGTTCAATTAATTCTTTCTCCTCTTCAGTTCGATTTATAGGGGATAAGGTTTCACGCAGAATTAGGATATTTGTGTTAAGATTTGCTTAGGAATAAATTAAGAGTTTCTTTAGATTTTTTTTATTGGTTCTTTAACTCTATATATCATAATGAGTACATCAATTAAATTCATGGGGGTACTTTATTATGGAAAAACGTCATTTATATATAGTTCTTACAAGAACAAATACTGTAATGTCTAATCTCATTCAAATTTTAAAAAATGATGAATATACTCATGCAGCTATTTCTTTAGATAAGGAACTTAATCATATGTATAGCTTCGGAAGAAGGAATACGTACAATCCCTTTGTTGGAAGGTTTAAAAAAGAGGATATCAACGAAGGAATATATAAGATTTGTAATACTTTGCCTGGTGCAATAATTGAGGTAGAAGTATCTGAGGAACAGTATGTAAAGGCTAAGGTACTATTAGAGCATTTCATTTCTAATAGCCACCTTTATAAATACAACTATAGGGGACTTGTGCATAGCTTGATAAACAAGCCAATATATAGCGATTATAGATTTTTATGCTCTGAATTTGTGTATTATATCCTAAATGAAATAGGTATTGCTGATTTAAAGCTATCAAGAAACTTAGTTAGACCTCAAAGTTTGTTAAATATAGAGGGTAAAATAATTTTTAAAGGTAATCTGAAAGAAATAAAAATACCAGATAATAATGTATATATCAGTGAGCTACTTGTACACTAGCATCAGGTTTCACAAAATTAACAATACCATGGTTTTGGTGAGTCTTAGTTTTAGTTAATATTGTATCCTAGATAAGGATAGTGATAAAATAGTAGAAAGTAGGTTACTGCTATTAAAATAAGATAAAGTTTTTACTATGGTAATATTTGAACTATAGAATTTTAGGTAGGTGTTTATTGTATGAATAATAAAATTTCAATATTGGTTATAGAGGATGACAATGACATAAGTAATATGATTTGTGATTTACTAGAGCAAAATGGCTACAATGCAAAACCTGCTTGTTCAGGCACTGAAGCTCTGATGACCTTCAATAATAAAGTTAATTTAGTACTGCTTGATCTTATGTTGCCTGGGCTTAAGGGAGAAGATGTACTTGAGGAAATAAGAAAACATAGTAAAGTTCCAATAATAGGACTTTCAGCAAAGAGTGATAAAGCATCAACAATAAATTTGTTGAAGTCTGGTGCAGATGATTACATTGTAAAGCCTTTTAATAATGATGAACTCCTTGCAAGAATTGAAGCGCAACTGAGAAGGTATAATCAATCTTCAAGTCTCCCAAGTGAAGATAATAAGTTAAGCTACAAAGATATATCAATAGACAAAGAAACCTACTCAGTACAGGTAGGTGATATCCCTGTAAACCTTACCAAGAGAGAGTTTTTGATTTTGGAATTATTGATGGAATATCCTAAGAAGGTATTTACCAAATCAAATCTTTACGAGCATGTGTGGAATGATGAGTTCTTTGGTGATGAGAATACGATCAATGTACACATTAGCAATATACGTTCAAAACTTTCTAAGGTAAATCCATCAGAGGAGTACATTCAGACCGTTTGGGGAATAGGTTTTAAGATGAGCGATTAAACTTTAGATTTTCTTAAGACTTATTTTATTAAATTTTAATGCCCATACCTTAATATAAGAATAGAAACTAATAAAGGAGTGCTTGAGTTGACTGAATATATATTACAAACTTTTGGGCTAACAAAGCAGTATGGGAATAATACTGCTGTTAATAATGTAAATATGAAGATTAAAAAAGGAGATATATATGGTTTAATTGGTAGAAATGGTGCTGGTAAGACTACAATGATTAGAATGATTACAGGTCTAGTGACACCCACAAAAGGTGAAATTGAATTATTCTCACAAAAAGGCAATAAGAATATGAAAGATGGGCTGCCTAGAATAGGTAGTATAATTGAAAACCCAGCATTATATCCTGATTTTACTGCACTTGAGAATATGGATCTTCGCAGTAAATTATTAGGGGTACCTGACAAAAAGGTTATTTATAGTATACTAGAAACAGTAAAATTAACTGATGTGGGCAAAAAAAAGGTCAAGAACTTTTCTTTAGGAATGAGACAACGTTTGGGTCTAGCTCTTGCCCTCCTTGGGAATCCTGACTTTCTCATACTGGATGAGCCTATTAACGGACTTGACCCTGAAGGTATTGTGGAGATGAGAAAACTTTTAAAAAGACTTAATGAAGAGCAAAATATAACAATTTTAATTTCTAGCCACATATTAGGGGAACTGTCTAAATCGGCAACCCGTTATGGAGTAATTAATAATGGTACTTTAGTAGAGGAATTTACAAATAAGGAATTGGAATTAAAATGTAGAAAGTATCTCAGTATCAAGGTTAATGACAGCGCTAAAGCTTCCTTTGTTTTAGAAAATGTATTTAAAACAACAGACTATGAAGTTCTGTCAGACAATACAATTAAGATATATAATTTATTGGATATGTCCGGTGAAATCTGCCTAGAGCTTGCAAAAAAAAATATAAAAATATATTCCATAGAATCTAAGGGTGATGACCTGGAAGAGTATTTTATGAAATTGATGGGAGGTAGTAACTATGCTTAATTTACTAAGAGCTGATTTTTATAAATTAAGACGCAGCAAGACCTTTTTTATTTGCCTGGGGATTCTTGCACTTATTGTAGCCTATATTATCATAGACTTTGGTTCTTCAGCACATATCAAAGAATATAGCCCCAGTACCTTCCATTGGATCTATATGCTCTTTCAGGTACCATACTTTATTCCTTTGCTTCAATCTATATTTATCACAATGTTTATAACAACCGAATATAGCAACGGGACAATAAAGGATTCTGTTTCCTTAGGCTTTAGCCGTACTAAAATTTATATGTCAAAACTAGTCACAATATCTATGGGTTCAATTTTAATGATGCTTACTGCTATGCTTTCTATAGTAATTACATCAATTTTTGTTTTTGGCATATATGGATCTTTTTTAATGGGTGACTTGCTGCTGCTTGTGCGCATATTTATAATAAAATCCTTATTATACACAGCCTATGGATCTATATTCCTTATGATCGCATTTTTGATTAAAAATATAGGAGGAACAATGGCCTTTAGCATATTTTTCAGCCTAATACTAGGATCTTTGGGTTCAATAGTTGGGAATGGTTACTTGGGAAGAACTTTGCTCTTTATGAATTTTTCTCCTAACGCCATGCCTCACCCACAAGCAGTGGATATAAGAATAGCAATTACTGTAGCTTTATTGTACCTGGTTTTGTGTTCAGGTATTGGAGGATTTATTTTTAAAAAGCAAGATATCAAATAGACATGGAGGTAGATTTTATGCTTTGGTTAATTATCATAATACTTATATTAGTCATAGGTGTATTATCTGCCTATATCTTACTTTATAAAAGGGAGATCAAAACAATTGTTAAAAGACTTCAGTTTATTAGGGAGAATGATACAAATAAAAAAATTAACCTACAAATTAAAGTGAAGGAAATTAATGAATTGGCAATCCAATTAAATCACTTAATAAACTATTATAGAACTGAAAAAATTGAAATTTCAAAAGCTGAGCATAAGTTTAAAGAAGAAATAACTAACATATCTCATGATTTGAGAACCCCGCTTACTTCTATTTCCGGATATGTGCAAATGTTGGAGTCGAACAATGTATCAGCTGAGAAGAGGGCTGAATTTTATAGTACAATTAAGAGACGTATTGAGTCCTTGATTAATATAATGGATGAATTTTTTGAATTTACTAGACTTGAATCCGGTGAATATCCATTGGATCTAGAGAAAACCAATGTAAATAATGCTCTTTCAGATGTTATTTCTCAGTTTTACTATGATTTTCTGTCAAAAGGTGAAGAACCAAGCATCCAAATACCTCCGGAACCAATTTATATTTATGCAGACAAAGATGCATTAATGAGGATTTTTCAAAATCTCATTAAGAACTATTTAAATCATGGAGCTGGCAATATATCTATTTTAGTAAAAGAAGAAGAAAATAATGTATGTATTAGCTTTAAAAATTATGCACCTAATATAGATAATGCAGAGGCTGAGAGGCTATTTCAGCGCTTTTATACTACTGATAAATCTAGAACAAAGGGAACTACGGGATTAGGTCTGGCTATTGTAAAGAACTTGGTTAATATAATGAATGGAGAAATTAAAACCTATGTCGAGGATTCATTTCTTATTATTAATATAATTTTGATTACCAAGTAGAAGTATTAGTAAATGAAGTGTAAATCCTGAAGGAGTGATATTTATGATTGGACCTGATAAAAACAAACTTTATCCAAATGAAAGTATAAAGACTGTTTGCTTTATAAGTAATCTACCTAAAAGATTTAATGTTGAGATTGGGGAATACACATATTATAGTGATAATACAAAATCCCCAGAGAAATTCTATGATAACATAGAGCCCCACTATGAATTTCTAGGAGATAAACTTATAATAGGAAAATTATGTGCAATTGCAGAAGCTGTTAGGTTTATTATGAATGGCTCAAATAATAGAATGGATGGAATGACAACCTATCCTTTTAATATTTTTGGTGGTGGTTGGGAGATGATTACTCCTACAATAGAGCAACTTCCTTTCAAGGGAGACACAGTGATAGGGAATGATGTGTGGATAGGTCAAAATGTTATAATTATGCCTGGTGTTAAAGTTGGTGATGGTGCAATTATTGCTGCTAATTCAACTATAGTGAAAAATATTGAACCTTATACAATATATGGTGGGAACTCAGCCAAATTAATCAAGAAACGATTTAATGAAGAAAGAATAGAATTTTTATTAAAGCTTCAATGGTGGAACTGGGATGAAGGGAAGATATTTAATAATCTTGAAAAGCTAACATCAGAAAGTGGGTTAGATCAATTAATTAATGAACAAAACAACTGCAACTTTACATAAAGGGGTTGGTTATAAATGGCTGGTAATAACACAGTTATGATATCTGGAGAGTGTATAGAATGTGAAGCTAAGGAAACTGATGGGCTTTCCTGCTATGAGCTGTTTGGATTTCCGCTTGTCTGTGAACATAATGATCCAAATATGTTTGTACCACATTTTTGGTTAGTATCTTGTTATATGATTCAGCATCTTTCGAATTATACAGAGGAAGGATATAAACATTTAGTTAATCTTTTTATTAAGGCTTATGATGATGATTGGGAAACGCCATATATTCTTAAGAGAAATCGAGAAATTGTTAGATCATTAAGCAAAATAACAAATCCTGTTCAAAGCAATGAAAGAAAGCGTCAACTAAGACTTTGGCCTATGACAATTGAAGATATATATTTAGGCGGAGAGCAAAATGCAATCCTGAATATTAATAAATGGAAAGGGATTAGAAGTGAATTAAAGACTTGAAATTAAACTTAAATATTAAACACTTGAACCTTACCTAGCGTCATGATATATGATGTTTTTTAGGGAGGTAATTAGTATGAAAAATAATTTAATAAAATTACTAACATCAGATAAGGAAATTAGACTATATATAGCTGATACAACAGAGCTTTTAAGAAAAAGTAACTTAAAAGATATGAGAACATATTTTGCAAAACAACTTTATAAAGAGATATTTACTACTTGTAGCTTATTACGTGGCTTTTTAACGGAAAAAGATCAACGATTAAATGTTAATATACGATTTAAAGCAGAAGGATGTTTAGTACGCTGTGATATAGATGGTAGTGGTAACATTCATTGTTCATTTTCTTCTAATCTAAAAGCATTCGATGGAGAATTTATTGATTTAATAGGAGAAGGTTCATCTCTTTCTATTACTAGGGGAAGTTGGCTGGGAGGGATGTTCACTGGAACAGTTGAATTAAAATCCGATTCAATAGAACAATGCTTTTCAGACTTTTATTCTAGGAGTGAACAGATAGAAACTATATTTAGAACCTGGACAAATAATGGAATCGTCAGAGGTTTAATGATACAACCCTTACCTTTTTATAATAATGATAAGTTAAATAATGTGATTGAAAGTGTTGATAATAATAAGATATGCCTAAGTACAGGTGAATGGTCAAAGTTACAAAGCAAAGCCTTTCCATACGCAGATATATTAGAAGAGTATACCTTGCAAACAGAATGCCCTTGTTCAAAGGAAATGTTTTTTGGCTTATTGATGTCAGTTGATACAGATGAACTGAAAGAATCCATTCAAATGAATAAAGATGAAGAATTAGAATGTGGAATATGTGGAAAGAAGTATGAATTTAATAGAAGTGACTTAGAAGCAATAGTTGAAATTAAAGTGAGGGAACAAGATGGATAATTATCTTAAAATAGGCGAATTAGCAGATATAACTGGTGTAACAGTTAGGACACTACATTATTATGATGAGCTTGGTTTGCTAAAACCGGTTCAGATAACGGATACAGGCCATAGATTATATAATTTGGAAAGTATTACAGAATTATATCGAATCATAGCTATGAAAGATTTAGGCTTCAGTCTTGATGAAATAAAAGATTTAATTATTACTAAAGATATTGATGTTCATAAACTCGTAGATATTCAACTTTCTAGTATTCAAGAAGAAATTGCTCATAAACAATTGCTTTTAGCCAAGTTACTTAGGCTAAAACAAAAGCTTAAAAATAATAACTATGTTTCAACAGAAGATTTTCAAAGTTTAGTACCATTTATCAATGCATCAGGGGATCAATATTTTACCAAGGAACAATTTGAGAAAATGAGAAACCATCATGAAAGTTCTAATCATGAATCAGAGATTACTTCAGAATGGATGAAATTTATCTTAAAACTAGAGACTTGCTGCAAAAATAAATTACCCAAAACAGATCCTGATGCAATAGAATGTATATCATATTGGGAAAAAATGACTACCCATTTTATTGGAGATGACCGGCAAATGGAAAATGCTATTCAGTCTTTCCATTCTACACAAGAAAGTAATCAACTTAAATATGGTTTAACAGACGAACTTTATCAGTATTTAATGAGTTTAATGTCTTAACCATTCAGATTATAGAAATAAATTTAAGTCAAGGAGATATTTAAAGATGAATATAATTATAAGCCAGAAAAATAAACTCCATGGAGTAATTAAAAACACTGAGCGTTCTCTTACAAATTAGAGAACGCTTAATCTTTTTATATTAATAAATATATAGATGATTTATATACTATAGATGAAGTAGTTAATGGGTTTAGAAATAAAAATATTATTTCAGTATTTCGAAGTTTTTATTGCACATGACGTTACGTAATGTGGTTTAATAGTAGTAAGGAGGTAAGAAAATGGATCAAGACTATTATTCAATTGGTGAATTAGCTGAAATTTCAGGAACGACAGTACGAACGATTCAATATTATGATCAAATTGGATTACTAGAAGCTAAAAGAAGTGAGTCTAATTTACGTTATTATACGCAATTTGATTTAGTTAAATTGCAACAAATTTTGTTTTATAAACGTGTAGATTTCCCATTAAAAGAGATTAAAGAGCTTGTTAGAAATGTGAATAGTAATAATGATTTAGTTCAAGTTTTAGAAAGACAATCTGTTATTCTTTTTCAAAAAGAAATGGAAATTAAGATGAATCAAGTTATTATAGATGTTGTAAAGTCTACCCTTGAAGGGGATCCGGAAACTGATTTAGAGCCTTTAATTAAACTTATCTTAGGGTTAGAAAAACAAACGATTATGGATTATAACAAAATAGATTATGGTATTGAGTCAGACCAAAACTTTGATGTAAGTAATATTCAAATTGAAAGTGTTTTAGAAATGTACTGGGATTGGAAGCAATTAGTGCTTGAAGCATCTAACTTAAAATTAAATCATACAGATATTGAAAGTCAATCTGGATATGAAATAGGAAAAAGATGGCATGAATTCTTAAAAAAGGTTGAAGGAGACAATACTCAAATTCGTCAAGCTGCTGAAAAAGGTGCTGAATTTAGCGAACAATGGCCAAAAGAAGATTTATTTTTATATAATTTTTCTGAGGATTTTATTGAAGATGCTTATCAGTATTATTTAAAGAAAAAGGAGGGAAAGCAAGATGATTAAATTAGAAAACTTAACTAAAGTATATAATGATAAAAATGTTGTAGATAATTTAAGTTTGATATTACAAGCAGGAGTAATAACTGGCTTTCTTGGGCCAAATGGAGCAGGAAAATCAACAACGATGAAGATGATTATATCACTCGTCCATCCTACCAATGGCCAAGTATCTATAGATGGTCAAGCATACCATACACTTGAAGAGCCAATTAAAAAAGTCGGTACACTTATTGACCCGTCTGCCTTAGACAAAAATCTAACGGCTTATCAGCACTTAAATATTATTGCGACTGCTGCTGGTATTGATGAAAGTCAGATTGATAAGATGCTGGAAAAAACAGGTCTTAATCCTGTTAAAGATAATAAAGTTAAGACCTTCTCTTTGGGAATGAAGCAGCGTCTAGGAGTAGCAACAGCCTTAATTAACAATCCAGAAGTCGTCATTTTGGATGAGCCCTTTAACGGTCTTGATGTAGACGGTATTCGTTGGTTAAGAACAACTTTTCGCCAACTAGCAGATGAAGGAAAAGCTGTAATTGTTTCAAGTCATTTAATGAGTGAAATACAAGCGATTGCAGATCGAGTAGTTATCATAGGTCAAGGGAAATTATTAGCGGATATGACCATTGATGAGATGAATGAAAGAAGTATGAGTTCATATATTTTGGTCAATTCAAATAATAATAAACAATTAAAAGTAGAGCTAGAAGCTGATAATGGTCAAGTACAGTTAAATAAAGATGGCTTACATGTTCGGAATTTAGCATCTAAAGAAATTGGACAAATAGCTTTTGAATCAAAAATTATTTTGTCAACGTTATCTGAAGTTAATCCATCACTAGAAGATGTATTTACTGAGGTGACAAATGGAAAGGTTGAATTTACATCAGAAGGGGGAATTATAGATGAGACAATTGATTAAAGCAGATTTTAAAAAGACGATGTATATTCCAAGTTATCGATATATATTAATAGCTACTGTGATTTTGTCTCTAGTATTTGGTGCAATTTTTTTGCTAACAGTTGAGGTAACAGAAGGCTTGAAATTATCAAGTCTTAGCAGTATGCTAGTAATTGATGTATCTTTTCTTGGAATGGATGTAACAGCAATTATGATGATTATTTTTGTTTCTTTATTTATTTCAAAAGAAATTTCTACTGGAGCAATCTATACAAATCTAGCTATTACACCAAATCGTTTGAAATTCTATATTTCAAAATTGATATTTTTACTTATACTCAGCGTTTTAATTACTATTCTAGTTGTACTTGGACTTTTTGGATTCGACTCCTTAGTTATGTCGGTTAAACAAATGGGCAATTTAGAGGTTTTTAATCAAGAAGTTTTATTAAAAATTATTGGCTCATTTTTAATGGTGATATTTTATACAATGATTAGTGCTATCGGTACATTTTTAATTCAATCAATGGCTGGAGGGGCAGTTATTTCATTGGGATTAATGTTTTTACCTGGTTTAATTCGGATGTTTCCGGAATTTGTAGGAAACACGATATTACCGATTTTACCAGAATCAGCAATTAATTCCTTTATGGATATAACCAAACAATCGAGTAATTTATTCCTTGCTCTTATCTTATTAATTTCATGGCTTGTTGTGGTTTTTATAATTAGCTATAGTCGATTTAGAAAAACAGATTATTAAGCTAAGAAGCATCGGAGAAAGGATAAGAGAACTTTATTGAAGAGAGTAATTAAAGGTGATATAATCAGTTGAATAAGGAGGATTAACTATGTGTACAAGTATTGCAGTAATAGATATTACTTTATCTCATTTACAATTAAAATAATAAGGAGGTAAAGTTATGGGTATATTTTCTATATTTGTTATTGAGAGATTTCATTATCAACCAAACCAAAAATAACTGGTTATAATGAGCTCTTAAGATTAGTTCGTTATAACCGGCAAGGAGAAGGTTATAATGAAACAGAAAAACCCAAAAAATACGCAAAATTTCATTACATCTAAAAAGTATGTAAAAAAAATACTAAAATATGCGAATATCAATAAACAAGACAATGTAATAGAAATCGGATCAGGAAAAGGACATTTCACCAAGGAGCTTGTGGAGATGAGTCAATGGGTGAATACTATAGAGATTGATGAAGGCTTATGTCATGCCACGAAAAAAGCAGTTGAACCTTTTCAGAATATAAAAGTTATTCATGAGGATATTTTGAAGTTCAACTTCCCTAAAAATACAGACTATAAAATATTTGGTAATATTCCTTACAATATTAGCACTGATATTGTCAAAAAAATTACTTTTGATAGTCAAGCGAAATATAGCTACCTTATTGTAGAGAGAGGATTTGCTAAAAGGTTGCAAAACACTCAACGGGCTTTAGGTTTGTTGTTGATGGTGGAAATGGACATAAAAATCCTTAAGAAAGTCCCACGAGAATATTTTCACCCTAAGCCTAATGTAGATTCTGTATTGATTGAACTTGAAAGGCATAACCCATTGATTTTAAAGGAGGACTACAAAAAATATTGCTCCTTCGTTTATAGATGGGTAAACAGGGAATATCATGTTCTTTTTACTAAGAACCAATTAAGACAGGCATTGAAGCATGCGAATGTTACTAATCCTGATAAATTATCCAAGGAACAATTTTTATCTATTTTCAATAGTTACAAATTGTTTCAATAATTAAAAATAATTAAGCGTTCTCTAATTTTTAAGAGAACGCTTAATCTTATTACATTGATAAATATATTCTATTTTTATTTTCAACTACTCTGATATAACTGTCATTTTACTTACTTGAATATTTATAAAAAAAGCAAAATAACTCTTATTTTAATCTATCACTAATATTTACAACTTTGCTTGATCGTTTTGCAAACTCTCTTTTTGCATTCGATAACTCATATTGAAGTTTTTCATGTTGATTTTCCAGTGATTGGTTTCTATTACTTAGGTTCTCGATATCTTTAGTAAGAATTGAATTTTCATGTCTTAAATCTTCTATATCAATATCTCTTGAGACTAATTTAAGAACCTGTTCATTTAGTAAGTCGTGCTTTTTCTTGAGTTTATCATAATCAGAAAGTGAAACTGTTTTATCAGAATAATCATCAGCGGCATAGATGATGGTTCAGAAGATGATTATAAAGAAAGAAGAAAGCAATTTGAATATTTTTCAAATTATGTTAGTGATTTAGATAACGTAATAATTTTAGGTGATTTTAATAATTCATATATTCGGGGAGATTTGAAAGCAAGCCATAGTAGAACAAAAAAATATAGTAATAAAAAATCGTGGGGAATAAAGATTATTGATAATAACTTTGATTATGGTTATATACAAAATGATCATTTCATGGTTTCAAAAAACATCTCTGTAGAGGAGGTTGAATACGATTGGGATTTTGTAGATAGAAACAAAGGAAAATATCTATCTATGGATGTTGATAAAACAGGTAGAATAGATATCGAAAAGGGATATCCTGATCATGCAGTTTTACGGGCAAAATTAAAATTACACTTACCCACTTAAAAAGGAGATAAGGTTAGTTTTATATAAGAGGTAACATTTACAATATAGAAATAATTAAAGTGATTACTTTAAGAAAATTTTTCTTAGAGTAGTCGCTTTTTCCTTGTCTATTTATGTTAAAACTCCTCAAGTTTACTCATTCGATATCTCCATATAGGGAGTGTAATTAACCCAAAAATCATGTACTTTAAGAAAAGACTGAGCATATGATTCTGTGACAAAACAATATCTCCATTAAAAGTAAAGTCATGAATAAATATCTGCACTATAGGACTTAGTAGTCCGATTGCAAAGGGGACTGCCATAGATACTCCCACAAATGCAATAAATAGGTTAAGTGCATTGCTTATCATAGGGAAGGTATCGTTGATAAATAAGATTAAAAGTCCATATATAAGTATTGCAAGGATTCCAACACCTACGTCAAGAAGATATTGCATTTTACCATCTACAAGTTTTACTGATACATTGGGATGGAAGAAGTATATTGAGTAAAAAAATATAACAAAGAAATCAACTCCAAAAGCCAAGGTCTTAAAAGAAAATAAGGTAATGTTTTTATAAAGTTTTACAAATAGAATGGCTATGGTTAAGCATATTCCTACAAATAATCCTATAAGCATATTGACCTCCTAAAATTGATATTTGTATTTTCTGTATCATCTTTCAAATAAATTATACCACTTACTTGGGGCTGGCTGCCAGACCTAAATTTAAAATATTATTAAGCTTATTTTTTCTAAAAAACTATTGCAATAATCTGGAATTAATATTATAATAGTAATCACCAACAAAGTGTTGGTGATTAGAAAGGGGGTAGAAAATGAGAACTAAAAGTCCCAAAAGAATGGAAGAAATAATTGATTATGTAAATCAATATACAAATCATTATAGGACTTCTCCTTCTACCAGAGAAATTGCAAAAGCTGTAAAAACTGATAATGGTACTGTATATCGTTATCTTGTAGAAATGAATGAAAAAGGTATGCTTGAATACAATGGCAAAGAAATTATTACACCAACCATTAAAAAGATGGAAACTGACATGATACAAGCGGCTGTCTTAGGATCTGTATCTTGTGGACTTCCCCTTTTGGAAGAAGAGCATATCGAAAGCTATGTATCCTTACCTGCAAAATTTTTTGATAAGGGCGATTATTTTATCCTTAGAGCCAATGGAGATTCCATGATAGAGGCTGGGATAGAAGATGGTGACCTAGTAGTTATAAGAAAGCAAGAAGAAGCTAATGAGGGTCAAATAGTTGTTGCTTTACTGGAAGATGGAACTACTACATTAAAAAGATTATATTTTGACCAAGGCAATAAGTGTGTAAGACTTAAGCCAGAAAATAAGAATATGAAAGATATAGTGACAGCAAATTGTTCTATTCAAGGAATAGCTGTAAAAATTATGAAAGACCTAGT
>JGI24712J26585_10001015_pt1 | contig 24130 bp, 23 predicted proteins | sample BioPla3DNA2_FD_26585 | JGI IMG/M metagenome (IMG submission 26585)
TAAAACGCAGTAAAGTCATGATTTTTAAAGATTTTTTATAATATTATTTAGATTCTTTTGGGGTTGTCATGCGGATGACTTTTTCAGCAGCTTTATTGGAATCAATTTTCTCATAAGACAAATCAGTTATATCAAATAAGTAGTAACCATCACCTTTATCATATGTACTGCAAAAAACAAAAAGCTTGCTGTTGTTTATCCATGTAAAATGAGACACCATTCCTGATGTAGGTAATATTTTTAAGTTATCTCCATTAAAATCAGTAAATATCATTCTCGAATTGATTCTTCTACCCTTATTCAGCCATCTATGTAAAAAAACAAAATTCTTTCCATCAGGAGCAAAAAGGCAGTGCGAAAAGAAATGATATGCCTCCTTCTTAGACTTAACACTTTCTATATTTGCAATATCCCTAATGGAAAAAAGCAACTTTATTTCACCAGTATTCACATCTACTATTGATAATCCAGAATTGCTTGGTATATAACATTTTGATACTTCATCTTCCACATTAGCATAACCATAACCATAATGCCCAATATTTAGACGATCAAAACTATAACTTAAAGCATATTCTCCGGTATCATTAACAGCCGCTATACTAACAGGTAACTCTTTTATCAATTCGCCCTCTTTATTAATAATTCTTGAAATGTTTTTACTTCCATTCCAATAATTAAAAATAATATTATCCTCTTTACCAATCCATTGAAGCATTGATCCTTGTTGCCAATTCCACGATTTAGTTTTGGCAAGGCTTTTAAATTCTTGATAGTCTTCGCCATAAAAATAACCAATTTCTATTTCGTCTTTATTTGTTATATTTCTATTTGGAATAGTAAATTTGTGAGCAAGTAATAATTTATCATCATGACTCCATGGAATTTTATCATGAAAACCAAAAAAATAACCTTCTCTTTCAATAATTTTATACTCACTTATTTTTTTCTTCTTAGGAATAAAACTAAGCAGATACTGATAGGTGTTCCTAATTATTGTTTTTAAAAAAGTATTATTCTTAACAAGGTTATATATTGTCTTTTCAAAAGTATTCAATATTATTCCTCCATATATTTCAATATAAATAGCTACTTAAATTTAAATAACTTGAGTACTCCCCACATCCAGATATGAAATAGAGACCTAACTGTTGACAATTTCTCAATATCTCTATAAAGCTTCCAATGATACTTAACAAGTTGCATTTTATTACTTGAAATTGAGTTTGATCTAATTCGATACTTCATCAAGACTTTATCCATTCCATATATGTACTTTTCCTTTTTCAATATTCTTAGCCACAGGGCATCATCATTTCTTTTTCTAATATCCGGAACTGAAAACTTTCCTAGTTTTTCTACATTATACATAACTGTGGAATTACCTACTGGACAATCAAGCAGAAGCCTGTTGTAGCTTGTCTTTGGAATCGTTTTAATAACTCTATTTAATAATCTACCATACTCATCTATTTGTTCATATGCAGTACAGGTAAAAGCGTAATTATTTTTCTCCATAAAATTTATTTGCTCATATAGCTTATTGGGATACCATAAATCATCACCATCAAGAAAAGCCATATATTTCCCTTTTGCCATTTCCATTGCCTTAGTTCTTGCAATAGCAGCACCTGAATTTTCATTTAGTAAAAAATACTTTATTCTTTTGTCCTTTTCACAGTATAAACTCACGATTTGTTGGGTGTTATCTGTGGATTTGTCATCAACAATAATCATCTCCCAGTTTTTGTAGGTTTGCATTTGTACTGACTCTATTGTTTCACCTATGAATTTTCCACAATTATAAGTAGGTGTTATTATCGAAACTAAATCTTTCATCGAATTCTTACCTCACTGCCAACTGCATTCTTTTCTTTTTTCAGCACTTCTCTAACAGTTCTAAACATTGTCCTAATCTCATAAAAAAAAGAGAGTTTTTCCATACTTGTTAAATTACATTTCATTTTTTCTGGTAACACTTCATTTATATAGATGTTATCAACATCATCAGCGTTCTCAAGTAGCTTTTCTTCGTCTTTAAATCGAATACTAGTTTCAGAAGTAACTCCTGCTGGCAACAACAATGTAGCCCACATTTCATCTGTATACTTTTCTACATATTTAATAACTTCTGGCCTAGTTCCTATAAAAGTCATATCACCAGTGATAATATTAAAAAGCTGCGGTATTTCATCTAAACGTAGCTTTCTCAATACCCTTCCTACTTTTGTAATCCTTGCATCATTTTTTGTCGTTATTTGAGTTCCATTTTTGTCAGCATTAGTTACCATAGTTCTAAATTTATAAATTCTAAACAGCTTTCCGTACTGTGTTACCCTAATTTGCCTAAACATGATTGGACCTTTTGAATCAAATTTAATTGCAATGCTAACAAGAATAAAGATAGGAAGTAAAGCAATAAGAAGAATTATAGATACAATTAAATCAAAACTCCTCTTTAATACCAAATACTTTTTTTTAGTTTGTAAGATATTATAATACTTCCTAACAGCTTGATTTCTCATTCTCTTAGGCAAACACTCCCATTTTCTTAACATCGATATTTCTCCTACAGCCTAAAAAATTATATATTTTTTATATAACCATATTCGCTATGAGATTCTTTATATATTGACATATCCATTTTCCTATAGAACGCATTAGCTCTATCATTATCTTTATGAACTGTTAATGTATACCCTTCATATCCACTTTTCTTTACTATTTGTTCAAACACTTTTACTAATTGTTGTGATACGCCAGTTCCTTTTGCATTTGTCGAGACACAAAGTGAAAGTAGTGTTAATGTGTTTATTGAAAGAGTTTTATTAAATTCCTCTGCCTTTTTCTTAGGCACTTTTGAAATCACTACATTTTTAAAATATTCTATTACGCGATTCCAAGTATCTCTATCAAGGAATAAACACAATTTTACTACTCGCAAAAATAATTTAAGGAAATTGTTTCGAATGAATTGTTTCTTGCCCACGGAAGAGTCGGGAGTACCTAATAACAAACCGATAATATTATCTGATTCATCTGTACAAACAATAAAAATATTATTATCATTAATAAACTCTTTATAGTACTTTGATAAAAGTTTAATTCCCAACTTAGGAAGAAAGTGATTTTCAAAACTTTCAGAATGTAAACGTGCAATTGCTTCTAAATCACTTTCTTTTGCTTTTCTTATCACTTTCACCACTCCTTAAAATGTTTCTTTCAAAGTCTCTTTCAAGCTTTCCACTACAAACTCAATGTACTCATCAGTCAATAAAGTATACAATGGTAACGTTATCTCATTTCTATACATATCAAAAGCATTTGGATAATCTTCCATCTTGAATCCTAAGTTTTTATAGGCCGTAAGCATTGGAAGTGGCTTGTAATGTACATTACTTGCAACTCCCTTCTGAGCCAACTTAGTTATTACGTTATTTCTATATGCTTCATCTTTTCCGTTAAGTCTTAGTAAATAAAGGTGTCCACAAGACTCATAGTTATCCCTGTAATGTTTGATTGGTATTACATCAAGTCCTGCTAGCAAGGCATCGTACTTCTCGATAATCTCTCTTCTTCTCTTAAGAATTTCAGGATATCTTTTTAGTTGAGCTAATCCAATTGAAGCCATTATATCTGTCATATTACACTTATAGTTTGGAGCAACAATGTCGTATTCCCACCCTCCTAGTTTTGTCTTCTCAAGTGCATCTTTTGATTGTCCATGAAGGGAAAGAAGCATAAACTGCTTATAGATTTCTTCATTATCAAAGCCTTCTATATTCCTCCAAGTCACTGCACCACCTTCAGCAGTAGTGAGATTCTTTACGGCATGAAAAGAAAAACATGTGAAATCTGCTACTTCGCCACTCATCTTTCCTTTATGCTTAGCTCCAATTGAATGTGCAGCATCAGCTAAAACAATAACTCTTCCAAAGGCTTTTTGGATTTTATTAGATGGCTTAAAGAGATGCTTCTTGCCTTCTACAACTTCAAAAATTCTATCATAGTCACACATCACACCTGCTATATCTATAGGAATGATTGCTTTAGTATTTTCTGTGATTGCATCTGCTATAGCATTATAATCTATATGAAATGAATTCTTTCCACAGTCAATAAGAACCACATTTGCTCCCACATGCGTAATTACACTTGCTGAAGCAGAGTAAGTATATGCACAAGTGATAACTTCGTCTTTAGGACCAATACCTAAAAGTCTTAGCGTCATCTCCATTGCTGCTGTCGCCGAATTCATACAAACTGCCTTTGAAGTATTACAATATTCTCCAATTCGCTTTTCAAATAACTTAGTCTTAGGTCCAGTTGTAATCCACCCCGACCTCAATGTATCAATTACTTCATTTATTTCTTCCACAGACATATCCGGTGATGAAAATGGTACGATTATCATATAATCCTCCTGCAGTAACATCATTTTACATTCATTATTAAGGCTTAAAAAATTGATTATGACCAATGATCTCTAAATTAGAAATATGTACTGCAGCCTTTGTTACCAACAATACATAAGCTACAATGTCCCATATGAATGCTTTTCTTAAACTCCAATCTCAAATGAGTAGCCTAATTCATCTAATGTTGGAAGCTTTCTTATTTCACTAGAAGGTATATATGATATGGTTATATGTGGCTCAATTTTGATAGAAAATCCTTCTTCCTCAACCTTATTGGAAATATTAACATTCCATTTACTCATAATTTTCTCCTTATTACTCGAAATTACTAATCAACTTCCCAGTTCTTCTACACTTGCTTTTTGACAATTTATCTGGCATTTCTAAATTGAATTGTGTTAATTTGAATAACAGAAGAGCTTTTATTTCATGCACTTCATCTTTACTATTATAATATGCAATCTCTAAGTTATCGGTTACAAATCATCCCTATATGCCGGAACCAACCTTTTAATGAATTCAATTACTTTTTCAGAACTTTCAAAGTCACCGGGATCGAAGGATTTTATTTCCTGTATATACTTTTCATATTCGATTTCCTTAGCTTTTTCAATAAATATCTTATCGTTCTTTGTTACATCCACACCGTCCTCTGAAGTAAGTAACTCTTCATAAAGCTTTTCACCGGGTCTTAGCCCAACATATTCTATATCTATATCTACATCCGGTTTGAGCCCTGATAGTGTAATCAACGACCTGGCAAGATCAACTATTTTTACCGGCTTACCCATATCAAGCACAAATATTTCGCCACCCTTCATCATCGCACCCGATTGAATAACAAGACTCACAGCCTCAGGTATAGTCATAAAATATCGAGTTACTTCTGGATGGGTTATTGTTATAGGTCCCCCGTATTCAATTTGCCTTTTAAAAAGAGGAACAACACTTCCATTACTGCCTAATACATTGCCAAACCTTACTGCTGAGAATTGTGTACCACTTATACTATTCATGTATCGTACTATCAACTCGGCAATTCTTTTTGTTGCTCCCATTATACTTGCTGGGTTTACCGCTTTATCAGTAGATATAAGCACAAACTTTTTACAGTTATGTTGGTTGGCACATTCAGCAAGATTTAACGTACCAAATACATTATTCTTAACAGCTTCCTGGGGATTGAATTCCATCAGCGGTACATGCTTGTGTGCTGCTGCATGAAACACTATTTCCGGATTAAATTTTGAAAACACATAATTTAATCTTTCTTTATCTCGAATTGAGCCTATTATTACCTTAATATCTAATTCGTCTTTATATTTTTGTACTAGTTCGTTTTGAAGGTCATAGGCACCGTTTTCGTATATTTCAAATATCAGAAGACTTTTAGGTTTATAGGATGCTATTTGCCTGCAAAGCTCTGATCCAATAGAACCTCCCCCGCCTGTAACTAAAATGATTTTATCTTTAAGATATACGGATATCTCTTCTATAGAAAGTAAAATTTCATCCCTTTGCAGAAGATCCTCAACTGTAACATCTCTAATTTCTTTAATGCTCACTTCTTCATTTACCAAGCTATAAACACTTGGCAATACTTTTAATTTGCATCCCGTCTTTTGGCATATATCTATAATCTCAAGTGTTTCTTTTTTTTTTGCAGAAGGCATTGCTAAGACAATTTCTTCAATGTTCCTATCCATTGCAGCCTTTATAATTTTTTCTCTACCTCCCACCACAAGAACCCCGTTTATTTGTGAATTGTGTTTTTTGTTGTCATCATCAACAGCAACTATCGGTTCATATATACTACGTTTATTATTCTTCATCTCCTTAATTAGAAGTGAAGACGCTTCACCTGCACCTATAATCATTATTCTTTTTCTATAAATTCTTTTTTTCTTATTAATTTTTAGATTCTTTATTATTCTACTGCTATATCTACTTCCCCCTACCCAGAAAAAAGAAATCATCCAACTAATAATATAAACGGAAACCGGATACAAAATGTGAGAAGAAATTGCAAAAAGGTATTGAACAATTAATGCTGTTACAGTTGCAAAAAGTATTCTTATAAGTTCTTCCACACTTGCATAAGTCCATAGCATTGAGTAAATATCAAATAGAAAAAACACTGTAAGGCTTGCCACTGTCGTAAAAACGCAAGTTAAAGGGAGCATTCTTATAAAAACCACTGGAACATCCCCATCAAACTTAATTATTAACCCAATACATATAGCTACATTTACAAATAAACAATCTAGAAGTAAATATATTTTGTTACTCAAATTCCTCAAATTAAAGACCTCCCAATTAAAAAAACATGCAACTTCAGAAAACATAAAAGTTCTCTAAAGCCTTTTGTGCGAATATTATGCCTTAAATTGCATAATGCATATTATGTAAGATAGCTAAAAGATGTTACTCGGAATTATTGAATACTTTGTCATTAAATTTTGAACACATGGAACCTTAAACAGCCATGGCGAGTATTATGTTAATAGAGCAATTATGTATGTTAAAGAAAGGAGAATAAAATATGGTATTGCTTAATGCTATTATTTACTTTTTTATGCTTATAGTTCCGGGATTAATTTCTGAATGGTATTATAACTGGTTATCTCGAGTGAGACAAAGGACAATTGTAGCTACTGCTCTGATATTTAATTTGTTTATATTCTTGACCAACCTCATCGTACTACGCGTTTTCAACGATGTTTATACTGTAGAAAATCTTCGCGAGCATTTCCTTTGTCTAAGTTTCACCCCAAAATACGGAATTCTTAGCATTATAGTAGCAACAATATTTGGAATTCTTTTTGGAATACTAGCAAGAATTTTCTGGATAAGAAATAGAAACGAGAACTAGCATAAAAACATATAAAACCCAAGCCGCAACTTAGCTAATAGGATAAATATAACTGCGGCTTGAGTTTTTTTAACAAAACCCCCAATATAGTAACTTTTTTATATAAATCGAATACTATAAAATATGATCAGTCTAAAAATGATAATTAGAAAAGGTGATCTTAGTGGAACTAAAACAGTTTTTGATAATGATAAGAAAAAAAATAGTGTTTATAATACTTATTTCTGTACTTGTATCTATTACTGTAGCTCTTGGAAGTGTGTTTCTTATCTCTCCCGTATATGAAGCCTCGTCAACGCTCTATATAATCAGTCAAAAAACAGCTTCCGAAGGCGATGTGACTTATAATGATCTACTAACAAATCAACAATTGGTCAAAGACTATAGAGAGCTTATTAAAAGCAAACTTATTGTTAAAACAGCTTTAGACGAATTAAAAATAATGGATCTTACTCCAAACCAATTGTCTAATAGAATTACAGTAAGCTCAAAAAATGATACCAGAGTGTTGGAAATCAAAGTGGAAGACACCTATCCTGTAAGGAGTGCAGAACTTTCAAATAAAATATGTGAAGTATTTATAAGCGAAGCCAAAAGCCTTGCAAAGATAGACAATGTGAACATTGTAGACACAGCTGAAATCCCAGAAACACCTGTCAAACCCCAACCTGTACTTTACACTGCAATAGCTTTTATAATAAGCCTAATGCTAACTTTAGGTGTGTTTTACCTGTTGGAAGTAATAAATGAAACTATCAAAACATCGGAAGACATAGAAACATATTTAGACCTAAACGTACTTGGAACTATACCCTCATTTAACATTCGATAGGAGATGATCTAATTGCCGGAAATAAGCTATGTAGTTAAATATAATTTGAATCAAACAGTGGAAGAAGCCTATAAGGTTTTGAGGGCAAATATTCAATTCTGTGAATCCAGCAAAAAAATCAGAACGCTAGCCCTTACGAGTTACGGTCCAGGGGAAGGAAAATCGACAACATCAATAAATCTCGCCATTTCTATGGCTAAAGCAGGTATGAAAGTTTTATATATTGATGCAGATATCCGCAAACCTATGCCTTTCAAATACTTTATGAGTAGTAATTTAAAGGGTCTTACAAACTATATCCAAGGTCAGGTAAAGCTTGAGGAAGTAATAAACGAAACTGATATAGAAGGCTTCAGCTTCATAACTTGCGGTATTAAAGTTAACAATCCTAATGAACTTATAGCAACGGATAAATTCAAAAACTTTATTCAAGAAGAGGTAGCGAAACTTTATGATATAGTTATTATCGATACCCCACCCTTAGGTAGTGTTATAGATGCAGCGGTCATTGCTGCGATGGTTGATGGAACAATTATTGTTATTGAAGCTAATAGCGTGAAGTGTCAAAATGCCATAAGGATGAAAGACCAATTAGTAAAAGCTAATGCTAAAATCTTAGGTACTGTTTTAAACAAAATAAAAAAGTCCGATTACAAGAGTTATTATGGTAGCTATGATTACTATAACTCCAATAAAAAATATGTTAAAAAATGGTCGCAAGTTATTAAGGCTTTAAAGAGGGGAAAATATGATTGATATACATTGTCATATTATTTTTGATGTGGATGACGGACCTTCGTCAATTAAAGATTCTGTAAGAATGGTTCTAGAAGCAGAAAAACTAGGAGTTAATAACATTATTGTTACCCCGCATTACAATAGAAACCTCTATACTTCAGACAGAGTTCTTGAAAATTTCTATAAAATAAAATCCATAATACGAAACTTCGGTGTAGAATTGTTTCTCGGCTATGAAGTTTTTCTAATCTCTTCAATGAATGATTTGCTTTTAAATAAAAACAAATACACGCTAAATATGTCTAAATACTTACTGTTTGAACTTCCCTTTGATATAATGCCCATTAGCATTAATGAAACCGTTCTAAAACTACACTCGGAAGGAATAATCCCTATAATAGCACATCCAGAAAGGAATATGTACTTTGTAAGAAACATGCAAAAATTCATTGATTTGATAGAAACAGGGTGCCTTGTTCAATTGGATGCTGCAAGCATAGTTGGAACTCATGGTTTAACCGTCAAGAGATTTGCTAAAAAGCTTATCGACATGAACCTGGTTCAATTTGTAGCCTCCGACGCTCATAGACCAGAGGATTATGAAATATACAAGAAGTCCTATGATATAGTAAAAGACTGGGTCGGAAAAGAGTATAGTGACAAGATATTCCACGAAAATCAAAAGGTCATTATTACTCCTTCAATTGCCCAAGAGGTAAACAAAGAATAGTATTTTTTGAAAATTTTACACCTCTATATCACTAAACAGTTTTACACCCTTTGTTGCAATAAGCTTATACAAAAGAAAATCAATTACTCCAAAGGCAAAAATAATAACAGCACAAGCCGTCAATGCACTAAAAAAGAACGCAATGGAAGCCCAAATAGCTGCCACACAAAAAATTGTGGCCAAAAGCATATGAAACAATGGATTAAGATTCTGTTTCACAGCCTTTTGCTCATTATCCCAATTGAGTTTCGGATGGAACAGGTCGATCATCACTCCTATAAAAGACATGCAAACTATTCCAAACAAACTTATGCCCGCTATCATAAATGATAAGTACAATGGTAGCTCTAAAAACACAGTTACACTAACAAGGATAGTAACTACTCCTATAAATGAGACAATTGCTCCTGAAAGTGCTTTAGCCAATATTTGCGTTTTGTAGGAAACCGGTAGATACTTGCTAATATACAAGTTTTGACCTTCTCTTGAGATAGAAGTTGAAGTTATAGAGTTAATGGTTGAAATCAACATTGCCGCGGCAAATCCTACTACAACAATAATACCATCAAAAATTCCAATATTCATAATTGCCTTAATGCTTTCTAATTCGCTCTCACCCTCAGATTGGGTTAAAAGCGGTATAAGCATAAATATTGGAAATAGAAAATTTATCAGGACACAGTTCATAAAATAGATGGGGGTTCTAAAAAGAAGCTTCAGCTCTTTTATTGTATAGGCTTTTAGTTTTGATTGGAGAACACTAAGCTTGCCAAGCTCTTCTCTACTGACCTTTTTCCTTTTTGCCGCCTGTTCCGAGATACCAATTACACCTCTAAAATACAGCAACTCACCAAAATACAAGAATATCAAAAAGCTTGCTACTGCAATTAAAAGAAAAATCATCAGGTTTACAATCCCTTGAACGCCCGTATTATGAACAATACTAAGTGCTGCAAATTTTGTACCAGGAAAAATTCTCGACATTAATTCAACCATGGAATTTTGCCCTTCGGTAAACATCTCCTGAAGCTGTTGAGGATCTATACTCTTTGCTGTAAATTGCTGTATTACAGTATTAAATCCAATAGCACCGAACATTGCTATCAAACCACCTACCATCTTAAAACGGTCACGGTTTTTTGCTATAGCTGTAAACCTCATAATTATCATAACTAAAACTGATGCAATGGAAAGTGGCACAACAGGCACAAGAAGAAAAACAACTAGTGCATAGATATAATACATAAAAGAAGGTCCACTTTTATAAGCATAAATAACAAACAACGGTAGCAATAATATCAATTCTGTGAGGTATTCATATACCACTGTAACAAGAAACTTCGCACCAATTATTTCGGAGGATTTTAAAGGAAGAGGCAATAGAATCTCTACATCATCAGAAAAATAAAAAATATTAATAACATAAAACACACCAAAGAAAAAAATCACAAATGAAGAGACCGCAATTCCAAGACTTAAAATAATCCCTTCTTGCTCAACTACTTTTAGTGCATCATACATTGTCGAAATAAAAACCGACAGACCTATAAGTAGCGGTACAAAACATAATGATATCAGTATAATAAAAATTATCTGTCTGACTTTCTTTTTTCCAGTTGCTTTTATACCAAAACCGTTTTTTAACAGTGCTTTGGTAAGTATAAAGAGTTTATTGTTCATTTTGAGTCAACTCCAAAAACATTTTTTCAAAGGATTGATTATTTTTAAAGTGCTCTCTCATCTCCTCAATCTTACCTGCGAACAGTATCTTACCCTTATTTATAATCGCCACTTTATCACATATTTTTTCGGCAACATCAAGCACATGAGTTGAAAAAAGCACTACGTTTCCCTTGGTTACGTGTTCTCTCATCATTTCCTTCAATGTAAAAGAGGATTTTGGATCAAGGCCTGTCATAGGCTCATCTAATATCCATACCGAGGGATTATGTATTAACACACCCATAATAATTATTTTCTGCCTCATCCCATGAGAATAGCTTTGTATATGATCACCTAGAGCACTACTCATTTCAAATCTTTCAGCAAGGCTCTCAATACGTTGCTTTCTATCGGTGTCTGTGACTTCGTACATATCTGCCATAAAATTTAGGTATTCAACACCCTTTAACCTTAAAAATATGTTAGGATCATCGGGAACAAACCCAAATTTCTTTTTTGCTTCTAAGGGCTTTTCATTTATATCTATGCCGCCAATTTTTATATTTCCACTGTCAGGTCTCAAAATACCTGTAATCATTTTTATTGTTGTGGTTTTGCCCGCACCATTAGGTCCTAAAAATCCAAATATCTCACCATTTTGTATGGTAATACTAAGATCATCAACGGCTTTGACAGTACCACTGTAAGTCTTTGTTACGTTTTTAACTTCTATCATAGGATTAGCTCCTCTTATAAATTTATATTTTACATGTTAAACAATTTAAAACATACAGCGGCACTCCTAAATTGTCATGCTAGACCGTATATTTCATGCTTTGGAAATATTCAAATTCCTGAATTCTGAGTTCTTAATTCTCCTTTTAAACATTGATATAACTTGTGTGCTCTAAAAAAGTTTTCAAAAAAACAAACTTTTTTAGAGCAATTATATAATGTAAACTGTTTTTCAACAATTAGTCCAAAACCTTTCTATTCTCAGTTCCATCAATTTTTACTCTATAAACTTTGGAATCGTCACTATTGTTATGATAATATAACCATTCTCCATAAACACCTATTATTGTACTATCCGAATTATTTAGCTTAGTCCTACTTGTACCATCTAATTTAATTCTATATAAGCTATTTTCCTCTTCTTCATTCACATAATAAACCCAACCATCAATTACTCTTTCTAATGGGGTGTAATAATAAGTCACATATCCAGTGGCAGAAGAGTATGTAAAACCTGATGGTGAATCAAAACCAATCTTATTATTCTTCTTAGTTACTTTATTAATTTTGAATAAATTAGCCCCCGAATTCCATTTATAAGCCTTATATACTATATGGTCCTGAGAAAAACAGAATGTTGTTACTATTGTTCCTGTAGTAATTCTTTCTGTTCCTGATTGCGTCAATCGACTTATTTTATCATCTTTATCTATAAAATATACATTTTCCCCATCGGATTTAAGATGCTTTGCCCAACCATCATATACCTTTGTTTCTCCTTTGCCATCTGTTCTCAGTTTATAAATCGCTTTTGCTTCCCCACCTGATATATATATATAATAAATAAAGCCATTATACAATGCAATTCTTTCGGCCTTTTTATCGGTAAGAGTCACAGTGGTAGAATCGGCAATATTCATCTTTATAATTTTATTTTCTCTATCTATAAAGTAAGCATTATCTCCATCAATAATCTTATCCCCTCTTAATTCACTAATTTGTATAAAATAATCACTATCACTATTACAGGATGGATATACACTTTTTTCCCAATGGTGATCTAAAGAAATTTGACTGTCGGATAAATTAAAATAAGTATGCGTTATGGAGTCATTTTTGATTTTGTTATTGTCTTTGTCTATATTGTTAAATGTAGCATCTAAATGATAGTACTCCCCGTCAATTTTTACAATATTCCACGCATGACCATACCAGCCCTTCTCACCATCCGCTTCTCCAAGTACAAATTCGCTTTCTATGCCAACCATATTCAATAAAATATGCATTGTTCTCGCAAAACCATCACACACAGCAACTTTGTTTATTAATACCCCATAAGGATTATGGGATTCATCCGGAATACTATCTAAAAGGAAATTTTCATAATCATAAACGGTATTTAAAACTATATAATCATGAAGTGCAAGCTCCTTTTCTAAATCAGTCATTTCTGGTCTAATAACCCTCTCTACAATACCTTTAGCCTCTTTTAGCATGTCTTCATACTTCTGATAGAGCGTATCATCAAGCAGCGTTTTTTCACCATAATGATTAATGTATAATTCTTCTAGCTTGTTTAATGACTTGAGAGGAGTTATATCTAATATAGAATTTGCATAAATATCTAAACTAGTCACATTTATAAGCTCTTTTAACGGATATAAATCAATTATCTGATTGTCTCCAAGAAATAAGACTTTTAGATTTTTAAGATTGGATAAAGGCTCTATATCTTTTATACGGTTTCCCCCTACATATAACTCCTCTAAATTGGTCAAAGAACTTAAGGGAGTTAAATCCCTCAGGAGGTTTGTATGCATATAAATTATTTTAAGATTGGTCAATGTTGAAAGGGGGCTTAGGTCTGTTATTCTGTTCTCGCTCAGGCTTATAAACTCTAGTCCCTTTAAGCTCGATAGTAAACTTATATCACTAATATTGTTTTTTTCTAAATATAAAAACTTAATATTTTTCATATATTGTATACCCTCAATATTGGATATACCTAATTCTCTTGCATCTAAAACGTTAATGCTTTTCAAATCACTAGAAAATAAATCTCCAGAGTATTTCTTAATACTATCCCTAATTACTTTCTCAAAGTTACTGTCGGGAATATGTACTACATCCTGAGTCAACACTTCAACTTTTCGTAATTTAGCATCCCAGGACACCTGTGCTCCTAAACTTTCAGAGATAAACCTCGCAGGAACTAAAGTTCTCCCCGACACTATAGTAGCTGGCACATCTAGTTGAATTTCTTTTCCATTAACTATAGCCGTTTTACTATCTACCAATAATCTCACATTTGTATCTTGCTTAAATCCAGTTACTGCTATGGTTATACCATCCCATTCAACCTGTGCATCAAGAGCCTCAAAAATAGCTCTTAATGGAACCATAGTCCTGCCTTCTATTATGATGGGCAGAACATCAAAATCTATTTTATCCCCGTCCACATAAACAATAATAGCATTAGAATTTGCTGGAGCTGCTTGTACCTCAAGAGGACTTTTTGAACATCCTAAAAATAACATCACTAATAAAACCAACAAAGAAAATATAAACTTAAAATTAGTCTTAAATTCCACAATAATCACCCTTAATTTAAAAGTAAGAAGAATAAAAATATACCTTCATAATAAATATTATCCGACTTTATTTCTCAACGCAAGCGTTATGAAATAAATACCTGCCGAAATAAGAACTATAGTTGCCCCTGTAGTAGAATTCCAATAATAAGAAAGCACAAGACCCAATAGACTTGAAAAAAGTGCAAAAAGTACCGATAACAAATGATACTGTCTTACATTTATTGTTACATTCCTTGCAGCAGCTGCCGGAAGTACCAATAATGAGTTAATGATAAGTAGACCCACCCATTGAATTCCCACCGTTACAATTACTGCAATAGCTGATGTAAAAATGATCTCTACTACAATGGTGTTAATCCCTCTACTCCTTGCAAGTGATTGATTTACGCTAATTAGAAGCATTTTATTAAATAATAGTAGCCATAATAAAAACACTCCAATAAAGGCAATGAGCAACATAAGTATGTCAGACGGTGAAATCCCGAGCAAATCGCCATAAAGGTAACTTGAATACTTGTTTATATTTCTTCCTCCAACAGACAACAGAACCAGTCCGGAAGATATTGCTATAGACGAAAAAACACCTATAATCGTATCTGCCGAAGTTCTGCTCTTACTCTTAACAATTGTTATCAAAATAGAAAAAACTAGTGAAAAAGCTATTGCCCCAAGAACAGGACTTAAAATCCCAACAATGCTTCCTATGGCTACCCCTGTAAATGCACCATGCCCTAAAGCATCGGAAAAGAAGGCCATTTTATTATTTACTATCATTGTACCGAGCATTCCAAAAATAGGAGATACTAAAAGTACTGCAAGTAGTGCATTTTTCATAAAATCAAGCTCTGCCCATTGAAAAGGCAGGACAGTATCTATAAATGAATACCAGAAATTTATCATCGATTACCGCCCCCCCTTCCATTTTTATCTGTAAAATCATTAAACCATGACATTCCGAAAGTTTTTAACAACATTTCATTTCGGGACATTTCCGAAGGAGTGCCACTTGCTAAAACAGTTCCTTTTACAAGAACAACCCTATCTGCATATTTTAATACCAAATCAAGGTCATGGGAGACAAGTATTATAGATAAATCAAAATTTTGTTTAAGCTCTAATAGTATACTATAAAACATCTCTAAGCCATTTTGATCAATACCCGATACGGGCTCATCCAAAAGTAATAGGTGCGGAACCGGTTGTAGAGCAAGGGCAAGGAGCACTCTCTGAAGTTCTCCTCCCGATAATGCTCCTAAACGCCTGTCTATCAGATGCTCTGCTTTTACTTTAGCAAGACAATCCTCGACTTTTTTTCTTATTCCCTTTGGTTTATACAGCCATGAAGGTGCTTTGACAAGACTTGCCATAAACAAATCCAATACACTTACAGGTGAACCGGTATCAAAGCTTAAATGTTGAGGAACATAACCAACCAAAGGTTTATCGCTTTTTTCACCTGTAGCATCCATAAATTTAAGTTCTCCGGTATGCTTTACCTCTCCAAGAATAGACTTTAATAGTGTGCTTTTTCCTGCACCATTAGGTCCTATTATAGCTGTAAGCTCTCCACAGTGTATATGAAGGTTTACATCCTTCAAAACCTGTGTCTTCCCAAAGGTTACTCCAAAGTTTTCAATTTTTGTACAACACAAACCAAAACAACCATTTTGACAACATCCACTGTGTTTTGTACTCATCATTTCAACGCCTCTAATAATACTTTTAAATTTTCGTCCATTGCTTTTTCATAAGCATCCAATTGTGGTTCAACAGGACCGGTTACTATTGGATCTAGTTCATATACCTTTATGCCCACTTCTTTCGAAACTGTCTGCACTAAACTCGTCAAATTCTGTGATTCTGTAAAAAGAGCTTTCACATTGGATTCTTTTATCTTCCTAATCTTATTAGCCAGCTCTCCTGCACTCGGTGTGCTTCCTTCTTCAGTTTCAATTACTTCTATTATGTTAAGATCAAACTCTTTTGCAAAGTATGGAAAAGCCTCATGAAATGTAACTATGTTCCTATTACTAATAGTTTTTAAAGCACTATACATCTTTTCCCTCTGATCTTCGAGTCTTTTAACATATTCATCTGTATTGCTTCGATACTTTTGAGCATTGCTAGGGTCCGCAACGGCTAACTGCTCTCCAATATTTTTCACTTCATCTATTGCTCCTGATATGCTCACCCATATATGTGGGTTCACACTATGGTCATGCTCATGATCCTCATGTTCTTTGTGTTCAGTGTCTTCTTCATGTATATCTTCCAAATCATGCTCGCTTCCATGATGGTGTCCTTCTCCTTCTAGCATTTCAAGACCTTTACTAGCTTCAACTATTTTAAGCTGAGGTCGTTCCTTGATAACTTTCTCAATAAAACTCTCCAAACCAGCTCCATTAATAACCATAATCTCAGCCTTTTCAACCTTCTTCATATCAGCAGGAGTCATCTGGTAGTCATGGAGACATCCTGTCTTAGGCTCCGCCATATTAAGCACCTTTATCCCCTCAATATCTTTTGCTATATTCTTTGTAAAAATATACATTGGATAGAAAGATGTAACTATAGTAATAGTGTCTTCTTCTGAAGGAGCACTTACTTTCTCTGCCTCATTTCTTCCACATGCACTAAATAGCAACATTGCTGCTAATAGTATCGGTAAAATTCTAAATAACTTCATACTTATGCCTCCATATGTATTTTGCAAATGCAAACTATTCGCATTTACATTATACACAAAATTATGCATAATTACACCTAAAGATTATTTCCAAACAAAAAATAAAGCAAACCTATTTTCATTAATATGATCAAAAGAGGGGATAAAATCAATGCACTTTCTTTGTACAGAGCAATAGAAAAAGGCTGATCATACAATTGTCCGATTCAGCCTTTTTCTTAGAATAAGTTTGTCGTATAATTAATATATTTCATTTTTGTGTAGATTTTGTGAAGATTTTGTATATTTTTTATGAACACAATTCAAAATTTCCAACCTTACTTTTTGCGATAGAAATACTCACCGTCAATCCTCTGGTAAAGAGTGATATTGTTACTTTTGAATGGAACATTGTTAAAAAACAGACAGTCCTCAACATTATTTATCCCATTTAGTGCCATCTTAGCTGCAATAAAACACTCTTTTGAAGGAACTAGCTCTTTAAATCCTGGTTTTTTAACCGGCGGAAACTGACCGCTTGCAAATATTACATCATATACAGTATTAGGAAACTGAGGGCTTTTTACTCTGTTGAGTACCACGTTTGCTACAGCAACCTTACCATTTATAGACAATCCTTTTACCTCTACATGTATTATACGTGCAAGCCACAATAAATCTTCATCGGTGTACCATCTGTTTTCAATTAATTCTTCCGGAACAACAACGCCTTCTTTATATATAGATACGGAATAGGTTAGCTCGTCCCATTTTACATCGCAATCAAGATTTTCAGAAACAAACCTTATTGGTATCATCGTACGCCCATTTACAAGTTCAGGTGCAACATCCATTTGTTTCTTTTCACCATAAGCAATTAATTCATTACTTCCAATTACCAATTGAATTACTTCACTTTCGTCAGCATAGACTGCACTGGTAACTGTCTCACTTGAATCGTCTATTACTTCTTCTTCCTTTTCTTCTGAGCTAATTAGAACTTTATTTTGTTCGCCAACCCAATCAACCTTCGAACCTAATGCTTCTGCGACAAAACGTACCGAAACATATGTCCTACCATCTTTTATGTATGGTTGGGTATCCATCTTAATACACTTGTCATTCACTTTCACAGTCACAAATATCTGTTCGGTTAACGCACTCGCCTCACAATAAAACACTGAACTGAAGCATACCATAATCACAAGAGCAATAAAAACGCTCTTTCCCTTCAAATTCCTCATCGAGTCCTCCCCTTTTTATTATTTTGTAGCCTGATTACAAGTTATTCTGTTACTTTTTTATGAAAAATGACCACAATACAAACTATTTTACCATAAAGTCAATGCTTTTTGAAATAGAATTTCCAAAGCTTAAATTTCCCATCTAGCAAACCGGAATCTAATAACTGATAAACCATGTATAAGGAGCACATATAATCAAAATATACAGCTACTAGAACTAACAAAATTATCCTCAATTTATGTCTTTAATAAAATCTATTTTTGGAGTATAATTATCTTAAAATGTTTCGATATACAAAAAAGTTGTTACTTAATATGAAGGCGATCTATCAAACATAATTATTAGTTTTATTAGATGAGAGGAGAAAAGTGTAATGAGTTTACCAGATAGCAAAGGTTTTTTCGGTGAATATGGAGGTCGGTTTGTACCTGAAAATTTAACAAAGGTACTAGATGAGGTTAAGGAGGCATTTCATAAATTCAAGGATGATCCTGAATTCTTAAAGGAACTTGATTACTATTTTAAATACTTCGTCGGTAGACCAAATCCTTTATATTATGCCGAAAGACTTACAGAAGAGATAGGTGGAGCAAAAATCTATTTAAAGAGAGAGGACTTAAATCACATGGGTGCCCATAAAATCAATAACACCCTAGGACAAGTTCTCCTTGCAAAACGTCTCGGCAAAAAAAGAATCATCGCTGAGACAGGTGCTGGTCAACACGGTGTAGCAACCGCAACTGCTTGTGCATTATTTAAAATGGAATGTATTGTATACATGGGGGAAGAAGATACTAGAAGACAAGCATTAAATGTATTTAGAATGGAGCTTTTAGGTGCAAAGGTTGTCCCTGTAAAAACAGGTACAAGGACTCTTAAAGATGCCGTTGATGAAGCTTTAAACGACTTGATTACAAACTACAAAGACACATTTTATATGTTAGGTTCCGCTGTAGGACCAGATCCATATCCAGAAATAGTAAAACACTTCCAATCCGTCATAGGTAGGGAAACAAAACAGCAAATTATGGAACTCGAAGGAAGGTTACCCGATTACCTTGTTGCTTGTGTTGGTGGTGGAAGCAACGCTATCGGAATGTTTGCACCTTTTTATGATGATAAGGAAGTTAAAATGATAGGTGTAGAGCCTTCTGGAAAAGGTCTTGATACTCCTGATCATGCCGCAACTTTGTCCGTTGGGACTCCCGGAGTAATACACGGGTTCAAATGCTATCTACTTCAGGATGACAAGGGCGAACCACTACCTGTATATTCAATAGCAGCAGGTCTTGACTATCCCGGTGTAGGTCCTGAACATTCCTTCTACAAGGACAGTGGCAGAGCTGAATATCACGCTGTTACAGATAAAGAAGCAATAGAAGCTTTCTTAAAACTTTCAAAAACAGAAGCTATTATACCTGCAATTGAAAGTTCGCATGCTGTAGCTCATGGAATCAAGCTTGCAAGCCAACTTGATAAGGATAAAATTGTTGTTATATGCCTTTCTGGACGCGGAGATAAAGACGTTGCAGAAATAGCAAGCATTTTAGGAAGATAAACTATAGTAATATAGACAACATAAAAAGAAATATATAGAAGAGGGCACTTAAAAAAGTAAAACTTTTTTAAGTGCCCTCTTCTATGCCCCGTAGTTTTTATTTGAAATATTTTCAAGAAAATTTGCATCGCTCATGAATCTTCTTGTTAGCTAAGTAACCCTATGGTTCCCTTCGACAGATGCTTCACATCCTAGTCTACATAGGTGAACAGCGTAGCGAAACGATGTTGCCTTTTTCAAAGGCTGCTTAAAATGCAAGCTTACTAAAACCTCTATATACCTCAGCCATTTCGTTGTATAATTCCTTGTTTAAAAGAGTTTTATATATCTCATCAGCCTTTTTAACTGGATCAATATCTGCAAACTTTTCAGGATATAGAACTTTTCCTATATAATAGGCATCTGCTATTGCAGTATCAATATTTGTGGAATAAAAATTATAAGGCAAAAGTGAATAAACTTCACAATTCTTAAAAGCTGAAAGAGCATTGTAATAACTGGGGTTTTTCTTATAGTCCTGTAGAATCAGCTCAAATCCACTTAAATCAATAAATATTTTATCTGGATTCCACTCAATCAACTTTTCTTTATCAATCATTAAAGTGCCTGTTGCCTCAATTTCGTCAACAACATTTTTTGCATTAACTGCATCAAACAAAGAGTATTTAGCTTGTGTACTCTCAATACCATGTGCTCCCTTCATTCCAAGGCCTCCCACGTATACGCTCGGCTTTCCATCATCAGAAATTTCCTTTGTCCTCATATACAAATCATTTTTACAACTCTCCATATATCCAATTATTTCCTCCGCCTTTTGTTCCATTCCAGTAGTCTTTCCAATCAGCCTTAGCGAAGTATATACGTTATAATCAAAAGTTGCTGATGCTCCATATCCAATTGCAATTACCGGAACTCCAATTTTTGATTGAAGTTTATCCACCGTTGTTTTGTCTGATGCATATGTACTAAAGATAATATCCGGCGCAACTGTAAGAATTTTTTCAGCATCGGGTGAATTATTCGGTCCACCTTGTCCAATAACCGGCAAATTCGCCAGTTCGGGATATGCCATTAAGTATGACTTACCCGTTGTAATGTCCTTATCTATTTGTTCTACCCCCACTATCATGGAAATATTATTAAAATAGCAGCACAACCTTAAAGCTCCCGGTCCTACGGTCACAACACGTTTTGCTTCTTTATCAATTTCAACCGTTCTTTCTAGCACATCGGTCACAAAAATCTTATTTTCCATTAATCTAGAGTCTGCTACATCGGATGTGCATCCTCCTAAAAGCAACGAACTAAGCACAAATACTAGTATTATAAAACATTCCTTCCTTCTTACACCAACACTAATCACAATCTCATCTCCTCTAACTAAAACCTAATGGGTATTACAATCGGAATACCCTCAAATTTTTCAATTTTAACCCTCACCGAATAGACACTTTCTATATTCTCAGGTGTAATCACTTCAATCCCACCTGCTGCAAATACTTCCCCATCCTTCAAGAGCAAAAACTTATTGGCAAAACGTATTGCCAAATTCAGATCATGCATTGAGACTATCGCGGCAATGTGTTGTTCTTCTGCAATTTTCTTAATTATTTCTGCCACTTCAAACTGATTTTTTAGATCGAGACTACTTGTAGGCTCATCCAATAGAAGTATCTGTGTCTTTTGAGCTAATGCTCTAGCGATTACGACTTTTTGCTGTTCTCCTCCACTTAATTCATCTAAATATCTTAGTGCATATTCTTGTAAACCGAGTATTTCAAGTGCTTTCTGTGCAATCTCCAAATCTTTATTAGAAATATCCCAATTTATATAGGGTCTTCTCCCGAGCAAAACTGCATCTAACACCTTAATCCTTATACTTAAATTGCTCTGTGCTACATAAGCAATTTTTTGAGCTAACTGTCTACCTTTTAGCTTAAAGCAATCCTCATCATTTATGTAAACTTCACCTGCATAAGGCTTTAATATCCTGTTAATGCATTTTAGCAAAGTGGATTTACCAGCTCCATTAATACCAAGAACCGCAAGAAAATCACCTTTTGAAATAGAAAATCTTATATTTTTTATAACTGAACGGGCAGGGTAGTCAAACGATAGCCCTTCAACCGACAAATTCATTTATTCCTGCCTCCCCTAATCAATAAATACAAAAACAATGGTGCACCGAAAAAAGACGTTATTGCACCTACAGGAAGCACCACCGGCGACACTATAGTTCTAGCTAAAGTATCCGCTATCAAAAGCAAAAGTGATCCTGCCAATGCCGACGCAGGAATAAGATAACGGTGATCTCCCCCAATTGTCCGTCTCATAATCTGAGGTCCCACCAATCCAATAAAACCAATGATTCCAAGAAATGATACTGTTACTGAGGTAATAAGCGATGCAACAAACATTCCTCCCATACGTATTCTCTCAATATTTATTCCCAAACTTTTAGTAGTATCTTCACCGTTATCCAATGCATTATAATCCCATCTATGAAATAAAAAATAAACAAATGCCAAAACAACAAGTAATGTCATAATAGCAATTTCATTCCAAGCGATTCTTCCAAGATCTCCAAAAGTCCAAAAAACGGCAGCAGCAATTTGAACATCCTGAGCAAAATATTGAATCAACATAGTTCCTGCTGAAAAAAGCGAACTCAAAGCTACACCGGCAAGTACCATAGACTCAGGTGAAAAACCTCTTAGCCTTGTCAATAAAATTATTATTAAGGTTGCTGCCATAGCCCCTACCAAAGCAAAAATTGTAACCATGTAAGGATTGTTGATAATCACCGCATCACTTCTAGAACTCTGAACACTACCTGCACCAAATATTATTATCGCAAGGTTGGCACCAAAAGCTGCCGCATTTGATATTCCAAGGGTAGACGGCGATGCTAAAGGATTTCTTAGGTTGTTTTGCATAACACAACCAGCAACTGAAAGCCCTGCACCAGCTATAATTGCTGCTACCACTCTAGGTAAACGTATCCTCAATATTACAAGTCGCGACACTTCCGTACCTTTTCCAAGTAGTGTTTTAATTATATTGTACAAATTCAAATCTGTTGAACCTGCTTTTATTGCAAATACACAAGCAAAAAGCAAAAGTACAAAAAGTGAAACCATCACATACATTTTTTTTAATATATATCTTTGATACATAAGATTATAGCTTGTATCCGCTCTTTGAACTGATTTTTTACTCAAATACTACCGCTCCCTTTATAGTATCTCACAAAGAATTGCTAATAATAATATATTACCAACCTCTAGAGTATTCCTTAAAGCAATCAAGACAAAGCTTTTTACCGGAATTTATTCTTATTTTGTGTTCCGGTGCACCTTCTCCACATTCTTCACACACAATGGTATTAAACAATCTTGCTTTTTCAGGCAGTTCAAAAGCAGGTTTGGTGAAATTAAAAATCTCATCCACCGGCGAATTCAATATATATTCCTGACGCTGCTTGCGATCCATCTCCTTTTTAAAAGGCTTTAAGACCACCCTTAAGCTCTCATCCTTTCTCCTGTTAAAAAAACTAAAAGCCATTTTCCCTGTATCTCTATAAATAAGATTGCCCTTTCCAAAGGTACATCCGGTTATAACCTGCACAGCATCAACACCACAAGCATCATTTTCAGTTACACATACTAGTTCCTCATCCTTCGAAAAGTTTAAACTCATCTTTTCTATAGCTGCCTCGCACGCTTTAAATCCTATAGCAAGACCTGGACATTCATGACCGTGAAATTTCACGGATTTTTCCCACAATTCTCTATTCATTTTGTTCTCCTTCTAAACTTTGTAATAATAAAAACCACAAAAAGAGCTGTTTCATACAGCAATCTTCGTGGCTCAATTTATAAAAACTATCCCTCTAAAAGCTAAGACCTTAAAAGCTAAAACCTTCTTGGTTTAATTACTATATTAAAGTAACATATACTTTTCTTTCTGTCAATTCATACTAATTTTGAGTTTCCCCAAATTTAGTAACAAAAAACTGAGGGATCTTTGAGCTTAAAGGCTTTGAAAATATCAAGTTGTTGTGATGGAGGTGGTTTTTCTA
>JGI24712J26585_10001019_pt1 | contig 24069 bp, 39 predicted proteins | sample BioPla3DNA2_FD_26585 | JGI IMG/M metagenome (IMG submission 26585)
GTACGTGTGTTTGGTACGCTTTGCCCTACTTCTAAAGATGAACAGGTTCTTAATGAGCTCAAGAAACTAGAAGAACTGATAAATAAGTGAGGTATTGCTTAAAATGGTTATGAGTTTTCTATTTAACATTAAGAACGACCCAAACTGGAATGCCGGAACTATGTTCTTCTACAACGGGTCTATTAATGCAGTTCAAGGTGTTCACAATACGGAGGAACTAAAATATATCACCGCAGTATATAATGAAACTCATGTACGTGCCTTACGAACATATGTATGGGATGCTAGAGTTGCTCCTGTATACGTACGTGTCTTTGGTGTATTACAACCTGGTGCTAAAGAGGAAGCTTTAAATCATGAATTGTTTAGGTTGAAGAAAATGGCTGAACAATATAATGAGATTTATGGTAATCCTAAAAAGTATAAAGCACAGGTGTCAACTGTAGTTAGAGCTCAACCAGACCGAACAAGTGAAGTCTTAGGATATACCGAGATTGGTACGACTTACGATGTTTCCGATTGCGTGACTGCATGCGATTGGGAATGGGCTAAGATTAACTTTAATGGTAAAACTGGTTGGACTGCTATGGGTGATATTCTAGGTAACCAATATGGTGAACGCTTAAAATGAGGGTTTTTACAGCCCTCTTTTTTTTTTCACACTTTTTTCAACCCTCTTAATGAGAGGGGAAACCCTACTAACAAAAATAAGAATTAAAGAGGTATTTATTATGTTGGATTTAATTATTGTTATTATTGTTGGTGTATTGTGCTACAAAGAAGGCAGAAAAGCTGGTAAAAAACATTATGAAAAGATTGTAGAAAAGAAACTCATGGAAGACTATGTTGTAGTTCGCAAAGAAAAAGCGACTAAAGATAGATCTTTGATGGATGAAATTCTAGATCGTGATTAATGGATTTAAAGGCTATTTTCTAGCCTTTTCTCTTTTTTTTCAGTCTATATAATGAGAGGTGAATAATTATGAATAAAATTGATGAATACACATATTTAGAAAAAGTAGCTCTATTGATGATTGGAATGGTTATATTGTCAATTCGCTATTGGTATTTTACGCTAATTGGATTATTTTACTTTATTACTGTTATTATTGGGTTGTAGTTAATTCTGCAATCCTCTTTTTTTTCACACTTTTTTCAACCCTCTTAATGAGAGGAAATACTCAATTATTATATTTAAGGAGGACGTTATTATGTCAAAAAATATTAGAAAACAATTAGTACCTGTTGATGAAGAAGTTATTCGTAGAGGTGCAGAAAGACTTGATGCTTATGATGCTGGTTATGATGATGGCTATGCTAAAGGCGTGAAAGTCGGAACTGCACTTTTCGCATTAACTGGTATTGCTGGTGTTGCTTATATTTATAAAGACCAAATAAAGGAGTACGGAAAATATATTAAAAACAAAATTTTTTAAGAAGAAAGATGATGCTATTACATTTGATGAAGATGGGAATATTATTCAATAAACCCTAAATCGGAGAGTTTAACAGCTCTCTTTCTTTTTACACTTTTTTCAGCTCTCTTAATGAAAGGAAGGTATATTATTATGAACAAAAATGTTAAACGCGCTATTTCTCAAACTAAAGATTACGCTTGTTCTAGTAAATTTGGTAAAGATTTTGCTAAGAATGTTGCGATATCTGGAATTGGGTGTATACTTGCTACGTTTGTATGGAATGTGATTGATAATTACATGGACGAAATTAAATAAGGAGGATAAAACTTATGCTATATATTTGGCTTGGTGTTGGATTAATTCTATTAGGAATTTCTAATGCGCTTAACAAATAGAAAGCAGGAGGGTCAATCCTCCTCTTTTTTACACTTTTTTCAACTTTCTTAATGAAAGGAAGGTAAAATATTATGAATGAAAATGAAACTTTTGCTATGGATAACAAGAAGGAAATACTGCTACTTGCAGGGCTATCTATTCTTGATAAATTATTTACAATAGTAAGCATTACATTATGTGCTATGATATTGCATTGAAGAGAAAGATTTTCAATCTTTTTCTTTTTTTTCACACTTTTTTCAACCCTCTATATGAAAGGAAGGTAAATTACTATGAATAAAATTAAAAATGTTGCTAAGGAAGTAAAAGACAATAAAAAGGGAGTCATGCTATTCGCAGGATTGGCCGTTATTGGAGGGCTTTCAGCATTCGCAGGAATTAAGATTGGTAATAAAATCTTTAAGTAATGAAGAGGTTCACTCCTCTTCTTTTTTTTTTTGAGGTGGTAAAATATGAATAAAGATGATTTTGACAAAATGTATTGTAAAGACTGGATATACAAAGAAGTTTGGGAACCGCAATATAATACATATGTTATCCAATTTAAAACAAGAAAGTGGTGAATAATGATTAAAATGAATAATAACGTTGCAAAGAAATATAAAGAGCATTATCTTAAAATGAGTGATAATGATGCAATCTTTGATTTAATCGTTAATGAAAATATGAATGAAGATTGTTGGGAAATATTTGATTTAGAGGAAATAATGAACAATATCAACTGGGGTGAAGCTAGTAAACGATATGGGCGTGATATGAACCGTATTGTTTACGATAATATTGTACTAGTTGGTAAAATCTTAACACAAATGGAGTTATTATCATGGAGAAAAGTAAAATGAACAAACCTAAAATCTTATTGTCAGATATCCAAGCTATTATGCATGATATCTTTCAACAAATTGAAGAGTATGACCTATCTCCAACAGATGAGGATTGCGCAATCTGTAAAGAGAATCTGAATAATGAATACTATGACATTGATGAAAATGTATATCAATATGATTTAAATTCATTTGATTTCAAGAAAGTATTCATGGAATGCTGTAAAGTTAATCAATTGTTTAAAGATATGCTTGAAGTAGTTATTTATAATGAGGGGTTTAAATAATGTTTGGAATGGAAACCATTCACACAATAATCAGTCCTCTATATGAAAGGAAGGTATTTTAATATGAAACTATTTAAAACTAAACGTAAAGAACGCGAAGAAATCGTTGCTAAAATTAATGATGCTAAGTTACATGATTTGTACGAGGTATTGAAACAGCAAGATCCTAACAGCGCGGCTTACATTAACACTTTGAAACAGATTAGAATTATTGAAGATTCGATGGTTGTAACAAAACCTGAGAAGAAGAAATGGCTAACTGCTGAAAAGGCTAATGTAATAGCTACCGTTGTTGCATCTGGTGTTACACTACTAACTACATTAGCTGTACTAGGTTATGAAAGTGAAGGTAACATTGTTGGCGGAACTGCACGTAAATTAGTGGACAAAGGTATTGGTGGTAAATACTAACTTTATTAGATTGAGACTTATCTAGTCTCTTTCTTTTTTTTTCACACTTTTTTCAACCCTCTTAATGAGAGGTAATACTCAATTATTATATTATATTTAAGGAGGACATTATTATGTCAAACAAAACACAAACTATTATTGCTGAAGAAGAAGTGATCAAAGACCAAACTATTAACGATGAAGTTGTTGCTACAGAACAAACTCAATCAGCTCCAGTTGTTGAAAAGAAACAAAGTAAAATTAAGACACTTTGGAATAAAGGACTTGAATTTGCTGGTAAACATAAATTCGGAATTGGTGTTGCTTTGGGTGTTGGCTCTGTAATTGCAGCGGATTACGCTATTAGTAAGGTTGAAGAAAAATATTCTCTTACTAAGGATGATATTGTTGATGCGGAGTTTACAGAAGTGGAACCTGAAATTATGGATGATATTGATGTTGATGAAACTCAAACAGACGAAGAAGTTATTGTTGATGAATCTGATGATACTGATGAATAATCGGTAGATGAAGAGGCATTACAATGCTTCTTCTTTTTTTTTTTGGAAAGGAAAATAATTAAAAATGACTAAGGAAATGAAGACACTACCATTTGTACACTTACCACGTTATATGCGTAAGGAAGGAAATATTCTAATTATAAATGAAGATGGAAGTACTAAAGTTGAATTGATTTACAAAGGAAAGTATCCAGGAATCTTTCCAAAAGAAATTAAACAAATTATGCAAGCATTAGACGACCCTATGCTAGCAGATAAAATTGTTCTAGATTATTCATCTGTTGTATACACTGATGACCTCTCAAAAGGTAATATGGGCTCAGGTATTGGTATTGTAGATGGATATGAAATTAGTGAAAGTAAAACAAATGTAACATTTAACATGGTGGTGGATTCAGAAAATGAGGAGGTATTGTAATGACTGCACAAAAAGCATATTATCCAATCATGATTAATTATCTTGATCACACAATCAGATACAAAACTCGTGAAGGTAAAGACACTAACAAGTATTTAAAAACTAAATTTAGAGTTTTACCAGTATTCGTTGATACACTTGGGTATAATATTATTATTGAAAGACTTCAACATGATTATGATGCTCAAGAAGAGGAAGATATTATTGATGCTATCGTGGATCATATTAAATTTGATAACTATCTTACTGGTAAGAGTGTTTATCAATACAATATGGAATGCGATTATTGGGAAGTACACATTCTTATACAATCGTGATGTATATAATAATATTAGAAGTAAAGGAGGGAATGTAATCGATGTTGAATTACTTGGTTCTCGAGGAATATGATTATAGAATGGAATTCCCAGATGATTATGATGCTGTGGAAGACCGTAGTGAAGTTAGAGTGGTGGTTGACAACCTCTCTAGTTTAGATACAGTTGATATTACTACAGGCTTAATTGCAAGTGGGTCTGTAGTTTATGTAAATGGGGAATTATTTACTTTTTTCTCTTATAAAGTAAAAGGATCAGATAAATACCCTGGACGCGATATGATTATTCTATTTAACAATACGAAAGGTTTTAGAAATGAAAATTAACAAAATTAAGGTTGACGTTATTAACGAAGTTTTTATTATTGATGATACTCCTATTCACTATTATGTTACAAAGAAGAACAATCGTTATGTGACTATTCAGTTTGATTGGAATGATATCTTCTTAAGTGAATCTACTTGCGTAAACTTAATTACATATTTAAAAACCATGTACCGTGTTGCAAATGGTATGTATGGTAGTTATGTTGAAGGGTATAACTATGAATCCAAATATATTGAATCGGATGGAATGTATTTGGTTGTTAAACTATATTTCAACCAACCGGAACAATAATTCACATTTTTATCAATTCTCTTAATGAGAGGATTATATATTCTTTCGTGTGATACTAAGTTCAATGGGCTGAACACTTGACTGTCAGCAAGAGGATGCAGGTTCGAGTCCTGCAGTAAACACGAGGATATAACAATCCTCTTTACTTTTTATTTATTTTATGGAGGTGTTGTATGACTGATTACAACGAAATTAAAGTTAAACGTAGCAAACCTATTAACGAAAAGGATGTACAAAAAGAAGTTGATAAGGTTATTGCTGGAAATGAAATGCCTGAAGCTCAACCTTTAAACTTAAAAGGAAGTGCTAAGGCTAAGAAACCAAATCTATTTACTAGAACGGTTTCAGCTATTTTCCCAAATGGACTTAAGGGTGTTGGAGAATACCTAGCAAAAGATGTTGTGTTGCCTGCTGTAAAAGATTTAACATGGCAAGCTGGTAATGCGGCTTTAAGTATGATTATTTACCGTGACGTAAACCATAATAGTGGTACTACTTATCGTTATGGCGGTAGCGGAGGTTGGAATACACCTAGTCGTAATAACCGAAACAATCGAACTAATTATTCTTCTGCATATGGACGAGCTAAAACTCAAGCAGAACAAGCTATGGCTCCAGAAGACTCATATGAAGACTTTGTAGAGTTTGAGTTTGATAATCGTGAAGATGCAAGTTATGTGTTCAACAAAGTTGATGAATGGGTAAGACGTTATGGTCGTATTCCTGTAGCTGAATACTATCGTATGGTTGACCCTGGAATTGTTACATCTTACACAATGCGCTCTTATGGTTGGAATAATCTAGCTGGAACTCGTATTCGTCCAACTCGCGGTGGTAAGTATATTATCGATTTCCCACCATTAGTAGATTTACAAATTTAAGAGGATTAAAATGAAAGAATCATCAAACAAATTAATGCATTATGCATTGTTGCTAACTGTGATTAGCGTTCTAACTGGATTCGCATTAGGGTCTGGGTTATCTAATCATGAAGAAAAGCAACCTGTATTATTTTATTATGCTGATAATTATTCTGGAGATTTATCTGGGATAATTTTTGATAAGAAGGTGTACACAGTCATTGATCAAAATGGCAATCACTACATTGTTACAAAAGATACTTATGATAATGCACGTAAAGGGAATCCATTATCATCTATTGTGAAATAAGAAAGAAGGTATTTATCATGTTGTATTTACTAATTGTATTATTCTTGGTGTTAGTTGTTATGACAGCTATCAAACGATTTAAAGCTCTTGTAAATTTTGTTAGAGCTATGCTAGGTAAAGACAATTTGGATTAGGAGGTAGAACTATGTTTACACAATTTCTTGCTACATTTACAGGAGACCCTATGTTAGATTTATTCGCAGTAGGGCTCGTTGCTATTATTCTATTTTTGTTGGTTATTGGGGGTATTAGCGAAATCATTAAAACCGTATTGAATAAGCTAATCTTCCACAACAAAAAGTATAAATAAATAAGGAGGTAATTATTATGCTAGAGGTACTTGGATTCTTATTAGGTATATGCTTGTTATACCTACTATTCTATTATGCGGTTATCGCTGGTATTATTGCGTTAATCGTGAAATTCATTAAATGGATCTTAAAATAGAAAGAGGTAACCATAATGGAAGTATTTGACGTTGTTCTAAATATATTAACGGTCTATTTTCTTATCATATTTCTTATTGTGTCTACTTTGTTTTATGTCATCATTATTAAAGACATGATTAAATCTATTCTTAAAAAGTAATTAAAAGGAGAAATTATTATGACAATCTTAAACGTATTATCTGTAAAAAATGTTTTGAAAACTTCAACTAAAGCTACTTTGTTTATTCGCCGTAACCGTCCATTGATTGAAACTGGTATGGGTATTGTTACACTAGGTTACAGTGCCAAACTATTCTACGATGCACGACAAAAGGTTGAAGCAATTACTGAAGATGTTGAAGCACGTATTGCAAATGGTGAAGAAGTTAAAACATCTGAAACTGCTATGCGTGTAGGTATTGCTCTTACACCATCTATTGTAACATTCATGGCTGGTACAGGATTGATTCTTGACTCAACTCGTATTCTTACAAACCGTGTAAACCAACTTGGTGCCGCTCTTGTTACTGCACATAAAGAAAATGATCGTCTTAAAGGATTCATAAAAGAAAATCATCCTGAAGTAGATACTCGTCCTGTCGAAGTAACAAGCAAAGAAATTGAAGACGAAAATGGTAATCGTGTAACTGTTAAATCTATCGAACGTACTCGTGGAGATTTGCTCCGTGGATTCTGGTTTGATAAATCTGGTTACTATGAACGTGACAATATTGTAGGTATGCAAGCATTGACTGTACAAACAGAACGTGCACTCTACAATAAAATTATGCATAAAGGATATATCGAATTGACTGATATCTACAATCTATTTGATATCGAATTGACTGAAGCTGAAAAACGTGAGCTATATGGATTTGGATTTACTGACAACGACTTCTTTGATTTGGAATTCAACCTTAACGCAGAAAACAAATTCTTTGATATCGACTCTGTAACTACAGTTGATGAAGAAGGTCGTACAGTCATCCCTTACATCGAATGGCCTGAACCACGTTATATCTTAGCATCTATTGATAACAATTCAGATGACTTATTGGAATATATTTACTAAGAAAAGTTAGTAAAGGGTTGGAGAGATAGACAGTAAAGATGTGACTAAACATATGCTTAAAATGCGTTTTAGGTGTATCATTAGTAATCACTATCTTTCCTTTTTTATTTTTTATTGGAGGTAACAAAATGAATAACTTTGTAAAAATTGGTTTGATTGCTGTACCAACTTTAGCAACAGCAGTGGTAGGTGCCCTAGGGTACAATAAGATTAAAATGCAAGATGAAGCTATCGACAGAATGCTTGAAAGTTTGGAAAAAGCTTCTGAAGCTATTGAAAGCTATACAGAAACTATTGAAAACCAAAACGAAACTATCAAACGACAAGCTTCTGAAATCAATAAGCTTCGTAAACAATTAAATGAAAAAGATTATATTCTTAAAAGTGTAACTCAAGATGACATCACAATTGACGAAGAAACTGGAAATGCTGAAGTCACTTCAAATGCTGAGTTTGAAGAAATGAAAAAGGAAGGTAAAGGTAAAACGATTCCATTTAACGTATTTGCGAATCCTGTAAATACTAAAGGGTTTCCCAAAAGCTCATTTGTTAAACCAGAAGAGGTCGAAGATACTGTAAAAAAGTCTGATGACGATTACGTGTATGAACCAAATCTAGAACAATTCGCTGGGCGTCCATCAAGTTATTTACACAGTAATGTAGTAGAGTCATCTAACATTTGGGATGAAAACCCATCTTATGATTCTGACATTAAATATGTGTCTTTAGAAGTTACAGAAGAAGACCAACGACGTTATGAGGAGAGTTTTGCAGATATGAAATATGAAGTAAACAGCGTGGAAGCACTACATTCATTTTATGATATGATTGTGTTCCCATATAAAAATGATGCATTGATGGGTGTTATGAAAGGCATCCAATTTGCAGAAAAATTCGGTATTCCATTCAACCGACGAGAGTTTGATGGAAATAAATTTGTTGACGATTTTAAATCATTGTTTGATTATCAAATCCCACTAGCTGATATCCAATCAGAAGATGCTGGTATCTTTGACGATTTACTAGACAACCGTCTACGCTATTTTGGTCCAACATCTAAATGGGTTGACGCATCTAAAATTACTTTTGGTGAACTTATCGATTATATTATTCGCCGTGCTGGTTATGATTTAGACGGTCTTAACTGGGCTGTAGTTGCCAATTATATTCTTAACGCAATCGAATGGAATAGTTATTCGAACGAAGAAGCACGAAGTGTTGTAGTGTCAGATATTCTACATCATGGATTCTATAATTCATCTGATAAATTTGGATTGTTTGGATTGGATGAAGATTACGACCAAGACTGGGGACAAACAGCAGGCGTATATTCATTCCGTAACGAATGGAATTCATTCTTGTCTCGTGTACTCAACTATGAAGAAGAACACGAATCTTGGGAAGATGATTAAAATGGAGGCATAATATGTCGATAGACAGTTACTATATTCCGAACGACTTCATGGCTATTACTCTATACTGGTCTTGGGATGAATATAAAACATATGCATTACCAAGAACGGAATGGCGTAACTTTTTAAAAGCTTATGAGGCTGGAGCTAAACTATATAAGTTTAAAAACTTTAATCAAGGTTCCAATATTCCAAATGGAGGGGAAATAGTAGACTTAACAAAAGTCATTAGGGTACAATATTATTAATTAGAAAGGGTGGCTAAGTGAGTATTGGCTAATTATAAACCAGCCTTTTATAGAATTAATCAGGCAGAACATGATAAAAGGTCAGCAGCTGACTATACAGTAAATGTAGATTTCGATTATATTCATTCGGAAGACCTTATTGTGAAAGGTGGAGTATTTCATTCATTCTGGAACGGAGAACGCTGGAGTGATAGTATAACAGATTTAATTCGTTTAGTTGACAACGATGTTAGAAAGAAAAAAGAAGAGATCTTAAATGACCATCCTGATGCAACTGTTAAAACATTCTTAATGAATTACGAATCATCAGGTGTCATGACTAGATTTGCTAATTATTGTAAGAAGTCTGAATCAACAGATGTTATCTTCAATAAACATATTTTCTTTGATAACGAAACTGTTACACGAGATGATTACTCCACTTACCAATTACCTTATCATCCACAATCAGGAAAGACTCCTGCGTATGATGAGTTGATTTCAGTTCTATATAAAGAAGAAGAAGCAAAGAAATTCATGTGGGCAATTGGGGCTTTGTTCTCAGGTGATATGCCTAAGATTGAAAAGTTCCTATACTTTTATGGTCCTGCAGGTACAGGTAAAGGTACTGTGCTCAAAATCATAAAACAAATGCTCGGTGAATATATCGGTACTATCGATTTAGAAGTACTAACAGGGGGTAGTGAATTTGCAACTGGTCAAATCAAAGAACTACCTGTACTTATCGATGCCGATACAAAGATTGACCAAATTCGTAAAGATATTAATCTATTGAAGTTAGTATCACATGAAGAATTGGTTGTACGTAGACTACACACTAATGGATACCCAGTAACGTTCAATGGATTGCTAATCACAGCATCGAATAATCGTTATAATGCACGTAATGCTGACTCGGGTATTAACCGTCGTGCATTGGTTGTTCATCCAACTGGTGAAACAGTTCCAATGGGACAATACAATCAATTAATGAGTCAAATCCAATTCGAGATTCCGTACATTGCACAAAAATGTATTGATGTCTATAAAGAACTTGGTATGGCTTATTATAACGATGAACGTGACGAAGATATGATTCGTTGGAATGATACAGTCTATGGATGTATTTTGGAGAACCATTTAGTATTTGAGAAAGGTATCACTCTCAAACAAGCAACAAACTTATATCTTGAATATCTCAACGATTTGGAATTCTCAACCAAAGGTGCACGACCTAGATTGCGTGAGGAAATTGGTAACTACTTTAACTCCTATGCAAAAGATAAAATGATTGATGGGGTTCGTGTTACTTCATATTACTATGATTTCAAATATGAAAAATTCCCATCTCTTGCGGACAAAGCAAAACCTAAAAAGGAAACTACGGAAACAACTTGGTTGGATTTGAAAGAACAGAAATCATTATTTGATTCTGAGGCGCGTGATTACCCAGCACAGTATACTAATACAGAAGGTAATCCTTTAAACAAATGGGATAACGTTACTACAACTTTAGGTGAAATCGATACATCTAAACTTCACTTTGTTCGAGTCCCAGAAAGTCATATTATTCTTGACTTCGATTTGCGAAACGAGCAAGGTGAAAAAGATTTAGAGTTGAATATAAAAGAAGCATCTAACTTCCCTCCTACTTATGCAGAAGTATCAAAATCTGGTGGTGGACTACATTTACATTATTGGTATGATGGAGACGTTACAAAACTAGCTCCAACTATCAAAGATAAAGTTGAAGTGAAAGTCTTTACAGGCAAATCATCTCTTCGACGAATGTTAAGTAAATGTAATGATTTAGAGGTTGCTCACATTGCGACTGGTCTACCACTAAAGGAGGTAACTACGACTATGTATAAAGATGTAGAAGATATTCATTGGACTGAATCTAAACTACGTAACTTTATTCAACGAGCTATTGACAAAGAGCATCATGGAGCAACTAAACCTGAGATTGATTTTGTATATTCTCAACTTACTAAAGCTGAGGAAACAGGTGTACAATATGACCTCAGAGATATGTTTATGCCATTGATGAAATTTGCTATGGGCTCTACAAACAAACGAGAATACTGTATTGAAATGGTTTCTAAGATGCCATTGTCAACTATTCAAACTGAAGAACAAGTATATAATGGAAATGATATTATAGATGATGAAGAAATTGTATTCTTCGATATCGAAGTATTCTCTAATCTGTTCTTAGTCTGCTGGAAGAAAAATCATGTCAAGGTTCCTGAATGGGTATTTGACGATTTGAGACTAAGTCATACCGATACTGTTGTAAATGTAGTACAATCAAAAGATATGCTTAAGCTCGAATGGTATGCTCAAAATGAAGGTAAATATGGAATCTGGTTTAATCCATCTGCGCAACAGATTGAGTCACTCATGATGAAACCACTTATTGGATTCAACAACCGTAAGTATGATAACCATATTATCTATAATGCCAGTCTAGGTGCCACACCAATGGAGTTGTACCAACAATCTCAAAATATCATCAATCGTACTGGAGATGGTGGTATGAAAGCTGGAGCATACAATATCTCTTATGCAGACTTGTACGAGTTTATGGATATCAAGCAGTCACTTAAGAAATGGGAAATCCAATTAGGAATCAAACATGATGAGTTTGAGTTCCCTTGGGATAAACCACTTGACCAATCTAACTGGATTCGTTGCGCTCAGTACTGTATGCATGATGTAGAAGCGACTGATATTGTGTTCAACAACCCAGACTTCGGACAGGCTGCTTGGATGGCCCGTAAAGTATTATGCGAACTTACAGATATGGCACCTAATACTAAGACACAAACTTTGGCAGAGAAATTCTTGTTTGGCGATGACCCTCGTCCTCAAGATAAGTTCAACTACTATGACTTAGCGCGTGAATTCCCAGGCTATACCTTTGACCCAAATCGTAAACCTAAATCTGATTATAAAGGTAAAGACCCATCAGAAGGTGGTTATGTATCATCTAAACCTGGAGTTTATGGAGTATCTTCTAGAGACTATCTAAATAATCATATCTTATATGGAGATACTGGTCGTAGTAAACTTATTGTCTATATTGACGTTGCTTCTCTACACCCACATTCGCTAATTGCTATTAATTATTTTGGTCCTTATACACCTAAATTTAAAGCATTGGTTGACTGTCGTATTATGATTAAACATAAGAAACTTGATGAAGCAGCGCATGCATTCGATAAGATTGACCCAACACTGTCTGAGAAACTATCTAAGTATTTGAGTAACCCAGAGCTTTCAAGCAGTCTTGCCCATGCGATGAAGATTGTTATCAATATCGTATATGGTATGACTTCTGCTCCATATGACAACAAGTTCCGTGACCCACGCAATGTGGATAATATTGTTGCCAAACGTGGTGCTCTATTTATGATGATGCTTGAAGAAGAAATGACTGAACGTGGATGTAATATCATTCATGTTAAGACCGACTCAATGAAGATTACTAACTATCTTCCTGAAGATATTGACTATGCTATGAAGCGCGCAAATGAATTCGGTTACACATTTGAAATTGAATGTATTTATGACCGAGTAGCACTAGTCAATAAAGCCGTCTTGATTGGCCATCATGAAGGCGAGGAAGAATACGGTCGTAAAGCATGGGAAGCTGTTGGAGCACAATTCGCTGAACCATTTGTTTATAAGAAATTGTTTAGTCATGAAGAAATCACAGAAGGAGATTTCATGAACTTGAAGAGTGTTCAAAAAGGTAGTATTTATCTAGGAGAAAGATTCATTGGTAAGAACGCGGATGTTTATGCATCTCAAACTGGTGAAGACTTACTCTCATCTAAAGAAGTAAATATTGCTCAATCTGTTCAAGCTCGCATGATGAAACCAATTGATAAGTATTTGCCTAAACGAGATTATGTAGACCTTCCTCAAAATGTGGTTCAAGGAAATCGTGTAGCTCGTATCGCTAAAGAGTTAAAAATCTCTGAAGATTTAGTTCGTACTATTATTAATAATGGATATCCTGAAACTAATATTACTAAATTTAATAGTGTGACTGGAACTAAAGGATATAAATGGAGACTGTCTAGCGAATATAGAGGTAAAGAAGATATTGACATGTATTACTATAAACGACTTGTAGATGAAGCTGTTGACTCTATCTACGATGTTGGTGATGGTAATATTATTTTTGAAGGAACTAAGTATGCTCGATAAGAACTGCTTAGTTCTTTTTTTTTATTTTTGGAGGTAACGATGTTTGATTTCTTAAAGAAAGATAACTTTGAAAAATTTGATGTATTAATGTTGTCGTATAATATTGAATTGTATGAAGAAACTGTTACGAAGGTTATGGCATATGCAATCTTGCCGTGTCAGACTCATATGATTTCTAAAGCCTATCAAGATAAATCTAGGGTAGCGCTTAAAATGGAAGATACCACAACCATGGGATTGGACTTTTCTAATGTATCAAACTTCACAATAATTCCTGTATATAATACGGATGATGTTAAAGAGTTGGTACTACAGCCTAACACTAAAGAAAAAGATAAGGTCTCTATCATTGGGATTCGTAATGATTTGGAAAAACAAGTTAAAGAAGGAATGGAGAACGAATAATGAAACAAGAACAAAATTCTTATTATGGAACTGGTGATTACCAACCAATTGACATGATTGATTGTTTACATATGGATTTCAATCTTGCAAATGCATTGAAGTATGTAGTTCGAGCAGGTAATAAACCCGGTGAAGCAACGATGAAAGATTTAAATAAAGCTAAAGACTATCTTAATAATTTCGAAAAGCGTCTTAAAATCAATTGTCGTATTATGTTTGAATTACGTAAATATTATTCAATTCTCGATAATTATTCAGAAAATATTTATGATGATTATCTTAGAGACTTAAAAGAAACTGGTATTCACGATACCGCTTATCATTTTGCTGAGTCGGTTCTTAACCTCTATAACACAATGTATTATATGGGTTACTCAAGTGACAGAGATGAGACTGTCGAAGACTTTAATGAATTGTTTAAATCCTCTGTACCTTATTTATGGGAATCAATTAGATCTTATTTCGACGATTTCTATGAGTATAGTGAAAGTATTAGTAAAGATGATGACTGAACTGTGAAGAATACTTTAAGAAAGACGGTTTTCTAAAGAAACTATTTAAATAATTAAATTCATATAACTTATCTAGGAGGACTACCTATGCCTATTGAAGGTGAAAATATTCCGATTTGGCTTACACGTATTAAACAATATCTCGGTGAAGAAGAAGAAAAGAAACCAAGAGGTAGGCCTCGTAAAATGATTAATGAAGATTTACTTATTGAATTGCATAACGATATGGGTTGGTCTAATCGTCGTATCGCAAGAGAATTAGGATTCGCCAATCGTACAATCGATAGACGCATAATTAAATTGCGTAAAGAAGGGAGATTACAATGACACTGGTATTCTATGTTAATGCGCTAGAAGGAAAGAAGGCGTATTATCAAGCAACAAAATATATTAATAAACATTTTGTTAAGGATTATGTTATTCCATATAAAGTTCCTTATAGAATTGTTCCGTTAACTGAGGACTTGATGACTCGAGAATTCCTTTTAGATGTGCTTAGCAAACAAGAAGAATCTAAAGGTATTGAAGTGTTAGGTAAAAAAGGGTTATTTGAATTAAACTCCCGTGTTTTCAAAGTTCTAGAAGATAGAGGAGTCGATAAGGCTACTATCCAAGAATGGAAAGCTATGATTATAAATAATCGTAAAGACTCTACTCTACTAAGTGTGAATGATGTTGTTAATTATTTGTTGAAACATCCGAATTTTATTCGTTCATATTTTGTCTATGATGATAAAATAGATACCTACGCTACATATCATGCATCTCAACTATGTGGTATGGCTGGTCGACGTCATACGTATTCAATTCGTAAATCTATGAGAAAAGAAGAGTTAATGCATTTATGTTTGTCTATTACAAGCGATAGTAATGAAACTTGGGAAATTGAAGAAGATTATTAGGAGATAAGTTATGTATTTAAAAACTATTAAAGAAGTATTTTTTGTTCCTATAGAAGGTGCCGTTGTAAGATTTAGTAGTTTCTATAAACTATTAACACCTGAGCAAATTGACTGTCTATATGATATGGCGTTATTGGAATTAGGATTAAATAATAATGGCACATATACTAGTATCAACCCGCTCGGTTTAGATACACTAGCTGAAGATAATGTAGATATTATTCGTAATACAATCTTCCGATTCTTTTTGGTTCGTGTTGGTTATGACCCTCGTAAAGCTATCCATATTAATCTTACATATCAAACTGATAGATTTTTAGCTTTTGAATCTGTATTCTTAAACGAAGGCGACGCTCTACACAATCGTTATGAATATCTATTAAGTAAACGTAAGACAATTCGCGAGCTTCCTGTTGAACTTTGTAGGGTTAATTTAAGTAAAGTTCCACATTTCATTTTTAATATTCCAGGATTAGATGTTTGGAATATGTCCGAAGAAAATAATGTTATGTGTTATGCATTTGAAGAAGTTGACGGATTGAATGATGTTTACTTACCTGAGAATAAAATCTTTATTAATCAGCCAAGAGAGTTCTTACCAGATATGTTCCGAGTAAATGATCGTGGTTATGTGTATGATGTGATGTATAGCCATCCGAAAAATAGAAAGAAAGAGGAATGATTAAAATGGGAAAAGAATCAAACGACTTATATAAACTTGTAAATATTTTAACTGAGGCGAACGTTACAAAAGAACAATCTAATGACATGATTATTGGATATGTCGAAGCTGCTAGCCTTATCCGTCAAAATTGTAATCCAAAAGAATCTGAGGAAATTGTAGATAAACTTGACAAAGTAGTTGCGACTTTGAGTCCTTATCCAAATGTAGCGATTAGTCTATTGGATCTTGTTAAAGCTATTATTGTATCATAGGAGGAAATATTATGCCTGTTACACAAAAAGAAATGGAAAAAGAAACTAAAGCGAATAATGGGACAACTTTTGAAAACCCATTCGATTCTAAATTTGTAATGTCAGAAGAAGACATCGCAAAAGTCTTTACTCAAAATGGTTCACAAACAGAATCTGATTCAGAAGAGACTTTATCTATCGTGGATGGTTCTGCTCTAACAGTAAGTGAACAACAAGACGAACTGATTCGTGAATGTCTTCTTGCTGAATATCTTCTTGCTGTTATTGCTAGTAGACGTTCATCTATCCATCGTACTATTATTGATGCAGCAGGTTACATCATTAACGATGGCGCATTCGCACATGAGGACGCAGTAGAAGTAATGAAAACTATTACAAAATACTTTCAAGACAAGTAAGTGCGCCAATAATTTTTTTTTCAGCCCTCATGATAGTAGGGGAAAGGGATAAGAGCTCGTTTATCTTAAAATGAGCAACGATCCTTTTCTTTTTTTTTACTTCATTATATTTTTATTGACATTAAGGAGGAAAATAATATGTCAAACAAAAACACACTTTCACAAATCAATCTTGAAGGAGTTCGCATTACTTATAAGAACTTCGCAGGTGCAGAAACTAAATCACAAGACGGACGAGTATTCAACCGTAACCATGACCGTTACTTCTCTGTCGTACTAGATGAAGAAATGGCTCGTGACTTTGAAGCTCAAGGAATGAATGTCCGTTGGCCTAAACATCCTGATGGTACACTTGATATGACTCGTAATCCTACAGTCCAAGTTAAAGTTTCATCAGGACCAGATATCTTCTCTTCTGTTCACATTTTCTTAGTTTCTCAAAATAATGTTCAACGCGTTCCAAATGATAATCAAGATGTCTTATCTAGTCTTGATAATATGTTCTTCTCTAACTGCGACTTGGTTGTACGACCTCGTGCTTGGGAAGTAAATGGAAATACTGGTGTAACTCTTTACCTACAAACTGGTTACTTCAATATTGATGACTCATCTAAATTTGAAGATCCTTACGCTGAAAAATACGGCACAAAAGGATTGTAATATGTAATTATGACTGTAACTGTTGGAAAGATTACGCTTTTGCCTGAACAAGAATCCGCTTTGAATAAAATAAATAATGGTTCTATTCTAGTTGGAGGAGTTGGTTCAGGTAAAACCTTCACATCTATTGCATGGTATTGTGTTAATCACTCTGATAAACCATTGATAGTAATTACAACAGCTGCGAACCGAGATATGATTAAGCCTGGTCATGAGAAATCTGACTGGGCTGAAAGTATTGAGGCTTGTGGTGTGAAAGATTATACAATTGACTCTTGGAATAATATTCATAAATATGCTAACGTGACTGATACTTGCTTTATCTTTGACGAACAGCGTGTAGTTGGATATGGTAAATGGTCTCGGACTTTTATCAAAATTGCTTCCTATAATAAAGGAAACAATTGGATATTGTTATCCGCAACCCCAGGAGATGTTTGGATGGACTACGTTCCTGTATTTATTGCAAATGGCTTTGTTCGTAATAAATCAGACTTCATTCGTAAACACGTTGTATATAAATCTTATATGAAATATCCTGTTGTTGATTATTATATTGGTGAAGCCGTATTAGAGATGTATCGGAAAAAGATACAAGTGAAGATGGATGTGGAACGACATACTACACGTCATCGTGAATACATTTACTGTGATTATGATAAGTCTCTTTACAAGCAGATTGTTACTGAACGTTTTAATTTCATTGAGAATCTTCCTATTCAGACCGCAAGCGAAATGACACAGTTGTTACGTCGAGTGGTTAATGCAAGTGATGATAGAATTAATAAAGTTAAAGAGTTGTTGGGGAACCTCGATAAAGTTATTATATTCTATAATTACGTGTATGAAAAAGAGATTCTACTCAAAATAATAAAAAGTTTCAAATTAGTACACGCGGAATGGAACGGACAGAAACATGAACCAATTCCTACAACTGATAAATGGGTTTACTTAGTACAGTATACTTCAGGATCAGAGGGATGGAATTGTATTGAGACTAATCATATCATTTTTTATTCAGTCAATTACGCATACCGTAAAATGGAACAAGCTGAAGGACGTATCGATCGTGTAAATACCTCTTTTAATGATTTATATTATTATTATCTTACATCTAATTCTATGGTTGATACTCGTATTCTTAAAGCTGTTGCAGAAAAGAAACGTTTTAATGAAAAAGCGTTTGTAGAAGATATTTATGGTTCAAAAGATTGGATGAATATGTAGGAGATGGATTATGGCAACTACTGAAATACCATTTGAACGTAAATTCTGTGGATTGGTTCGTGAACTTTCTCCAGAAGTATTTGTATTAAAGAATGATGCTAGCTTGGTACAAGGGTTTCCTGATAGAGTTATTTATTATCATGATAAATATATTATTCTTGAGTTTAAACGCTCTAAGAACGCTCGTAGGAGACCTAATCAAGCTTGGTATGTTGATCACTTTGCTAATTACACACTTAGTCGTTTTGTTTATCCTGAGAACGCTGGTGAAGTCTTTGATGAGATTTGTCAGTTTTTAGGATTCGAAAATAGACATAAAAGAATTAAATGGTTTTAAACATTGATTAAAATAGAAAGGTTATTCTTGTGGTTGGAAAGAATAAATTTGAATGGAATGACCATTGGCGATTAAACGGTAAACATGCTTTACTTAGTCCGTCTGGTTATCATTGGTTAAATTATGATGATGAAAAGATGCAGAATGTGTATCTTAATAATCTTCGCAAAGAAAAAGGCACACGCTTACATGCTCTTGCCTCTGAAATGATTAACCTTGGTGTTGATCCTACTAACACTCGTTCGTGTCTGATACAGTTTGTATTAGATGCAATGGGTCTTGGAATGGAATCTGAAAAGGTTTTATATTACTCTGACAATGTATTCGGTACTGCCGATGCTATTAAATATGATGAAGAGACTAACACTCTTCTTGTATTTGATTTGAAGACTGGTACTTCTAAACCTAGTTTCAATCAGTTATTGATTTATTCCGCTATCTTCTGTTTGGAATACGGCTTTAAACCTGAGAAAATGTCTTTCTTGTTACGATTGTATCAAGGACGTGGTTTCAAAGAATTAGAGCCTGAAGGAAAAGATGTTCGTGAATGCATGAAGCAAATTGTTGCTATGGATGCAGTTATTAATAAACTTAAAAACGAAGGATACTAATATGAGTTACTGGAAACATCTATGAGAACCTTGATTGGAAATCATTATTAGCTGATAAATATGGAGGAAATGACAAATGGAAGCTTATAAAGAACGAATGGTAAAAGAATATTGGGAATTGCATGAACGTGCTGTAAAACTAGGTAACATGCTTGAAAAATGGGCAAATGGTGAATTAGATTTCGAACCATCTTGTCCAAATGATTTACTTACAGCTCAACTAAGTGCAATGAATATTTATCTTCTTATTCTAAAGAAACGTGCTGAAATTGAAAATATTGACCTTACTGAGTACGATAAATTGTTTGATAAAAGGGAGACTAAATAATGGATTTGTTCGCACATATTTTCTATACTCTTGTTGGAGTCCATTTAGCATTCTGTATTCTTGTTGTGGCTAGTAATAAATTAGCTAAAATGCTACTTGATATTCTTCTAATTGTTGTAGTATTATCTGTAGCTTCTATTGCTATTATGGGTGGAATGGCATTGATTCAGTTCCTTTCCGGTGTAATTATGTAGTGAAAAATAGGGGTTTTTGACGCACTTATTGCGCCATAATTCGGCCATTTTTATGCCAAATAATTACGTTTTTGTGAAAATCGTAGGAACGTAATTACGTAATTAGGAACGTAATTTTGCTGATTTTGCGCCATAAATAGTGGTTTTGAAAATGAAAATTACGTAAAAAGTGCGCCATAATTCGAGAAAAACGTAATTTTATTTCGTAAGAACGTAATTAAAAACGTAATTTTTGGATGATTTTTGGTGTAATTTTCTAATAATTTTCTCATTTTTGTGCTAATTTTGGGTAAAAATGCCTATTTTTGGGCTATTTTTGGTGATTTTGCGCCATAAATAGGTGTTATTACGTTATTACGTTCTTATTTTTATATTTTTTTTTATTTTATTGTAGTAGTATATATATAATAAAAGTAAGAAAATTGCAACGTAAAAACGTAATCTGCTCAAAATGGGTAGTTTTAGGTCGGAATTATGACGCACCTATTTTTAAGATTATTTGTAAGAAAGGAGTAATCCAGTGCAATCTATTGAAAATGCAAAAATGAATGGATTAGTTGATTTTGGGCCTGAACCTGATTTATTACAAGCCGAAGAAGAAGTCTTGAGGCAACGCGGAATTTCGGAAGAAGGAATTAATACTTTATTGCATGTGGGTGTTAAGTATCGCTCTGGACGATATAAATATGGTTCTGGTGAAAATCCATATCAACATGACAATAGAACTTTCATGTCTGCTCGACGAGAAATGCAACAAGCAGGTATGACTGAAGTTGAAATTGCGAAAGCATTTGGAGTTTCTACTGGACAACTCCGCGCTAGGGTAAATGTAGCTCACGAAGAAGAAGTTCGTAACTTGAGGGCGACTGCCAAATCAATGGCGAAGAGAGGATACAACCCACAACAAATCGCAGACAAGATTGGTAAGTCTCGTTCATGGGTTGATAAAGAACTTAAACGTGATGAGTCTAAAGAAAATCTAAAACGTCAAACTGATGATGTTGCGAATCTAATTGCCAGTCGAGTTGGTAAAGGTCGTTACTTGGATGTCAGTCGAGGTATCGAACAACAAATCGGTGTAACTAAAAACAAATTAGATAACGCTGTTAAGTCTTTAGTTGAATCTGGTGAATACGAAGTTATTAAATATCGTATTAAACAAGTAACTAATCCAGACGGTAACTCAACTCCTATGGATGTACTCGTTCCAAAAGGTACAAGCTACACTGATGTTAGTCATCATACCGAACGAGTTAAAACTATGGATATGAAATTGTCTGAAGGTTCAACAAGTAAGATTCAAGCAATCAATACTCCTAAGTCTGTAGACTGGGACCGAGTTAAAATTAGATATGCAATTCCTGAAGGAGAGAAAGGTCATGGCGTACCTGACAAAGATGGGGCTCTCATGGATGGAACAATGTTAATTCGTCCTGGAACTAAAGACTTGGATATGGGTAATAATCATTATGCCCAAGTTCGTATCGCTGTAGGTGGAACGCATTATCTAAAAGGTATGGCAATCTATGGTGAACCTAAAGACTTCCCTGATGGTGTAGACATTATCTTCAACACAAACAAGAATAAGTCTAAATCAAAAGAAGAAGTTCTTAAACCTTTGAAAGGTAAACTTACTGACGATAATCCATTCTCTGCAACAATCAAAGCTCAAAATGTTTTGTTAGACAGTAAAGGTAAACCTATAGTTGATAAAGAACGTACAGCTGAAGCTGAGAAAGCTTTGGGTAGGAAGTTAGCTACTCCAATTTATAAAACTGGTTCAGTTAATATCGTCAACCAAGAAGGCGACTGGAATGACTGGTCTAAAGTTTTGGCTTCACAGTTCTTGTCTAAACAACCAGAACCTGTAGTTCGCGAACGTTTGAAAGCAACTCTTAAACAAGTTGACCAAACGTACGAAGAAATCAAGAAAGTAGATAACCCAGTTATCCGAGCTAAACTATTAGAAAGTTATAGCTCTGACTTGGAAGCTAAACAGGTTCACTTGAAAGCCGCTGCTCCATCTGGTTTCCGACCACAAGTTATTCTTCCTGTTAGTAAGATTAATGAGAATGAAATTTACGCACCTAACTTTAAGAATGGTGACCGCGTAGTTCTTATTCGTTATCCTCATGCCGGAACATTTGAACTAGCTGAGCTAACAGTTAATAATAACTCTACTCCTGGTAAACGAGTTGTTGGTAGTAAAGCACAAGATGCTGTAGGTATTCACCCTAAAGTTGCATCTAAATTATCTGGTGCGGACTTCGATGGTGATACAGTTTATGTATTGCCTAACAACGCAGGTAAATTTAAAACTCGTAAGTCTCTTAAACAATTGGAAGGTTTCGACCCTAACCAATACGAAGATGAACCTGGAACATTTAAACCATTGACAAAAGGTATTTCAACTAACCGTCAAATGGGAATGATTAGTAACTTGATTACTGATATGACTTTGAAAGGTGCTTCTGATGAAGAGCTTGCTCGTGCAGTTAAGCATTCCATGGTTGTAATTGATTCAGCTAAACACAATCTTAACTGCAAACGTAGTGAACAAGAGAATCGTATTAGCGAACTCAAGAAGAAATACATGGAACATGTCGACACAATGGACTATTCTCAGTACAGTCGTTGGGATGAACGAACTCGTAGAACTCAAACTGTACAAGATAAAGGTCGATATAAACGTGTCGAATCAGGTAAAACTACTGAATCTGGTTCTACAATTATAAGTCGTTCTAAGAACGATAAAGTGCAAGTCGCTGGTTATGAAGTCGAAGTCTTCGACAAGAAAACTGGTAAAACTAAAACTGTAACTCGTGGTAAGAAAGAAGTTCCTCTTATTACAATGGTTAAAGATGCGCGTGACTTCTTAACTCCAACATCTGGTAAAGTCGAAAAAGATTATGCTGATTATGTTAATGAGTTGAAGAAACGTAAGATTGCTGTTGATGAAGAACGTAAGGCTATTAAGAATAATAAGAAAGACCCTAAAGCAGCCATGATTTATGCTGATGAAGTCGCTTCTCTTGAGAAGAAACTATCTGATAGTCTAGCTAACGCTCCTCGTGAACGTCAAGCGCAAATGCTAGCCAAACGAAAAGTTGATAAGTTTATTAAAGACCGTGGTGAAGATGACCCTCTTGATAAAGGTGATTTGAAAAAGCTTAGACAACAAGCAATCACTACAGCTCGTCAAGAAGTTGGAGCGAAACGTAATCCAGTTAAGATTACTCCTGATGAATGGGATGCAATCCAAGCAAACGCAATCTCGCCTACAATGTTATCTAAACTTGTTCGTAATATGAATGATGATGAACTTAAGGAATTAGCAACCCCACGCAGTCAAACTAAGTTATCTGGTGTTCGTGCAACTCGTGCACATCAGTTATACAATAATGGTTATACTTATGCTCAGATTGCTGAGTTCTTAGGCGTATCTGTATCTACTGTTCAGCGTGCAGTTAAAAACAATTCATAGAAAGGAGTAAAAACTAATGAATGAATACATGTTAAGTACAGAAGACAATCCGTACAATCCATGGACTGAGTATGAACAATGGTATCAATGGGACGTTCAACATGAATATAATCTTACATCATATCTTGCTCGAATCTATGATACTTTAAATCCTGACCCAACAGACTTATCTAACTCAGTCGCTTGGGGTGAAGCACAGCTTCAGATAGCTGAACAAAACATTTATGATAATATTATTTTAGTTAGAAATCCTGAAGTCCCAGACGATAATGACCCGAGTGTTGAAGGATATCTTTATCCTGACTACAAAACTCAGGCATAGTAGGGGGGGGGTCTGACATCATCAGGCCTCTCTACAT
>JGI24712J26585_10001029_pt1 | contig 23928 bp, 22 predicted proteins | sample BioPla3DNA2_FD_26585 | JGI IMG/M metagenome (IMG submission 26585)
TAACTAATTAATTTAAAGTTTTCTTTTTCAATATCTTTTATTTTTTCTACTTTTGGGGTGGAGTTTCCCGGAACAAATTCTAAGTCAAGCCAGGTTTCAACCAATTTTAGTGCTAATTGAGGTGCCAATACTCTTGCACCCATGGTCAAAACATTGGTGTCGTTACTTAATCTGGCGCGTTCTGCTGAAAAAATATCATGGCAAACAGCTGCATAAATTCCTGGATATTTATTGGCTGCAATAGCCATACCAATCCCTGTTCCACACACTAAAATGCCTTCTTTTTTGTAGTCACTTTCAATGATTTTATGAGCTACTTTTCCTGCAACAGCTGGATACATTTCTTCATCAGCAGTACTGTTTACCCCTACATCTTCATAAGGTATTTCTTTTTTTATAAGTAATGCAATAATTTGATTTTTTAATTCAACTGCCGCATTGTCACATCCAATTACAATCGGTTTCATAAATAATTCCCCTTTCTTTTCTTTAATTATTGAGTTTACGTATAACAAAGAATGTATTGTATGTTTATTTGTAAAATCGGTTTCATATATAACAGCACTATATAAACGCCTTGAGATAATCGATGATTCCAATATCATCTGCTGTTTTTGTCATTACATCTGAGGCTTCAATACACCTTTCTAACCCTTTGGTTTCAATCAATCCCAAAGCTTCTGCTTTCATATCTTTTCCTCCTCAATAACTTCGATTAATTTTGGCTGCTTAAATTTCTTAAATGGGCTAACGCCTTATAATCTTCTTTTATATCCTCATAGAGTTTTTTATACAGTTTGAAATATTCCATATAGATTTCATGGTTTTTTTGATTGGGTTCAATTAAATCAATATACTCTGTCTTTTCTTTAGCGATAGAAAAATCCTTAAATATCCCTACGGCTACCCCTGCTAATATTGCATCTCCAAAGGGAGCACCTACTCTGCTTTTTACATCGCATTTTAAAACTGCACCCTTTGCCAGGCCGATTGGAAGCATATTGCCTTCTCTTGCTACTTCTGCAGTTTCAATGCTTGCTCTGTAGCAGTATTCGCCGATACCGTCCAATACTTCACCAGCTTTTAAATCTTTTTTGGCTACGGTGATACATTCGGAAGTAATCTTTTTCATTGGGTGTGCTGTAGATTCTCCGTAAAGTACTGCCTGAGCTGCTGTAATTGGCGTTTCTATGCTGCATAGGTGGTAAGGTCTAAAGAGTAAATAGTTTGGTCCTTCTCCCATGTCTCTTTGTACCAAACCTTCAATGAGACGAGGATGATCGGTTGTAACGATAACAAATACCCCCGGATTGATATTGCCTATACCAAAGTCTACTACCCCTTCTTTTTCAAGGATTCCGCCCTGGTCTTTTCTGCAAAATACTTTTGTTAAGTCTTCTATATTACAAGTTGGACCATGCATACCTCTAACATCCGGAACTAAGCCTGTTGCATTGGATACTGCCGCCATTTCAATCATTGTCTTAGAGCCGTCTACAAATTCACAAAGCATTTTGGCACTCATATTTCTTGCTTCTGCTTTTTCTTTTAAATCATCAGGATTTGCATAAAGATTTAGTGGATTGTTCTTTCCTTTTCCTGCCGCAACTACCTTAAATCCTAAGGCTTTAGCAAAACGATACACTTCGATAATGGAGCCTGGCTCGTCCCCAGCCGTTAAAGAGTACACAATGCCTGCACTTTCTGCCATTTGTCTTAAGATTGGTCCAACGGTAATGTCACATTCAACGTTCATCATTACGATATGCTTTTTATGATTGATACAGTCAAGGGATACTCTTGCGCCCATTTCAGGGGAACCTGTTGCATCGATAACAACTTGAACTTGTCTTGCTTGTATAGCAATTTTATAGTTTGTTGTTGCAACCTTTTTGCCTTCTTCTATGGCCTTTTCTGCTTCTAATAAATCGTCTGTTGTAATAACTTCGCCCTTATATCCTGCAATACGATAAGCCTCTACCGCTGTTTTGGTGTCCAAATCTACAACAATAGGAATTTCCATACCCACCATACATTCCACCTGGGCTACGATATCCTTACCCATTTGTCCTGCACCGATTAAACTAACGAGTACTGGTTTGCCTTGTTTTTGCAAGTCCTCTAATTTCTTGTCTATTTCGTACATGATTATCCTCCTTTTCTATCTCTCCCATGGTTTTACGATGACTTTTAATGCTTTACCTTGCTGTGCTAATTTCATGCCTTCAGGTATATGATCTAAAGTTACTTTTTCAGTAACGTATTTTTTCGCACTGATTTTTCCTTCTGCAATATATCTAAGAGCTTCCTCTAAGCCAATGGAAGGATATGAAAAAGCTCCTACAACAGTAAGCTCATTGTAATGAATCATATTGCTGTTTAATTCAGTCATTGGAGCAGTTTTTGGAACACCGCCAAAGAGTACTACTCTTCCTCTTTTTCTCACCATTTCTACCGCCTGCTGCTGGGTTTTGGTTACCGGATTCGCGCATATAACGATATCCGCTCCTAAACCATTGGTAAGTTTTAATACTTCTTCTACTGGATTTTGACTTCCGGCATCAATAATATGATCCGGATTAAACTGAGGTACGGAATCCAGTCTTGTTAAGCCGACCATAATAATTTTTGAAGCACCTCTTGCCCTTGCAACTTCAATATGAATACATCCGATAGGGCCGTCACCGATAATTACAACCGTATCTCCTTCGGTTACATTATTGTATTTTTGACAGGCGATAACGGAAGATGCCGGTTCTCCTAAGGCTGCTTCATCGAAACTTAGGCCTTCTGGAATAGGCTCCACAAAGCCCCTTGATAATACAAACCCGGGAATATAAATATATTCTGCAAATCCTCCAGGCCAGTGGGTTCCTAACATTTTGTGATCCACACAAAGATTGACTAACCCTCGTTTGCAGTAGTAGCATTCTCCACAACTTACATCGGGAGCAAGGGCTACCCTGTCTCCAACTTTAAAACGAGTTACCTTACTGCCTGCTTCGTAAACCGTACCCGCAATTTCATGTCCCATGATTTGGCTTTTTACACCGTGTCTTAAACCAATGTGAAAATTTCTGATATCTCCTCCACAAATCCCACAGGATTCGACTTTAATTAAAATACCATCTTCTTCACATTCAGGAATCGGTACCTCTCTTACTACCATATTCTCGATACTTTCAAATACGGCTGCTCTCATTGTACCCATTGCTTTCTCTCCCTTCTTATTTTTTAAGTAATCTCTCGCCTACTGCTCCTCCGGGATGAATGATTAAAAACTGCTCTTTTGTATAATTGGTGTAATGCATGAGAGCAATGCTTATTGCGTCAAATACTGAAATGACCGCCATGGTACTTGCTGTAGCAAGCATATTAAAAGGACATGGCTCTTTATCTACTTTTACTTTTAGTATGATATCTGCTTCTTTTCCCAGGAGTGACTCAGGATTTTCTGTTACGCCAATGAGCTTTGCTCCTTTTGCTTTGCAGGCAGGAATTAAATTTGCAATTTCTAATGTATTTCCGCCCTTTGAAATTAAAATAAGCACATCGTCTTTTTGCAGCATCCCCAAAGCCCCATGGACTGCATCTGAGGGATTTAGATAGCACGCTGGTCTTTCAACACAGCATAGGGAATGAGCAATCTTTTTTGCTGCAGCAGCGGATGTACCACAACCTGCCACTAATACTCTTCCTTTACAATCTCCTATTGTCTTGACTACTTCTAATACTGTACCCTCGTTCATTGTTTGTGTTAGCTTATGAACAGAAGCTGCTTCTATTTCCCATGTGTTTAAGATCCCTTCCCACAACTGCTTATCTTCCACTCAAAACACCTCCTATTGTATTTCATTTTCATTTTTTAATTTCAAAAACAAAAATTCGTAGCTAAAAAAATATTTAGATGCTTAACTTTCTTTTGTGAGTTGATTATAGCACCATACATACGCCATTACAGTGAGTAGGATATTAGGTGTTAAGGTGTACTTTTTTTAGGTTAGGCATAAAAAAATAAAACCCTAAAAAGGGTTTTTTAATCATCTGGTTTATTGAATTGTTCTAAAAGCTCCTCGGCTGTAATATTGCCCATAATCAATTCTTTTACTTTACGGTCGATACTTTTTTGTTTTGCACTATCTAATAAATTGGTCTGAACCGGTATGCGCTTTGCCTTACGCAAGGGTTCCCAAAGCTCATAATATTTCACATTATCCGTATTAATTCCTTTTATAGGCGGCACCGTCATAGTAATATCCGTATACACCTGGGCTGCTTCTTTGGAGCTTAGGTACTCAAGAAATAACTTTGCCTGCTCTCTTTTTTCTGAGCCTGAAAAAATACCGATTAGATTATCGCCATTACTTCCAGGTACTTCTAATACTTCTCCTTCTTTATTATATGGGATGGGAAACACCCCTGGATCACAAACTTTTTCTATGTCATACTGTATTAAGTTGGTGGACCAGTCTCCCATAATGATCATAGCAGCCTGTCCATTGACAAATTCTAAAAATGCCTGATGATAAGTTAATTCTAAGCTGTTTTCCTTTAAATATCCTTCTTTTATAAAGTTCTCTATATCCTTTAAAACATCCAATAATTCTTCGTCATTCCATGATACATTGCCATACTGAAGGTTTTTACTCCAATCGGGATGACTTTTAAGAAAATCAAAAAATCGTATACTTAGAATTAATCTGGCATGATAATCATCTCTCCCACCCAGAACAATGGGGGCAACATCTTTAGATTTTAATATCTTGCACACCTCGAGAAATTCTTCATAATTTTTAGGTATATCCAGATTGTATTTTGAAAATATGATTTTGTTGTACCATATGCCATACACCCAGTCCCTATAGACAACGGCATATTCTCTTTTCTGAAGGCTCATACTTTTAATTGCTTCTCTTACTTTAGGATGATAATTCTCTAAAAAAGGTTGATCGCTTAAATCTACCAATACATTCGTTAATACAAATTCTTCATAATCTGCAGGCATAATGCCCATCACATCGATACGTTCACCGGAGGATATCCTGGACTTTAGTAAATCGGAATAATGTTCTCTATCGATTTGCTCATACTCAATTTCGATATCCGGATATTTGCGGTTAAACTGTTCAAATATTTTTTCAGGAAACGGAGTCCAATGAATAAAATGGATCGTTGAAACCTGCTTTTCTTTATTATTAACCTTCATATCAAATTCCGAAAAGAAAGGATTAAACACACCAATAAATCCCCATACCAATAAACCTATTAAAATCAGATATAATACCATCCATTTTTTCATGAGCTTCGCCCCAGACCAATGAAATCATTTAATGTTCTTATTATATCATACTATATCCCCTGCTCCAATTTCCTTTATGGCTCTATCTTATCTTTCCATAATGATTGGGAGTTCATAGGTATGGTTATTGGCAGTATAGCTTTTTGTCTTCCAATACCCTGCAAGAGACATAAGCTCTATTTGATTATTGATATTTAGGGCAAGCTCTGCACTTTTTGTTCCTGCAATGGTGATGAACCATTCATAAGACTGGTAGTTTTGTAGTTTTGCACTCTGATCTAAGCATAATGATGCATTGGCAACCATATATCCTGTGATTCCACCTTGGAAATGGTTACGCCATTCTTCTTCATACCCCAGTTCTTTATATAGTTTTTTCTCTGCTTCCAATATGTCTTTAAAATAAGTGCCCTCTTTGCACATGGAGAGTACATGGGCTTCAATGGTACAGGCCGCTTCATACTTATGTGCAATTTCTGAAGAAGGCTTGCCAAAGGAAATCAAACGGCTAATATTGGCATGGAGTCCCCACTTTTTAATCGAAGGACTAATGAATACATAGTGATCAATTTTTCTCTCCGTTGGAACAGGGTGGCGATATTTTACGGGCCTTTCATCCGCACCAATTAAAATAACATCAGGAATAATCCCCTTTTGTCCAAACTTACCCATAAGCATGCCTTCTACTTCCATTTCAGTCATACCCGGTTCTATTTCAAGGGCTGTACTGGTTAAAATTTCATCCACTTCTTTGCCAAGGATTCTGTATTTTTCTATTTCTGAATCCATAAGGGGATAATGCAGGTGATAAATGGCATGAAGATTATAGATTGCCCCCGGCAGTGGAAAATCAGATATCACTTTTTTCCCCTTAATAAGCTCCTCTAATTTCTCTTCTTTATTTTGTTCATACCATCTAAGAGGAATATAGTCGTACCCTAAGGGGCTTAGGACTTCATCCATAATTCTTGGACCATCCATCACCTGGGATATGCAAAATTTCTTCTCCTTAGTAATGAATAGGTAGGAAAAGCCCAGTTCAGTTGACCAGATTACCCGGCTGTTGCCTCCTCCGGTAATCCAGGAGAAATTATCCTGTCTGCCAATAATCATGCCGTCATAGCCATTCTGATCAAGGAATTTATAAATTCTTTCTTCTTTTTCTTTTACTTCTTTTAATATATCAAACACCATAACTATCCCATCCTTAGTCTTTTTTATTCCAAAACATATAAAGCTATAAAACCTTTAATTAAGTTTCATAGCTTTAATAAAACTCTAAATTCTTATAAATTTTCATTTCTGATATTTCTTCTTTGTAATTTGGTGATTTGTGTTGTTCTTATACTATCCAGGAGAACCGCTATAAAAATAATACCTGCCGAAATCATAGGCTGAATGTATAAATCCACTTTCAAATACACCAATCCTGCCTGAATCATTTGTATCAGTACGGTTCCTATAACTGTTCCCGGGAATACAGCCCCAAGGCCTCCAAACATACTGGTTCCGCCAAGGATTGAAGCTGAGATTGCATCAAATTCACTGCTTTCACCAAATCCTGCATTGACAATACCCATCTGTGCAACGGAGATAATGCCTCCAATAGCCGCCAACACACCGCAGATGATATATACGATGGCAAGTACCTTTGTTGTGTTGATGCCTGCCTTTTTAGCTGCTTCAATATCATTCCCTACTGCATAGATTTGCCGTCCAAGGGGGGTTCGTTTTAACAAAATATGAGAAGCTAAAACAATAATCGCAAAGAAAATGATTGGCAATGGGATTCCTAAAACCCTTGCATATCCTATTTTCATAACGCTTTCGGGTAACATAATGCTTTGGGATTTGGTCATTAAAAGTGCTACACCCCGTCCTGCAACCATTGTACTTAATGTCGTAATGAATGGCAGGATTTTTAATTTGATAATGACAAAGGAATTAATCATTCCCATCACTGCACCAACGCAGACTCCAATAAATAATGCAAGCCAAACAGGAAAATGATAATTTTGAATTAATAATCCAGCAACTGCTGCTGAAAGATACATGGTCGCTCCGACAGATAAATCAATTCCAGCCGTTAATAATACAAACGTCATTCCTACTGCTGTAATCCCTATATATGAAGCGCTGGTTGCAATGTTCTCCATATTTTTATAACTAAAGAAACTGGGAGAAAGGATGCCAAAGATAATAAAAATGGTGACAAACAGTACAATAGGCATGTTCTCCATTAATGTGATAATAAGTTTATTTTTTTGATTTGCCATTTTTTGTTCCTCCCTTCATGAAGTATTTAAGCGCCTTGTCTAAATGCTACCCGTAAAATACTTTGATTATTAAATTCACTGGTTTTAAATTCTCCAACAATCTCCCCTTGACTCATAACAAGAATTCTGTCACAGGTTCCCATTAATTCTTCTAACTCAGAAGAGATCATTAGAATACCTTTGCCTTCTGCTGCCAATTCATTGATAACAGAGTAAACCTCATATTTTGCACCGACATCTATGCCTCTTGTAGGTTCGTCCACAATGAGAATCGATGGCTCCGCCATAAGCCATTTTCCAATAACGACTTTTTGTTGGTTTCCTCCACTTAAGCTTTTTGGTGCATATTTTTTAATGTCTCCGCTTTTTAATCTTAGGGTTTTTGCTATTTTATCCACTGCGTTAAACATGTCATTCCATTTTAGAAATTTAAAAGGAGGCTTCGTATAGGAGGGCATGGCTGCAAGGCTCATATTCTCAAAAATAGAGGTTTCTAATAATAGCCCTTCATTTTTTCTGTCTTCTGTTACAAAAGCTACTCCATTTTTAATACTGGTCATAGGAGAAGTTTTATCGATCTTATTGCCATTAATCATAATTTCCCCTTTTTCATAGGGATCAAGACCATAAATAATTCTTGCCAGTTCACTTCGACCGGAACCCATGAGTCCGAAAATCCCTAAGACTTCTCCTTTTTTAAGTTCAAAGTTTATATCTTTAACAATTCCACTTTGAGAAACTCCTTTAACGACTAAAGCGGATTCTTCCTGTGGTTTTGACATTCTCTCTGGATACAATTGATTAATATCCCTTCCTACCATAGAAGAAATCATTCGATCAATTGTGAATTCTTCTTTGGCACCGGAATCTGTTACCTGTCCGTCCCTAAGGACTACAATTTCGTCGGAAATATTCATAACATCGTTAAGAATATGGGATATATATATAATCGCTTTGCCTTGTTCCCGTAAGTTGTTAATAATTTCAAAAAGTCTTTCGGTTTCTCTGTTGGTAAGAGAAGTAGTAGGTTCATCAAAAATAATGATTTTAGGATCTGTACTTAAGGCCTTGCAAATTTCTACTAACTGTCTTTCTCCGGGAGATAGTTTTTCAACCAACGTATCAGGGGATATATCTAATTCAATGGATTTTAATAATTCTTTTGTTTTTTCTTTGATAACGCTCTTTTTAATTAAAGGTACTTTTGCTATAGTAGGAAAATTCGTAATAAACATATTGTCTGCAATGCTTAAATTGGGGAATAAATTCAGTTCCTGATGGATAAATGCAATTCCGGCTTCCATTGCATCCCCCGGTCCTTTAGGGCTATAAGGCTTGTCTTCCATTTTCATAGTGCCTGCTGTCGGCGGGAAGATGCCTCCGATAATATTCATCAAGGTTGATTTTCCGGCACCATTTTCTCCTATTAAACTAAGGACTTTTCCTTTCTTTACCTTAAAGTTAACTCCCTTTAAGACTTTAACCTCAAAGAAGCTTTTATCGATGCCTTGAAGTTCTAAAACCACATCATTCATCTTAAGCACCTGCCTTTCCGCTTTGCTTTGAAACAATGCGAATTCTTGTTACATCAATGAATGCTGCTATAAGAATCACAATCCCTTTAACGATATTAATGGTGAAGTAGGAAAGATTAAGTAAGTTTAGAGTATTCGCAAGTAAAGTAAAGAAAAATACTCCAAGGAGCGTCCAAACCACTTTTCCTTTTCCTCCAAACATACTTGTTCCGCCGATTACTGTTGCCCCTATAACATCCATTAAGATTGTATTTCCCATAGTGGGCTGACCAATCCCGAGTCTTGAAGAATACAGTACAGAAGATACTGCTGCACAAAAGCCGCTNAACATATAGCCATAAATAATNACTTTATCTGTAGGNATACCAGAAACTGCAGAAGCTTTTTGGTTCGTACCTACAGCATAAAACCATCTTCCTANCATCGAATGACTTAAAAAGAAATGAACAATGATTGCAAGNATGAGCATAATGATTAAAGAATATGGAATAAAGCCAAAGCCCTCTGTTCCTATAGCTTTATAACCTTGAGGCAANTTCATAATATTTTGGGATTTGGTTAAATAAATTGCAAAGGCCAGGAAAAACAATTGTGATACCAATGTAACCATAAAGGGTGTCATTTTTAATTTAGAAATAGCTACCCCATTTAAAAATCCAATCAATACGCCCACCAATAACATCACAATAATTGCTGCAGGAACTGCTAAAGGACTTCCGGCTAATGGTCCTCCGTTTTCACTTACAAGCGTTCCCCAGATGGGAGCGTTTTTAAATAATTCCGGGTTAAAACCAGTAGACATAATCATTGCACCAATAACACTTGTAAGACCTATAATAGATACTTGAGATAAATCAATTAAACCAAGTATTAAAATAACGGTTTGCCCCATGGCTACTGCAAACAGCGGCCACATATTTGAGAATACATTGCTTAAATTACGCATGGAACCAAGGCCTGGGACAAAGGGCACTAGAATTAAAAAGTAAACGATGGTTAAGTAAAGTACAAAGTACTCGGACATCAGCATCTTTTTAAATATAGAGCCTGATTTTTTTGATGAAATTTTAGTAAGATCCACTTTTTGTCCTCCTTTACTTAGGTTTTATTCTTAAAATAGAGGGGGCAATTTCTTGCCCCTTTATTGACTTATGATTGTATTCATTTTAATTAGTTTTCACGAATTTGGTTGCCCCACATATCCATTCTTTTCTCAGTTAAGTTGGCTTGAGTTAAAGCAAATCCTGGGTCTTGAATCCATTCTTTAGGTGTTTTTTCTCCAGCTTCAATTGCTTTTAAGATCGCATTCATTGCCGCTTCAGATTCAAATTTTAAGTCTTGAACACCTGTTGAATCCACATACCCTTCGTCTATTAAACGTCCTGCTGTTGAGTCTCCATCTAAGCCGCCCATGATGACATGGCCTTCTTCTCCAACTTTTTTCCATTTTCCTAAAGGTTCTAATACAGCTTTAATCTGTGGGAACATGAAGTCTGAACATGTGTATAAGAAATCTACTTCTGGATTCGCCTGCATTGCACTTTGTAAGTTTGCAAGAGCAGTTGCTCCATCCCATTTTGTTGGTACTTCTATAACGTCATTAAAGATATCAGGATTCTTTTGAATTGCTTTGTAGAAACCATCTTTTCTGGCAATAGCATTTGGGTCTCCTAAGTCTCCAACCATGATTAATGGAGTTAATTTTTTGCCAGTTGCTTCAAATTTCTTTTGTGCTTCAGCTACCATATGATCAACAGCTGCTTCAGCGATAACCGCATTATCTGCTACAACTACGATTGCATTGTTGGAATCGTTGCTTGGTGGTCTATTAAAAATGGCAATTGGCACACCAGCTTTGTTTGCTTCATCAATAATGGTTAAAGCACTTTCTCCATCTTGAGGAATAACGATGATTCCGTCTGCCCCTTGAGCAATAGCGTCTTTTACTTGCTCTAATTGTTTATTGGCATCTTCGTTTGCATTTCTTTCAATCACTTCAATACCTTGTGCGGTTAAAGTTTCAATGATTGTTTTGTGTGCTGCTACCCAAAATTCAGTTTCTAAATCTTGAAAAGCAAAAGCAATTTTTAATTTCTTATCCTTGTTTTCAGTACCACTTGTTTCTGTCTCTGCCTGATTGGTGCTGCCAGTTTTTTGCTTTGCTCCACATGCGGTCAATGCGGAAATCATTAAAATTGAAACTAAGAATAATGCGAAAAACTTTTTCATCATAAAACCTCCCCTTTAAATTTGTTTTTTGAATGATGAATCATTGCCTTGCTTTGTGTACTCATTCTATTATGAAAGGGGGTCTTATTCAATGTGACAATAATTAGGTGCGAAGGTGTACTTTTTTTAGTAGATTTATATAGACAAAAAAAGAAGCTATAGGACTACATATCCCATATGCTTCTTTTAAACGGATTAATCTGTACTTTCAAATATTTTATCTACATTGTTTTTATCGATTTCAACTAAGCCTGTATAAATCATCTCAGGTATGGAGGTGATATTATTCATTTCATCCTGAGGTGTAATATTAATGTTACTATGATTGATATCATATAGCAATTGTGCACCATAATAGGTGAATAGTTCTCTTTTTTGTCCTATGAGCTTGTGTATAACCCCTTCTTTTAAGAGTTGTACATGTTGAGGCTGCATATCCACTGAAGTCACTTTAACTTTTCCTACCATGTCCATTTCTTTAATCGCTTTACCAATTCCGGGACCGCTATTGGAGTCAAAACCGGCGATTCCCGCAATATCCAGGTGCTGGGTTAATAATTCCTTTGTGATTCTGTAGGCTTCATCCACATCGGACATGTCATCAAACTCACCAAGAACAATAATGTCCGAATAATTGCTAAGAACACTTTTAAATCCTTTAAAGCCCTCCTGCATATTGTCCGCCCCACCAATCCCAAGCATCGCCACTTTACCTTTTCCACCGATTAATTTTGCCATGGCTTCTCCTTGTTTAACCCCAATATCAAACCAATTGGAACCTACATGGGCAAGCCGCTTGCTTTCCGGAAGGTCCGCATCCACCGTAATGGTTGGAATCCCTGCTTCAACGGCCTTATTCACGGCAGGAATTAGGCTTTTTTCCATTCCAAGCACCATGATTCCTGCCGGTTTTCTTTTAATGGCTTGTTCAATAGCCAGAATTTGTCCTGGAATATCATACTGTTTGGGGCCTTCTATGGTAACTTTGATTCCTTTTTCTTTTCCAAACTGCTTAAGGGCTTTTTGGTCGTGTTCAACATACATCTCATGGGATGTCATGGTTGCAATCCATACATATTCTTCAATGGCGTTTACATCCAATTTATCCTCTTTGGATTGCAATTCGTCCAATTTTAAAAGTTCTACTTTTTGAAGGATTAAAAAAATATTAAGAACAAGGGAAAGAATCAATATGACATTGAATAGTANNTTTAAAGATAAATGAACTTTTTTCATAGAATCCACCTACTATTTTCACAATTTTCTTGTATATTTGTTTTATCCTTTATTGTTCTTTTTCTTGTAAATACTTTTCTCTAAACTGTGAAGGTGTATAATTATAATGTTTTGTGAATACTTTTCCAAAATATCTGGAATCCGTATAACCGACCATTTGAGAAATTTCATAGGTTTTTAACTTGGTGTTAAGAAGTAAGTCCTCTGCTTTTTTAAGGCGAACCTGAGTAATATATTCTGAAAATCCTATACCTGTTTCCTGCTTAAATAATTGGCTTAAATAATTGGCATTCATATAATATTTATTGGATAGCTGCACCAGAGTGATATCTGTATAATAATACCTGTCGATATACTCCTTGATATCATCAATCACACATTTTCCATCACTTCTTCGTATGTCGCAAATACAATTAGAGATAGTCTTGATCTTATCCGTAATGTAATTTTCTATTTCTTGAATGGAAGTACATTGGTTAAAATCATCTTCTAACAAATAATCTTCTTTAAAAATATTCTTCCACATGGAGTTCTATTGCTTTTCTTGCATATTCAAATTCTTGATATCCGCTGACAATGACAAATTCTATGTCTCCATGGATTGCTTTCACTTTTTCTATAAACTCAAGCCCGTCCATCTCCGGCATACGAATATCTGTAATGATCAGGTCCGGTTGATTTGCCGCAACCATATCCAATGCTTCTATGGCATCTGATGCCTTTCCTACCACTTCAACATCAGAAAACATCCTATTTAATTTAGCAGCAATACCATTACGTATAATTTCTTCATCATCAACTATCATGACTCTTAACATTCATATCGTCCCCCTTGTATATAATAGCTGGCAGTACTACTGTCATGGTGGTTCCTTTATACTCTTGGCTATCAATATACAAACCATACTCTTCTCCAAAGTATAGTTTCACTCTTGCATTGACATTTCGAATACCTATACCTCTTTTTGAAAGTCCCATAATTTCATTATGAAGAATCTCACCTTTTAGAGAGTCTCTAAGCAGTTTTAACTGTTCTTCCCCTATACCAATGCCATCATCCTTTACTGTAATAATAAGATTGTCTTCTTCTTTTTTAACGGCTACTTCTATGGTGCACTGCCCTCTTTTGCGTTCAACCCCATGGAATAAGGCATTTTCCACTAAAGGCTGAATAATGAGTTTTATTACCTGATATTTCTCTAAATCAGGATGAATGTCATAAACAATATCGAATTTGTCTTTAAATCTTGTTTTCTGTATAAAAACATAATTTTTCACATGTTCGATTTCCATACTAAGAGGAACGATTTCTTTTCCCTGGCTAATACTGTATCTAAAGATTTTTGAAAGGGCTTGGCATATATTGCTTATGGTTTCTACCCCTTCCGCTTCAGCAATTAAATCCATGATCTGAAGGGTATTATACAAAAAGTGCGGATTAATCTGTGCCTGCAGGGCATTTAATTCTGCTTCTGTTTTTAAAAGCTCTGTTGTATATACCTTTTTGATTAAATCATGAATTTTTGTAAGCATGCTATTAAAACTATGACTTAACTTACCAATCTCATCGTCGCTTTCAATTGGAATAGTGTCTTCAAATTGTCCTTCTTCTGCAAGTTTCATAAACTTTTGAAGCTTATGCAGGGGTCTGGTTATGCTTTTGCTGATGCCTGTACCAATTAACGATACAAAAAGCATACAAATAACAACCATAAAGACTATCGTATAATACTGCAATTTCTTAATTTCACTGTATAATTCTATAATGGGAATACTGTTGATAATCGTCCAATTGGTGAGCTGTGAAGTATTATAGGTAATTAAAACTTCCTTATCTCCTTCATTCCGTACGATACTTCCAGTTTTATTTTGCAAGACTTCACTAATATATGAGCTTCTGAATTGAGTTGAAATATACTGCTCTTCCGTATGATAAAGAATGGTTTTATTATTGTCCAGAATAATAAAATTCTCATATTCTTCTACATCCGCCTTTTCTATGACATCCTTAAATACTGCCATATCAAGGTACATGACTATATATCCAATGGGCTTTCCGGCTTCTAAATCATCGATTTCATGAACATACATAAATACTTTCTTAGGAACCCCGGTTCCAATAATTTCATCTGCTTGGAAGGTAGGTAAAAGTAGGGTTTTAAGATTTAAGCTTTTCATCATGGAAAACCATCTTGAGCTGGTGAATACATAATCCGAGCGAATACTATTGTCTAGACTTTTGCTGCGATAGATCTCCCCGTTATAACTAAAAATAAAAAACCCTTCTATATCCTTTCTAAGCCTAATGACATCATAGATTTTCTCACTCATAAAATCATCGTCTGAAACAAATTCTTCAATAGGACGTTCCTTATCTTTTTTTAAGATCGTTTGGACATCCCTGTCCGCACTGATAATCAATGCGGTTTTTTGAATATCATTTAATGTATAATCAATATTTTTATTGATTTGCCGCAGTACTTCCGACATATAATCAGAAACCTCTGACTTTATAAATGTTGTCGTAATACTATACAGGATTGTTCCAACAATTACCAATACAAAAAACATGAAGAAGGTGTAGGATAAAATGATTTTACGATGTAAACTGATGCTCTTTATTCTTCGAGTAATTTGCGAAATCGATTTCATATCCTATCCTACTTTCTTCACCATCATAATCCACGACTACACCAATAAATCCTTTTTAAATAATGCCTACTCAAAAGCAATATGATTATATTTTATCATTATTATACAATAAAGTAAAACAACTTAACTATCTTTTTGTATAAATTTTTGCCAACGAAGTTTATCTTTTTAGAAACAAAGAAAGCCTTGCATTAAATTGCAAGACCTTGATAACCCTTATCTTTTCTTCTTAAAAGCAAGGGTAACTTGATATTAAGCTTTAAGGGTTTTAAATATATTGTTAAGACTGTATTCATAATAATCATCTAAATCACTGGCCTCAGATATATAGTGATCGGCAATGACAGCACTGAAAACGACGGAAATCAAAAGTAGTAACGTATAGTTTAGATGGATGTCTTTATTAAATTCTTCTTTTTGAATACCCTCTTGTAAAAGTTCTTCTAACGTTTTTCCTAGAGAAAAATCATTTAATTGTTGTACTTTTGAAGGTTCATGATTTATATTAGGAAAGCGATAGGCAAGCTCGGCACCCGTCAATTTAATCTCATCGTTGGATTCTAGAGCCTCTTTTAGATAGCTATTAAAAAGGTTAGGATATTTTTTGTTTTCTTCAACAATCTTATGATATAAAAACTTAATTTTATCTTTTACTGTTTTATTAGAAAAAGATTTATCTTCCATTTCAAGCCTTACTTGAACGCCCCACAATTTAATATAATATTTGAAGATATGATTTTTAGTAGCAAAATGATTAAAAAAAGTTCCCCTAGATATCACTGCATACCGACAAATTTCATCGACCGTTATCTCTTGGAAATCCTTTTCTAATACTCTCTCCATTACCACTTGTAAAATGTTTAATCTTGTTTTGGCATAGTTGATTTCTCGTAGGGAAAAGCTGTCTACAAGTGATCTCATTATTTCCATCCTCTCCTAATATTCTTCTGTTATTTTATCCTCTAGGAATAATTTTAATTCTATAATTTAAAATACAATCTGTCAAATTATTTAATAATAAGAAATAGAAAAGGTAAAGCCTTTAAAGCTTTACCTTCTCTATTCTTTTTATTCAAAATCATCCGGATTAAAATTTTCAGCAAAATTTACTTCTGTATTAGATTGTTGAACTTGATCGACTTTATTTTTTGTACTATTAGTAACTCCTGAATTTTTCTTATTATTACCCTCGGTGTTCCATTTCTTAGATACTTGATTGTCTTTATATTTTTTAGATGCCATAAAACCACCTCCATTCAAGTTTAGTTTGGGTGGTTTTATGATGTTATATGCATGATTTAAAAATATTCTATTTCCTACTCTACCATTTTTAATACCTTATGAAATTCTTCGGCCATAATTTTTTTAGTAGAATCATTCATATCTTCTACCCATTTATATAAAACAGCGTATTTACTTCTATTATATTCTTTATAAATTTTTTGTCCTTCTTCGGTTAATTCTATATGTAGAACTCTTCTGTCAAAATCATTTTGCTTTCTTCTAACGATTCCTTTTTTCTCTAATTTATCAATTAAAAAAGTCATTCCGCCCTTAGTCATGGACATAATTTCCGCAATATCTTTCATCATTTTAGGTTTATTGCTGGAGCCTACAATCTCTATAATTCTTATTTCATTTGGGGATAATCTGCAATCTAATTGTCTTTCCCTCAGAATAGCACTTTGATTCTCAGAAATATTACTAATAATCTGAGTCAAATACTCCATCAATACATCATCCATCTTCTTCCCTCCATCTTTATACCTTAGTTTACTTAAAAAGGTTCATTTTAATATTATAGTATAGTATAACAATTAACCTTCAATTTTTCAACTATTTTCATTTAAAAATCAAAAAATTTTAAATTAAAACTAAAAGGGAAAAAAATAAACTCTACATAGAATAAATGTAGAGTTTGGACGGAGAAGGAGGGATTTGAACCCTCGCGCCGATTGCTCGACCTATACCCTTAGCAGGGGCACCTCTTCAGCCACTTGAGTACTTCTCCAAGATTTCTATTGCAAAGTATATCATAGAATTTCCCCTCTTGTCAACGACTTCCACCAATCCCCTAAAAATTAATGTATATATTGACTTATATATGTTATCATAATATTATAATATTGAAACAAATATTGGGGTGAATTTATGGACATAAAATCCTTGGAAAAAACGGCAGAAATCCTAAAGGCTCTCGGTCATCCGGCGAGACTTTGTATTGTAAAGGGTCTTCTAGAGCACGGTGGATGTAACGTATCTTATATGCAAAACTGTATTGGTCTGCCTCAATCCACTGTATCTCAGCATATATCAAAATTAAAAGCGGCAGGGATCATAGAAGGCGTAAGAAGCGGACTAGAAATTACTTATAAGGTTGTTGATGAGGACGTCATTAAAATCATAAATGCTTTATTTCCTTCAGAAAAAAAATAAAGAGCAGATGCTCTTTATTTTTTTGTAATTTTTTCTATATTGCCCATGTAAGGTCTTAAGGCTTTTGGAATGATGATACTTCCATCTTCTTGCTGGAAGTTTTCTAAGATTGCTGCAGTGGTTCTTCCGATAGCGACACCACTTCCGTTTAGGGTGTGTACAAACTGTGCCTTGTCTTCTACCTTGTCTTTATATTTTATATTGGCTCTTCTTGCCTGGAAGCTTTCAAAATTGCTGCAGCTGGAGATTTCAACGTATCTGTTATAGCTGGGCATCCATACTTCTATATCGTATTTCATAGCAGCCGTAAATCCAAGGTCTCCAATGCATATCTTTACTACTCTATATGGAATTTCTAATAATTGAAGAATCTCTTCTGCATCCCTTGTAAGAGATTCTAATTCTTCATAAGAATCTTCCGGCTTTGTAAACTTAACAAGCTCTACCTTATTAAATTGGTGCTGACGAATAACGCCTCTGGTATCCCTTCCGGCAGAACCGGCTTCCGCTCTAAAGCAAGCAGTATAAGCACAGTGTTTAATTGGAAGCTTTGCTCCATCTAAAATTTGATCTCTATACATATTGGTTACAGGTACTTCTGCGGTTGGTACTAAGAAGTAATCGGTATTTTCTACTTTAAATGCATCTTCTTCAAACTTAGGCAACTGACCTGTTCCAATCATACTTCTTCTATGCACCATAAAGGGAGGAAATACTTCTTCGTATCCGTGTTTTTCTGTATGAATATCAAGCATAAAGTTCATAAGGGCGCGCTCAAGTCTCGCTCCTAAGCCTTTATATACTGTAAATCTTGCCCCTGTAATTTTAGCTGCAGTTGCAAAATCTAAAATATCCAGGTTTTCTCCTAATTCCCAGTGAGGTTTTGGCTCAAAATCAAATGCTCTTGGTGTTCCGAATTTGCGGACTTCTACATTATCTTCATCACTGTCTCCCATTGGAACGGAAGGATGGGGGATATTTGGAATGGTTAAAAGAAGATTTTCTAATTTTGCATCCACTTCTTTTAATTCCCCGTCTAATTCTTTGATTTTATTAGAGAGTTCCTTCATTTCTTCTAAGATACCAGTAACATCTTTTCCTTCTTTTTTAAGTATCGGAACTTGTTTTGAAACAGCGTTTTGTTTGCTTTTAAGCTGTTCTACTTCTTGAAGAATTGCTCTTCTTTTTTCATCCAATACCACAAAATCATCCAGGTTAAAATCTTCTTTTCTAAATTTCAGGGCTTCTTTTACTTCTTCAAATTGATTGCGAAGCAATTTTACATCTAACATCTTTATTCCTCCTTTTAAATATAAAAATCTTTTGAATATAAAAGCCCCCGTCCTAAATGAAGGACGAGAGCTATCTCGCGTTGCCACCTGTCTTGTTATATAAATAATTATATAACCTCTCTAGAGTGAGATAAAGGTCACAACCCTTCTGATTTATCACCAGCAGCTCAGAAAGTGGATCGTCTTATATTCTAAATCGGTTTCCACCAACCACCGACTCTCTGTGTTAGAATGTATAAAACTATTCTTTCCTCATCGCTATTTTTCATTCTTTAAATTTACTTTATTATAGCATATAAAAAAATTTTTTCAACGGATAAATTTTTAGGTATAAAACTTGATGCAAGTGGTTATCCTGTAAGTGTACCCAATATAAGGTACATCGCTAAATCCCCCCTCAACCTGGAGCTTCTCCCCCCTGAAGCCCAGGTCTTTTTTTATTTTTGATTTTTCTTTACTTTCAGTCAGGGATTTTATACAATATTATTAGGGTTATTGCACTGGGGGGGTTTTCATGGAACGTATTAGAAGAGTACTTGTAGATATGTTGGAGCCCGGGATGATTCTTGGAAAAGATATAGACAGCTCTCTTGGAAATATGCTTCTTAAAAAAGGCTATGTTCTGGATCAGAATTTAATTGATAAATTATCCGAATTTCATGTTGAATATGTATATATACTGGAAACCATCGAAGAAGAGCAAAAAGAAAGTTTTTCATTTTCAAAAAATGTGACCTTTGATGAAGTGACATATGTTGACCACTACGAAGAAGCCGTTAAAATAATGACCCAAATCTCTCATGATGTAAGAATTGGAAAGACATTAAAAATCAGTACCGTTCGAGATGTTATTAACGGGCTTTTAGAACAGGTTTTTGCCAAAAATAATATTCTATACTGCTTAAATCTTATTAAGAATTTTGATGACTATACCTATACCCATTGTATTAACGTATGCCTTCTCGCAACGACTTTGGGTAAATGGCTGGGTCTTAACGACAGGGATTTAAAACAATTAGCCTATAGTGCGATCTTTCATGATCTTGGAAAATATAAAATTCCTGCTGAAATCTTAAATAAGCCTAGTAGATTAACCGATGAAGAGTTTGCAATAATGAAACAGCATCCGGTCTATGGCTATGAAATTGTAAAAAACATCATAGGCATCAGTCCAGATGTAGCTTATGGGGTTTTGATGCATCATGAGAAAATTAATGGAACAGGTTATCCCTTGGGGATTAAAGGAAATCAGATTCATTTATTCGCCAAGATTATTTGTGTTGCCGATATTTATGATGCCCTGACTTCTGACAGAGTGTATCATAAAAAGATTTCTCCTTTTCAAGCTGCTGATATGATTTCCAGGGAAAGCTTTACGAATATTGATCCGGATATTACTGCAACATTTTTAAATAATATCTCCACGTTTTATGTAGGATGTACAGTTGTTTTAAATACCCATGAAAAAGGGAAAATCATCTATCTCTATCCTAATAAACCGACTCGTCCTTTAATAGAATTAGAAAATGGACAGTACATAGATTTAACAAAGGATGAAAATCTGGATATCATGATTGAGGATTTATTATCTTCTTAAGAAGATAATAAATCCTTTTTTTTTGGGAAGTATTGTTAAGTTTTTGTCATTCTCTTATCCCTTATTTGTTGTTAGAACTATACAATTTGCACATTGTATACATGTACAATTCGCACAATTTCCCTGCTCAATGCCCTATTTTTATGTAATTTATTTTTGTCCGATTTTAATTGACAATATACCGATTTCTGTGCTATCATGATGTCGAAAGTTAAAAGTTAAATAAATAACGAACTTTCCTTTTTATTTTGATCACATTGTTAATATTTTAACATAATATAAGGAGGCCATGGTATGGAAGAAAAGAAAGTTAAAAATAATGTTGAAGTAAACGTGACAGCTATGATTGATACTCTCGTTAAGAATGCACAAAAAGCTTTGGACGAATATATGAAACTAGATCAAAAAACCGTTGACAACATAGTTAAAGTAATGGCATTGGCCGGTCTTGATAAACATATGTACCTTGCAAAAATGGCCGTTGAAGAAACCGGAAGAGGTATTTATGAAGACAAGATTACCAAAAATATTTTCGCAACAGAATATATTTATCACAGCATTAAGTATGAAAAAACCGTTGGCATTATTGAAGAAAATGAAGAAGAAGATTATATGGAAGTTGCTGAACCTGTAGGAATTGTTGCAGGGGTAACTCCAGTAACCAATCCTACTTCTACTACCCTTTTTAAATCCATTATCGCTGCAAAAACAAGAAACCCAATTATATTTGCATTCCACCCCTCTGCACAAAAATGTTCCGCTGAAGCTGCACGAATTGTTCGTGAAGCAGCAATTAAAGCAGGCGCTCCAGAGTATTGTATCCAATGGATTGAATATCCATCCGTTGAAGCAACCCAATATTTAATGAATCATCCAAATGTTTCTTTAATCCTTGCAACTGGTGGTTCTGGAATGGTTAAATCCGCATATTCAACTGGTAAACCAGCTCTTGGGGTTGGACCTGGAAACGTTCCATGCTTTATTGAAAAAACTGCAAATGTTGAACGCGCCGCAACAGATTTAATTCTTTCAAAATCCTTTGATAATGGTATGATTTGTGCTTCTGAACAAGCTGCTATTATTGAAGCCCCAATCTACAAACAAGTAACCGACTTTATGAAAGCGCATAACTGCTATTTTGCATCCAAAGAAGAAATTAAGAAATTAGAACCCGTTGTAATTAATTTAGAAAAAATGGCTGTAAATCCTAATATCGTTGGTATGCCTCCCTATAAAATTGCAGAATTAGCTGGTATCTCTATTCCAAAGGATACGAAGGTACTTTGCTGTGAAATAGACGGTGTAGGTGAAAAATATCCTTTATCCAGAGAAAAACTTTCTCCAGTTTTAGCTGTAGTTAAAGCAAAAGACGTAGAAGAAGGCATCAAGATGTCAGAAATCATGGTTGAACTTGGAGGATTAGGCCATAGCTCTGTTATTCATTCCAATAACGATGAAGTGATTCAAGAGTTCTCTAACCGTTTAAAAACAGGACGTATTATTGTTAATGCGCCTTCTACCCACGGAGCAATCGGAGACATCTATAATACCAATATGCCTTCTCTTACTCTTGGCTGCGGTTCTTACGGAAAGAACTCCACAACTGCCAATGTAACTGCTGTAAACTTAATTAATAAGAAAAGGGTGGCAAAAAGAAGAGTGAATATGCAATGGTTTAAAATTCCGGAAAAAATCTATTTCGAAGCAGGCTCTGTTCAATATTTAAGCAAAATGCCAAATATCAGCCGTGCTTTCATTGTAACAGACCCTTCCATGGTTAAATTAGGATATGTAGACAAGGTATTATACCACTTAAGAAAAAGAATAGATTATGTACACTGTGAAATCTTTAGTGAAGTTGAACCCGATCCTTCTTTGGAGACCATTCAAAGAGGCGTAGAGTCCATGAATAATTTTAAACCTGATGTGATTATTGCTTTAGGTGGTGGTTCAGCTCTAGACGCTGCTAAAGGAATGTGGCTCTTCTACGAACATCCAGAAGCAGACTTTACAGGTATGGCACTTAAATTCATGGATATTAGAAAAAGAGTTTACAAATTCCCTAAAATGGGTAAGAAATCAAAGATGGTGGCTATTCCAACTACATCCGGTACTGGTTCTGAGGTGACTTCATTTGCGGTTATCACAGACAAGACTAAAAATATCAAGTATCCTTTAGCGGACTATGAATTAACTCCTGATGTAGCAATCGTTGATCCAGAGTTTGTTATGACTGTTCCACCTTCAATTACTGCTGATACCGGACTTGACGTATTAACCCATGCAATCGAAGCATTCGTTTCCATATTAGCTTCTGATTATACGGATGCACTGGCTATGAAAGCAATCGAATTGGTATTTGAATATCTTCCAAGGGCTTATAAAGACGGAAGTGATGCGGTAGCAAGAGAAAAAATGCATAATGCTTCCTGTATTGCAGGTATGGCATTCACCAATGCTTTCTTAGGAATCAATCACTCCCTGGCGCATAAATTAGGAGGAGAATTCCATATTCCTCACGGCCGTGCCAATGCAATCCTTCTGCCATTTGTTATTGAATACAATGGAGCAACTACTCCAACCAAATTTGTTTCCTGGCCAAAATATGAAAAATTCATTGCGCCAGAAAAATATGCCCTCATTGCAAAACGTTTAGGACTTCCTGCTTCAACTCCTGAAGAAGGTGTAAAATCCTTAGCAAATGCAGTTAGAAACTTAATCAAAGAACTCAATATGCCAGCAACCATTAAAGATTGTGGCGTAGAAGAAAGTGCTTTCCTTCAAAAAGTTGAATACTTAGCAGATCGTGCTTTCGAAGACCAATGTACAACTGCTAATCCAAGACTCCCATTAATAAGCGAATTAGTAGACATCTACAAAAAAGCATATTACGGAAACTAAAATAAAGAATCAGCCCCAGTTTAAAACTAGGGCTGATTTTTTATTTCTATATCATAACTTCCATCAGGTCTTTTTTTTATTTTTACCGGTTGTTTTGTATCCTTCGTTTTTAATTCCCCATTTTCAAAAATTAAATCAATGGAGGAATAACTCGTCTCTCCATTGATATACAGGGGCATTCCTTTTGGTGCGGTAATGCGTATAGTACCTTCTCCATTTTTACTAATCTGCCTTGAAATACTTCTAATCGGAACATATATACCCACGAATATAAATAAGACAATGATGAGTAGCAACACTTGTTCCAGGAGCTGATATAAAAGCCGCTTGTAAATTTCCCTATGCTCGATCATAGAAAAACCCCTTATCACTGCTTGGTAGTGTCAAGTATGACACCCCGTTGTTTGTTACAACTTCTTTATATATCAAGGGTTACAGAGTTTTTTTAAATAAAAAAACAATGACCCCCTGTTTT
>JGI24712J26585_10001035_pt1 | contig 23871 bp, 23 predicted proteins | sample BioPla3DNA2_FD_26585 | JGI IMG/M metagenome (IMG submission 26585)
TAAGCTGTGATGAATTAGTGGAGATTAAAACTTCATTTCCCCAGGGAGATTATTATGAATCAATGAAAAAGTATATCGCTGGGAGTATGGATTCTACAGAGCTAAGCAATAAACTCAATCAATTTCTAAACAACCTTAAAAAATGGAGGAGGGAAGCAGCACATATCCCCATAAACGAGCTTTTATGGATGTTATACACACAAACCAATTACTATAATTATCTAGGAGCTATGCCAGGAGGAATGCAAAGACAGGCAAATTTAAGGATTTTAAGAGATAGAGCGGCAGGATATGAAACCACCAGTTTTAAGGGATTGTTTAATTTTATCAGATTTATTGAAAAGATACAGATGAATAAATCAGATATGGGAGCGGCTAAGATAGTTGGAGAAAATGAAAACATAGTTCGTATTATGAGCATCCATAAAAGCAAGGGGTTAGAGTTTCCTGTGGTTTTTGTATCTGGCCTAGGAAAACAGTTTAATCTTAAGGATTTAAGTGAATCCATATTGCTTCACCAGGATTTAGGATTGGGACCCGATTATATAGACCACGAAAGAAGAATTTCCTTTAATACAGCCGCTAAAATTGCAATTAGAAGAAGGATGATGGTAGAAACTTTATCGGAAGAAATGCGCATTCTTTATGTTGCTTTAACAAGGGCCAAGGAAAAACTTATACTAACGGGGACAGTTAAAAATATAGAAAACAATGCCAGAAGGTGGTTAAGAATAGTAAACAATGAAGATGAAAAGATTTCGCCATATATTCTAACTCAATCAAAAACCTTCTTAGATTGGATAGGATTAGGCTTAGTAAGACATAGGGATGGTAAACCCATAAGAGATTTGGGAAACTGTTTGAAACCACCTACGGAAGTCCTCTATGAAGATACTTCTAAATGGAATATTTTTTCCTGGTCTAAAAGTGATATTAGCCTTAGAGAAGAAGGCAAGGTTAAAGAAAAAGAAAACATACTAGGAGAATTACTCAATTGGGACACACAAAAAATATATAGTTCTTCTAAAGAAGAAATATACAATAAATTATCATGGAGCTATTCTCATGGGGAAGCAGCTGCTATTCCAGTAAAAGTATCGATTTCAGAGATTAAAAGGCATTATGAACAGAGTATAACAGATGAAGAAAGTACCCCCTTCTTAGGAGAGGTGAGCTTAAAGCGGCCACGGTTTATCGAAGAGGCCAAGGGATTTACAAGTGCTGAAAAGGGTACAATAATACATTTTGTCATGAAAAATTTGGATATCAAATCTATTAATGATACGAAGGACATTGAAAACCAGCTTCTTAGTATGGAGACACGGGGATTATTAACAAGGGAAGAAAAAAATACAATCTTCATACCATCTTTACTAAGATTCTATAAATCTGAATTGGCAAGGAGGATAACAGATTCTTCTAAGGTTAAGAAAGAAGTCCCTTTTATACTTTCAATCAATGCTAATGAAATATATAAGGATTTAATATCCGAGGAAGAAATATTTATCCAAGGGATAATAGATTGTTATTTTGAGGAAGAAGACGGGATTGTGTTGGTGGATTATAAGACGGATTTTATCCAAGATAAAATCAACCCCCAAATAGAAATAGAAAAAATAATGAAGAAATATGAAATACAGATGAATCTCTATAAGAGGGCAATTGAAGAAATCACGGGGAAAGAAGTTAAAGAAAGGTGTTTATATCTTTTTAACATATCTAAAGCTGTATATTATTAAAACCCTATGGGTAGACAGTAGAATGTCTCCCATAGGGTTTTAAGGTATTATAGATTAGATTTCTGCAATTTTTGTTAGGATTTCATTACTTCTATCAATGAATTTATTCATTGATTCCGAATCTAGGGGTTGATGACTTAACATAGCTAAATCATATATCTGTTGGCAAAGCATTTGAATTAAATCCTTATCTGATTCATTATTTGATTTAGAAACAATCAATTGAATTAGTTTATTGTTCTTATTAAGGACCAAAGTTTGCTCCTTGGGGAATGATCCAGGGAAGTTCATACCTCCAAACATTTTACTCATTTCCTCCATTCGTCTTGATTGTTCGGATAGAAGAATCATGGCAGAAATGTTTTCTGATTTAAGGCTTTCGATTTGTATTTTCAAGTCTTCGTTATCTAAATTATCTTTAAAAGTCTTTTCTAGGCTTTCAACCAAGGTTTTATCATCTTTTTCGTCATTATCTTTAGTTTTATCCTTGAGGTTTTCTGAAATATCTGCATCTATTCTACTAAAGGTGATGCCATTTTCATGCATTTCTATATGGGATATAAAGGGATTGTCAATAGTCGAACTTAGGATGACTGCTTCCATATCATTTTCTTTAAATAGTTTTATATACTGAGATTGTTGACGTTCATCGGTAACATAGAACACCTTGTCCTTATGTTTGATTTCATTTCTTTCTAGATATTCTTTTAAGGATACATAATCTCCCTTTGTAGTTTTATATATGATAATATCTTTTACTTTTTCATAAAACTTGGGTTCGCGAAGAGCCCCATACTTAATGAATGGATGAATATCGTCCCAATATTTTACAAAACTTTCTTTTTGATTCTTATAAAGACTGGTTAATTTATCGGCTACTTTTTTTGTAATATAATTTGAAATTTTGGTTACATAGCCATCGTTTTGTAGAAAGCTCCTAGATACGTTTAAAGGTAAATCAGGACAATCTATCGTTCCTTTTAGTAAAAGCATAAATTCCGGAATAACTTCTTTTATATTATCAGCAACAAAGACTTGATTATTGAACAGCTTAATTTTACCCTCTATAGTTTCAAATTCATTTTTGAGTTTAGGGAAGTAAAGTATTCCTTTTAGGTTAAAGGGATAATCCATATTTAAATGAATCCAAAAAAGAGGCTCATTGAAGTCCATAAAGACCTTTCTATAAAAACTCTTATATTCTTCTTCTGTACAATCATTAGGATGCTTTACCCAAAGAGGATTAATATCATTAATGGGCTTAGGCTCCTCTTGGTTTTCTTTAGGGTCTTTTTCTTTATCATCTTCTTCCTTAACGGTTTCAAGATAAATCTCTGTAGGCATAAAACTACAGTATTTTTCTAGGATTTCCCGCAACTTATATTCATTTAAGAATTCTTTTGTATCTTCTCCTATATAAAGGGTAATGGTAGTTCCCCAATCAACTCTATTGGAAGTTTCCATTTCGTATTCTGTTCCCCCACTGCATATCCAGCGGACAGCAGTAGCATTTTCTTGATAGGAAAGAGTGTCGATTTGTACCTTTTCAGCTACCATAAAAGCAGAGTAAAAACCAAGCCCAAAATGCCCTATGATTTGATCCTTGTCCATTTTATCTTTATATTTTTCCAAAAAATCTTCAGCTCCAGAGAATGCAATTTGATTGATATATTTTTTGATTTCATCCCCTGTCATGCCAATTCCATTATCACAAATTTTGATTGTATTATTTTTTTCATCAAGAATTACTTGAATTTTATATTTTGTATCTTCAGGCATAGAAGCTTCGCCCATGGCTATTAGTTTTTTTAATTTTATAATTGCATCCGATGCGTTAGATACAAGTTCTCTAATAAAAATATCATGATCTGAATAAAGCCATTTTTTTATAATTGGGAAAATATTTTCGCTATGTATTGATAAATTTCCATTCTCACGCGCCATATTATCTCTCCTTCATATTTTTCTTATATTTATTATGTTATATCAGAAAAAACAAAAATGTCAAGGGAAAATTAGCACTCCCTACTGCAGAGTGCTAACAAAGACAATAAAATGGTCCTATATTCTATCAACATTCAAATTGGTATTACTTTTTAGTTTTATATGGTATAATTAAGATAAGGTATTAATAGCGTAATAAATAAGAGGAGGGGTATCTATGAAAATTAGGGATATTATGAACAATAAGGTACATATGATAATGCCTCAGGACACCTTAGAAAAAGCCTTGTCAATTATGGAAAGTAAAAAGGTTAATGGACTTCCCGTGGTGAATGAGGATAAAAACTTAGTAGGCTTTATTGTTAAGGCAGATATATATAGATTTTTAAGTGTTACAGGTCATTATGAAACCTGTCCTGTAGATTGGGCTATGAGTAAGGATGTTATAACGGCTATGCCTGATGAATCGATTAAGGAAGCTGCTAAAAGATTAAGAGAGCATAATATCATAGGAATGCCCGTGATAGAAAGGGGAAAAGTTATAGGTATGGTTACTCTTGAGTGTGTGGTGGATAGTTTTATAGCAAATGAATAATAGTTATTCCACCAAAATTCCAGCTTTTTTAAAAAAACTTAATACATATTTATCCCATTGATATTCACTGGACTTATCCAAGGTAAAAGCTTTTACAGCTATTCCGCTAGTGCATGAGAAATTTCCTTGGTTATATATTAAGTTTATAAACAATGCTGAAATATCCTCAGGAAATTTAGATATAATGGTTTCCCCAGCAGAGAAGATTACTTTAAAATATGTAGGGGGCCTTTCACCCTTTATGATATTAAAAATATGGGGTTTTATTTCTTCCCATAAGACATAGCTGCGATTGTATGGTTCTTGTTCATCTATAGAAATAAAGGATTTATTTAAAATACCGTCTATATTAAATTTAGTAATGGTATGAATCTCGCAGCTACGGGTTTCAAATTCATTGAATAAGTTACCTTTTAAAAGTTCATTCATGGTCTTTTTTACATCTAATATATTTAATGTAATCATAAAATGCTCCTAACCTATTACTTTAATGATATGATATTCCTAAATGTATAAAAACACAATACTCCAATATCATTACATAGATATTTTAATAAGTAAAACCCTGGGGAGATTAAAATGTCCTTGATTTAGGATTTATTTTAATTATCCCTAGGGTTTTATTTTATTTCCATAGATTTATTTTGATTTTTCTTTTATTAACAAAATATCTCCATTGCTTCATAAGGTAAGGAATAAGATAATAGTCTACACCAAAGGCTCTTCCAGCTCCGCCTAACATTGGGATAGAGGATACAAGGAACCATAAATCATTTAGTCCGGTAGAAAGTAGAAAATTAATATTCATACCTATAGATACTATTGCCGCAAGGAATGTGAATGTGCCGGTGATGAATGCCAGTCCTAGCCCTAATTCTGTAAGGATAACAATTTTTTGGAATAACATCGAATTAGGAATAATAAAAGCATCTACAAACCATGCATACCAGCTAGGCGTATGGTTAGATACTAGCTGCATAATAGAAGCTCCTGTAGTTCCATCTACGTTGCTTCCACTGAGCATAGCATATTTAAGCCAACCACTATTGATTTTTCCAATACCAGACATTAGCCACATATATCCAAGATATAATCTAAGGGGCAATAGCCAAAGGGTAGGAGATAGTTTTTCTATTTGGTTGTGAATAATGCCCTTTTTATGCTTAACTCCCCAAAGCTCATGACTAAGGTATTTTCCAATGATTTCGAAACCACCAATTCCAAATAAATAATGTAGATTTACGATATGTTTCATAAATATAGCAAAAATGCTCGATAATTTCATGCCCATTATATCGGCAACCCCATAGTTTTTACCTATAGAAACCATTACCCCATGAAGTTTTGGATTGGCTTTTTCTAAATCTTTTCCACGGACTAGATTCAAAATATTTTTGGCAGCAACTTTACCAGTTTCTAAGGCTGCTTCCACCAGGGCTGGAAGAGGTTTATTGTCCTTGGTCATAAATAGGGCAAAATCTCCAACAGCAAATACATTTTCATAGGGGGTTCTTGTATATTCGTCTACACAAACCCTTTCCCCTTTTCCTCTTTCTAAATCAAATTTATTAAGGCAATGATTTGCTTGCACTCCTCCAGTCCAAATGAGGGTATGGGAATTTATAGTATCTTTGTCGTTTAACATAAAGGAGGTTTCATCTACCTTTGTAATACGGCAATTAGTGAGGACTTCTACCCCAAGCTTATCTTTCAGGTATTTTTCAGCCTTGTTAATAAGGGACTTGTCCAAAATAGAGAGAATATCAGGGAGGGCTTCAATAAGAATAAGTCTTATTTCTTTAGGATTAATATTGTAAGTTTCAGATAAATCATTAACCCATGAAGACAGTTCTCCAATCATCTCAGTTCCTGTAAAACCTCCCCCACCAACTGCAAAGGTAAGATAGGGCCTTCTTTTTGCTGGGTCTTTTTCATTTGCCGCTTTTTCAAACATATGAGCAATATGTTTTTTTATTCTAAGGGCATCCTCATAAGACCATAAGGTAAAGCTATTTTCTTTCATTCCTTCGATGCCATAAAAATTAGGTTCGCTTCCTATACCTAAAATAAGATAATCATAAGAATAGGTATTGTTTTCTGAGATTAGCATATGATTTTTGAAATCAACTTGAGAAATATAATCATGAATTATATGAATATCTGTATATTGAAAAATCTCTTTTAAATATACCAATACGCCATCTTCTTCAATACGATTCCCAGCAATTTCATGGAGTTCAGTAAGTAGGGTATGATATGGATTTTTATCTATAATATAGATTTCGATATCATCGGATTTCTTTTTGTTTTTTTTGTAATGTCAGGGCAGCCTGGATACCGCCATAACCTGCACCGAGAATATATATCCTTTTGCTCATAAAATCATCCTCCTTATAAATATATTATTAACACTTTAATGAGGATTTACCCACATTAAGTCACCATGATTATACCATAATTATTTTTATATGTATAATTTAAAAGCCAACGATACAGAGGGAAATAGTGAGGATAGAAAAGAAAATTAAAGGTGAACCCTAAAAAATTACCTATGTTAACTTTGACAAAAAAATATCCAAACAATAAAATGTACTCATAAGAAAACAACTTTTAAAAATTAGTCTATTGAGACATACTAAGGTTGTTTCCCTTAGGTATATACTATCTTATCAATTATTATTTAATTAAAGGAGGAATTTATTATGAAAAAGATTTTAACATTAGGCTTGGCATTAGGTTTGTCACTTACTGTATTAGCAGGATGCAATACACAAAAGAAAGTAGAAACCCCTGATAACACAAATCCCCAAACTGAACAACCGGTAGCAGTAAAATATACAGATGGTACTTATACAGCAGAAGGCGAAGCTGATGAAAGAGGCTGGAAACCAGTGATTTCTATCGAGGTTAATGATAGTAAAATTACAGCTGTAGATTATAATGAAATTAATCAAGAAGGTACTGAAAAGCAAAATGATGAGGAATATAACAAAAACATGAAAGATGTAGTTAATATCGGTCCTGCAGAAGCTTTTCCACAATTAGAGGCATCCCTAGTTGAAAAACAAGATGTTGATGCAGTAGATACAGTCTCTGGCGCAACTGGTACAACAGAAAGCTTTAAAAACATGGCGAAAAAAGCATTGGAAACAGCAAAATAACATATAAAATAATAATTTAATTCCCCAGTATTATCTTGGGGAATTATTTTTGTGAACTAAAGAAAATTTGTCTTAGAGAATTGATATTTATGTGATATAAACGGTATAATATAAACTGTAGACATTATGGATGTGAGTTGGTGGATAAATGAACAAAAAATTAGTAGCTATCATATTTTTAGTTTTAATAAGTATTCTATCGGGATGTCATAAAAATAAAGGGTTACCTAGTAAGCCTATTAGCAATCAGACTTTTGCTCTTGGAACAGTTATAGATATACAAGTTTATGACAAAGATGATCAAAAGGCTAGACAAGCAATAGAAGAGTCCATAAATAGGGTTGCAGAAATCGAAAAAAAAATGACTGTCAATAAGAAAATAAGTGAAGTAATTTCAATCAATAAGAATGCAGGTGAAAAGTCAGTGGTGGTAAGTCCTGATACATTTTTTGTTATAAGTGAAGCAAAAAAATACAGTGAATTATCTCAGGGAGCATTTGACCTAACTATAGAGCCTATTGTAAAATTGTGGGGTATAGGTACAAACCATGCAAAAATTCCAAAGAAAGAGGAAATAAATTCTCTTTTGAGCCTGGTTAATTATAAAGATGTGAAATTAAATAAAACTACATATAATGTTGGACTTAGCAAAAAGGGACAGGCCATAGACCTAGGTGCCATTGCAAAGGGTTATGCAGGGGATGAAATAAAAAGGGTATTAGAAGAACAGGGGATTCATACAGCTTTTATTAATTTAGGAGGAAATGTAGTTACAATAGGAACTAAATTAGATGGGGGTCATTGGAAAATAGGGATACAAAACCCTTTAGATGAAAGAGGAAAACATATAGCAGTTGTAGAGGTGAAGGATGAAACAGTGGTGACATCAGGTAATTATGAAAGATATTTCATAGAGGATGGTAAAAGATATCACCATATTATAAACCCGAAAAATGGTTACCCGGCAGAAGCAGGAATAATAAGCAGTACAATTGTAACAAAATCGTCGATAGATGCCGATGCCTTATCAACTAGTGTATATGTTTTAGGTTTAGAGAAAGGTATGAAACTTATAAAGGATTTGGATGATGTAGAATGTGTAATCATAACAGAAGATAATAAGGTTTATATAACATCTGGACTTAAAGAAAGATTTAGGATAGTAGACCCACAATTTACCCTAGTAGACTAGAAAGTTTGAAGGTGATAAGAATGAAAAAAGGCGATAAAATAGTTATTGTTGCTATTATTGTTTTAATAGGTATTAGTTCTTTAGGTGTAGCATTATACAGATTTATTAATAGGGGGGATTATCTAATTGTTAAAGTGATACAAAATCAGGAAATAATAAAGATAATTGATTTAAATGATATAATGGAACCTGTAGAATGGACGATTGAAAATCAAGATGGAGGATTTAATACAATTCGTGCAGAAAAAGGTAGAATTCGTTTCATTGATGCGGATTGTCCAGATTATGTTTGTGTGAATGCTGGTTGGCTATCAAGACCAGGAGATATTGCCGTATGCATACCCCATAAGATATCCATTCGCGTGGAGGGGGAAAATGAAGAGGTAGACCAAATTTCATATTAATGGACGGAATGGTGGTTAAATGGCTAGAACAAGGAGAATGATATTTTTATCCTTATTAATAGGGATAGCCCTTATTATTTATGTTATAGAAGCGCAAATTCCCATCTTATTCCCTGGGGTTAAATTAGGTCTTGCCAATAGTATATCTTTATTTGCTTTGATAGCATTAGGATGGAAAGAAGCTTTCACTGTAGTAATTTTAAGAACTTTAATGGGCTCAATTTTCGGGGGAGGGCTTTCTGCCTTTTTATTTAGCATGGTAGGGGGATTACTTAGTAATATTATTATGGTACTACTTTATAAATTTTTTAAGAATCTACTAGGAATAAGCTCTATCAGTATTTGTGGAGCAGTATTTCATAATATAGGACAACTTTTAGTGGCTGCATTTGTTATCCAAGATTTAAGAATTTATATCTATTTACCAATTCTTTTAATATCAGGACTGATAACAGGGTACTTTGTAGGACTTACAGTAGGATTTTTGTACAATCATTTTGAGAGTACAGCATGGCTGAAACAACTCAGAAAGGACGAAAAATAAATGAATTTATGGGAAGCTTATCCTGAAGTAAATAATGAGTTAAAAAAAGTAGAAGATTATATGAAAAAGGTAATCCGCTCTAGAAAGAAAGTTTTAACAGACATTAGTTTGGATTTGATAGGAGCGGGGGGGAAAAGGCTACGCCCTGCCTTTGTAATATTAGGAGCAAGATGTGGAAAATATGATGAAGAAAAGATTATCCCCCTAGGGGCAGCCATGGAATTGCTTCATACAGCGACCCTTGTTCATGATGATATAATAGATGACTCAAGACTTAGAAGGGGTAAAACAACAGTCCAGGCAAAATGGGGAAAAGATATGGCAGTATATGCTGGGGATTATTTATTTACAAAAGCCTTCACAATTTTATCTGATAAAACTTCCTTCGAACATTTAAACAAAGTTGCCCATGGGGTTAGAATAATCTGTGAGGGTGAAATCGACCAGTATGAAATCAAATACGATGTCAATATTTCCGTGATGAAATACTTAAAAAGAATTTATAGGAAAACAGCTGTCTTATTTTCAATGAGTACTTTAACTGGAGCATATGAAGCTAAATGTAAAAGACAGACTTTAAATGCCCTGGGAAAATTTGCAATTTCTTATGGAATGGCTTTTCAAATACGGGACGATCTTTTAGACTACACTTCCACAGAAAAAATCGAGGGTAAACCCATGGGGAATGATATCAAGCAGGGGGTATATACCCTCCCTTTATTATTTGCTTTGCAACATATGGAGTATAAGGACGAAATAAAGAAATTGTTAAGTCTTAAAGATAAAATCAATGCAAAGGAAATAGAAAAAATCATCAGGCTGGTAAAAGAAACCAATGCCTTAGAAAGTACAAAAGAATTAAAGGATAAATATGTAAAAAAGGCATTAGAAGCATTAGACAATTTGGAAGATAAGGATCACAAAAGTATTTTCGGAGATTTGGTTAATATGTTATAAACAAAAATCAAAATGAGTTAATAAATTTATATCATTGTTATGGGGATAATTAGTATCATATTAAAGGGAGAAGTTTGATAATTAAAGGAATATATCTTCCCTCCTTCCGAATAGAAATATTAAGGGGGGATTTTCTATGAAAATTTATGTTATTAATATGAGGGGCCTTGCTAAGATTATTTGTGCATTACTTTTGATTATGTTTTGCATGAGTTTATCAAGGCCTTATGTTACAGAAGTTTTTAATACAGTTTCTAGTAAGCAAGAAAGAAAGCTTCCTATTTATTGTGTGGAGACCCAAGAAAAGAAAATTTCTATAAGCTTTGATGCAGCTTGGGGTGCAGATGATACTGATGATTTATTAGCAATACTTGATGCGCATGGAGTAAAAGCGACATTTTTTTTAGTTGGAGATTGGGCCAGAAAATATCCTGAGGAAGTAAAAAAAATAGCCGCGGCAGGCCATGATATAGGGAATCATTCAAATAAACATCCCCATATGGGACAATTATCCTTAGAAGAAAACAAAAAGGAATTAATGAAGGTTCATGAAGAAATTAAAAAAATCACAGGAATAGAAATGAATTTGTTTAGGCCTCCATTTGGAGAATATAATAATACGGTGATGGAAGCAGCACAACAGTGTGGGTATTATGTAGTGCAATGGGATGTTGATTCCCTTGACTGGAAGGAATTTGGAAGCGACCCTTTGATAAAACAAGTATTAGGTAATAAACATTTAGGGAATGGCTCTATCGTATTATTTCATAACAATGCGAAGTATACAAAAGATGCCTTAGATACAATCATAACAGGGTTAAAACAACAAGGCTATGAATTAGTCCCTATTTCACAACTTATTTTAAAGGAGAATTATTATATGGATCATGAAGGAAGACAAAAACCTATAAGGGATAACAAACAAGCTAAAAACTAAATTAGTTTAGGGGCGCCCCCAAATTAAGACGTCCCTAGTTTACCTTGTTTTATTTTTTGCCTTTGAAAATTCGGTTTGTTGTTCAATGACCTTATTAATTAAAATGTCTAGTTTTCTACTTAATTGTTGGACAAGGGGATCTAGAAAGTTGTAATTTCTTTGTTCCAATAGAGTGTCTAAAGCAGTTTTTAAAGCTTCTATTTCTTCTGTTGTGTGGCAATTATGCTTATTCATAAATACCCCCTCTTTAAAATAATAATATTTCCCTAATAGTAGAGGATTATTTATATCATTTACCTTATTGAGCAAAATATCTATATAAGTAAGATTATGTAATTGAAGGATACCATATAAATAGATTTAAATCAAATAGGAGATTACTTTTTTATAATTTAATATAATGATTATCTGCATACTTTAGTGTATGATATAAACCAGCATAAGTGATTTAAAATAAAAATAAATTTAAAAACAAAAACAATTTTATTTCAAACAAAATAGGAAACCCTGCGTATATATTAGAGAAGTTAGACAAATTGTAATTCAGACATGAATTTTGTAAATCATATAAATCAAAAGGAGGATTATTATGAGTGAAGAAACAAAAATGATTTTAAAAATGGTAGACGAGGGGAAAATAACCCCAGAGCAGGCAGTGGAGATGTTAAAAGCAGTAGGAAAAGAAGATACTTGCTGTAACACTACCCAAAAGGATTGGCGTGGAGAAGAATTCGTTCAGGAAATAGAAAAGTGGGCAAAGGATTTTGGGCAAAGGATGGGAAGTGCTGTAAAAGATTTTGAACCTAAACTAAAGAAAATGGCACAAATCATGGTCCAAAATACCATGAAAACAGCCGATGAATTAGGTAAAGTCTTTAAAGAACAAAAAGAACAGGAACAGCAAGAATATAATGAACAGGAAGAATTCGATATAGAAGACAATGAAAACTAAAAGAAAGGAGCGGTTAAATCGCTCCTTTTAATATGTCCTCAATCTCATTTATTTCAGACTCATTAAATTCAGGTTTATTTATTGCAGCTACATTATCATCTAGTTGGCTTATCTTGCTGGCACCGATTAAAGCAGAAGTTACCCGACCTTTTCTAAGGACCCAAGCAAGCGACATTTGAGCTAGGCTCTGTCCTCTTTTTTTGGCTATTTTATTTAAACTTTGAATCTTGAGTAGCTTTTCTTTAGTGATATCACTTTCCTTTAGGAAAATAGAAGAAGACTTTTTAGCTCTAGAATCTTCTGGAATTTCATTCAAATATCTGCTTGTTAAAAGCCCTTGGGCGAGGGGAGAATAAACAATTGAGCCAACACCTTCTTGCTCCAAAAGATCCAAAAGCCCATCATCCTCAATCCATCGATTAAACATAGAGTATGATGGTTGATGAATAAGGCAAGGAGTTTTAAGTTCATCTAAAACTTTAATTGCTTTTTTTGACTGTGCTAAATTATAATTAGAAATCCCAACATATAATGCTTTACCTTGTCTAACAGCAGAATCCAGTGCCCCCATGGTTTCCTCAATAGGAGTATCGGGATCAGGCCTATGGGAGTAGAAGATATCTACATAATCAAGGTTCATTCTTTTTAGACTCTGATCAAGACTTGATAAGATATATTTTCTTGAACCCCATTCCCCGTAAGGACCTTCCCACATATGATAGCCTGCCTTTGTAGATATAATCAATTCATCTCGAAAAGGTTTAAAATCTAACTTCATTGCCTTCCCAAAGTTCTCCTCTGCAGAGCCCGCAGGGGGTCCATAATTATTAGCTAAATCAAAATGGGTAATTCCAAGATTGAAGGCATGCCTTAGAATAGCACGGCTATTTTCAAAAACATCTACTCCGCCAAAGTTATGCCATAAGCCAAGGGAAATTGCAGGAAGCTTTAAACCGCTTCTGCCGCAACGATTGTATTTCATAAAATTATACCTGTCTCTATTTGGATTATAATACATACCTAAATCACTCCTTTTAATAGTAATTGGTTATCTTGATTTATTATAGCATACCCAATGTTTTAACATCTAAAAACTATAAGATTTTCTTGCGCAATTCTTAGCAGTGTGATAATATACTCACATATTGAGGGTATTTTTGTTTATTCTTCTAAAGTAGTGGCGTTCTCAAGGATTTTTGAGGACGCCTTTTATAAAATATATAATGGAGGAAGCAATGTGGATAAAAAATTGGAAAAGAAATCTTTAATAGATATTTTCGGTTGTAATGTTTTTAATGATGCCACAATGAAAGAAAGACTGCCAAAAGAAACCTATAAGGCATTAAAGAAAACCATCGATGAAGGAGCTAACCTCGACCTTAAAATTGCTGAAGTGGTCGCTAATGCTATGAAAGATTGGGCTATAGAGCGGGGGGCAACCCATTATACCCATTGGTTCCAACCTATGACAGGTATGACAGCGGAAAAACATGATGCTTTTATCTCACCTACTTCCGATGGAAGAATAATTATGGAGTTCTCCGGAAAAGAACTAATAAAAGGTGAATCGGATGCTTCATCTTTTCCATCAGGGGGGCTTAGAGCTACCTTTGAAGCAAGAGGATATACCGCATGGGACTGTACTTCGCCTGCATTCTTAAAAGAAGATGCAAATAGTGTAACCTTATGCATTCCAACAGCATTTTGCTCATATACTGGGGAAGCTCTAGATAAAAAGACTCCACTGCTTAGGTCCATGGAAGCAATATCGAAGCAGGCTCTTAGGATTTTACGCATATTTGGCAATAATACAACAAAAAGAATAATTACCACCGTAGGGGCAGAACAGGAATATTTCTTAGTAGATAAAGGATTATATGACAAAAGAAAAGATTTAATATTTGCTGGAAGAACCTTATTTGGAGCTAAGGCACCAAAAAGTCAGAAAAAAGAAGCCCATTACTATGGAAGTATAAAAGAAAGAGTAGCTGCATTTATGCAAGAACTTGATATTGAACTTTGGAAATTGGGAGTAACAGCAAAGACTGAACATAATGAATCAGCACCGGCTCAATACGAAATAGCACCAATATTTACTACAGCAAATGTTGCGGCAGACCACAATCAGCTTATTATGGAAACTTTGAAAAAGATAGCAAACCGCCATAATTTTGCCTGCCTTCTACATGAAAAGCCCTTTGCAGGTGTAAATGGCTCGGGAAAGCATAACAATTGGTCATTAGCTACAGATGATGGTCAAAATCTCTTAAAGCCAGGGAAAACTCCCCATGAAAATGCACAATTTCTTATATTTTTAACAGCCATTATTAAGGCTGTGGACTTGCATCCGGATCTTTTAAGGGTTTCTGCTGCTAATTCAGGAAATGACTATAGATTGGGGGCTAGTGAGGCACCACCGGCAATTATTTCGATATTCTTAGGAGAACAAATAACAGATATTTTAGAACAAATAGAGCAAGGTACGGATATATGTTCTAAAAAAAGGGAAATGCTACAGATAGGGGTATCTACCCTGCCACAAATGCGTAAGGATACTACGGATAGAAATAGGACTTCCCCTTTTGCCTTTACGGGGGATAAATTCGAATTTAGAATGGTTCCCTCATCAGCTTCCATCTCGGGACCTAATGTAGTGCTTAATACCATAGTTGCAGATGTTTTATCCGAAATGGCAGATGAACTAGAAAAGGCAGAGGATTTTAATACAGCTGTACAAAATATCCTAAAGAAAACAATAAAAGAGCACAAGAGAGTAATTTTTAATGGAAATGGATATTCTAAAGAATGGATAGAGAAAGCGGCAATAAGAGGATTGCCTAATATTTCTTCCACGGTTGAAGCTATCCCTGCTTTAATTACGGAAAATGCCATAAGGCTATTTGAAAAACATAAGGTTTTTTCAAGATCGGAGCTTTTTTCAAGATTTGAAATTTTACTAGAAGACTACATCAAAACGATTATCATAGAAGCAGAAACAATGATTCAAATGTCAAAACGTCAAATAATTCCTGCTGTAGTTGAATATTCAACACAAATGGCTAACTCAATATCAGTCATTACCAGTGTAGGAGATTTCAGTGTAATCACCCAAAGAGATTTATTAGGTGAATTAACAGCTACCCTAACTTCATTTAAACATAATTTAAATGATCTAGAAAAAACAATCAAAAAGGCAAAGGAAAAGGGCACCGATTCCTATAAAAAAGCATGTTATTGTAGGGATACAATCTGTGCCATAATGAAAAAACTCCGTTATGATGGGGATTATTTAGAAACCATAGTGGATGAAAGAATATGGCCTATGCCAACTTATAGCGATCTTCTTTTTAAACTATAAAATAATTTAAAATTATCCTATAACGTAAGGACGATTTTATTCCGATTCATAAAATCTTATTAAAAAGGAGATATTTCTTTGGATAATAAACTCTATACAAATGAAAAACAAATTGAAAAGGTAATTCTAATAGGTATAGACACAGGCACTGGAAACATAGAAGAAAGCCTGGATGAACTAGAAGAATTAGCTTCCACGGCAGGGGCTATTACCCTAGATAAACTTATCCAAAAAAGGGTAAATGTCCACCCTTCGACCTACCTAGGAAAAGGTAAAATAGAAGAAATCAAAAATCAAATAATAGAATTAGATGCAACAGGTATTATCTGTGATGATGAACTTTCACCGGCTCAGATGCGAAATCTTGAAAGAATGCTAGAGTGTAAGATAATGGATAGGACCATGCTGATATTAGATATTTTTGCAGGAAGGGCAAAATCAAAAGAGGGCAAAATCCAAGTAGAACTGGCACAATTAAGATATCGTCTTTCTAGGCTTACAGGGTTTGGTATTTCTCTTTCAAGATTAGGTGGGGGAATCGGTACAAGAGGCCCGGGGGAAAAGAAATTAGAAACTGATCGTCGTTACATAAGAACACGTATAGGACAACTAAAATCTGAGGTGGAGGAATTAGAAAATCATAGGGAACTTACTAGAGAACGAAGAAAAAAGGTTGGAACCCCTTTAATTGCCATTGTGGGATACACTAATGCAGGAAAATCTACCCTCCTAAATGCCCTTTCTGGTTCTGATGTTTTAGCAGAGGACAAATTATTTGCTACTCTAGATCCGACAACTAGAGGCATAACCCTACCTGGGGGTTCCGAGATATTAATCACAGATACCGTAGGCTTTATAAGGAAACTCCCCCATCATTTAATTAAAGCATTCAAATCTACTCTAGAAGAGGCTCAATATGCCGATATACTTCTCCATGTTGTAGATAGTACAGCAAAAAATATAGAAGCCAATGTGAATACTGTTTATGAAACCTTAGAGAGTTTAAAGGCCCTAGGAAAGCCCGTAATAACCTTATATAATAAGATAGATATGTACACGCCCAATATTCTCCCAGCAGATACAAGAACGGAAAAAACCCTAAAAGTTTCAGCTAAAACAGGACAGGGATTAGAGGAAGTCCTAGTCGAAATTGAAAATGTATTAAAAGAAAGCAGAAAAGAAATAAAAGCACTAATTCCCTATTCCGAGGTGGCACTTTTACAACTTATAAGGGGGCAGGGAGAAAAAACTATAGAAGAATATAAGGAAACTGGAATATATATAGAGGCTTATGTAGATGAAAATGTATATTACAAGATGGAAAAATATCTTATTAAGTGAAAATGAATACGAACCCATAAAAAAATATCGCAAATAATCAAGGCATCTAACGGTATTCGACAGAGATTATATATATTAATTTATAATGATGTCGAAGGGTAATATAACTACACTACTATTGCGATTTTTTACGCTAGTTTTTTCTTTTTTTCTTCATTATAATATCCTTTAGATAGTAACAAAAGACAAGATTAATGGGGGTATTATAATGATAACGAAATTCTTAGAAGGAACAAGAAATTGTACCACACCGGAGGGAGAAATAATTCAATTAGAATATTATCTCTTAGAAAACCAAGGGACAGAAATAGGTAGCATAATTAAAAACTACGGGATTGAGATTGTAAAAAAACGCAGTCACTTCGGAGAAACAATATATATAGAAACGGACAAAATAGAATGCCTTACCTATGATAAGGAAAAGGCAAAAGAAATCATTAATAAATTAATATCAAATTCAGTTACACCAATATCAATGCTTTATATAATAGATGATTTAATGGATGAAACACCTTGTGCATAATACAAGGTGTTTTTATGTTATAATGATATCAATCAAAAAAGCAACAAGGAGAATACCTATGTTAAAACGATTCAAAACTATATTAAAACCCACTGAAGCAGAAATCATAGAAAAAAAATCAAGGTTTATAGCTACTGTGCGCCCCGTAAAAAATGAAGAAGAAGCTCAAACGTTCATAGAAGAAATGCGAAAAAAGTATTGGAATGCTACCCATAATGTTTTTGCTTACCAAATAGGTGAAAGAAATCAAATACAAAGATTTAGCGATGATGGAGAACCCAGTGGCACTGCGGGCCTTCCTGTTTTAGATGTTCTAAAACAGGAAGATATTAAAAATACTGCTATTGTAGTAACAAGATATTTTGGAGGCACGCTGCTTGGAACAGGAGGTCTTGTTAGGGCATATGGAAGATGTGCAAAAGAAGGGATTGTAGAGTCGGGAATAATAGAAAAAGTTCTTTATCAAAGATTTCATGTAACTACGGATTATCCAAGGCTTGGGAAAATACAGTATGAAATTTTACAAATGGGGAATGTTATTGAGGATACCGTTTATGAGGATAATATTACATTTATAGTATTAGTTGAAGAGGGCAAGGAAGAATCCTTTATAAATAGCGTAACAGATGTAAGTAGTGCCCAAGCAGAAATTAAAAATATAGAATATGTATACGGAGCATGGGTAGAAGATAAATTAATGATAGAAGAAATAGATAAATGAAATAGCGTTATACCTAGGAATTAATGAATAAAGAAATATGGCAGCAGTTAGACTTGGTAATTTAATCTTTTTTCATATTCACCGAAAAATTTTCCAATATGCAGTTGACATATCCATCATATATATAGTAAAATAAAACCGTGAATCCCGATAAGAATTAACGGAATTAAAGGAGGAAGAAAATGAATAAGATATATAATTCTATTGAAGAGCTAATAGGTAACACACCTATTGTTAAACTAAACAAATTAGTAGAAAAAGGCAGTGCCGATGTATATGTCAAATTAGAATGGTATAACCCAGGTAGCAGCGTAAAAGATAGAATAGCTCTCAATATGATAAAATCCGCAGAAGAGGCGGAAAAAATAAAACCAGGAGATACAATAATAGAACCTACCAGTGGAAATACGGGGATAGGGTTAGCTATGGTAGGGGCAGCTAGGGGGTATAATGTCATTTTAACAATGCCTGATACCATGAGTATAGAAAGAAGAAAGCTTCTTAAGGCATTTGGAGCAGAACTTATCTTAACCCCTGGACCAGAAGGAATGACTGGGGCTATCAATAAAGCCAAAGAATTAGTTGAACAAGAAGGATATTTTCTTCCGCAACAATTTGAAAATCCATCGAATCCAGAAATCCATCGACAAACCACAGGAATAGAAATTTTAGAAGCTATGGGCACAGATTTGGATGCTTTTGTAGCAGGAATCGGAACCGGTGGAACTATCACAGGTTGTGGGGAAGTCCTAAAAGAGGCAATTCCTGATATAGAAATAGTAGCTGTAGAGCCTACAAAATCAGCGGTACTTTCAGGTGAAAAAAAGGGTCCCCATGGTATTCAAGGTTTAGGGGCGGGCTTTATTCCAGAAATTTTAAATACTAATATTTATGATTCTATAGAAAAAATAACAGATGAAGAATCCCTAAGCATGGCTAGGAGAATGGCACAAGAAGAAGGAATATTGGTTGGTATTTCCACGGGAGCAGCCGTAGCAGCAGCTTTAAAAGTAGCAAGAAGACTTGGTAAAGGTAAAAAGGTATTAGCAATATCCCCAAGTTATGGTGAAAGATATCTAAGTACAGCATTATTCAATCAAGATTGATATGAACAAACAACCCTCTAGATCAACTGGAGGGTTATTATTATGATGAAAGGAAGCCAATTATGATAAAAGCAATTTTCTTCGATTTAGACAATACCCTATGGGATCATGATGCAGCACAGGAAAGAACCATAGAAAAAGTGTATGATTATTTAAATGAACTTCATCCCATAACTGATACGTTATATACCTTTGCAAAGGTATATAACGTATATAATGAAAAAGCTTGGAATGAATATAAAAAAGGAACCGTAACCCAAGAAAGACTAAGAGTACACCGTTTTATCGAACTATTAAACCATTATAATATTTACAATAATGATTTAGCAATAAAACTTAATGATATCTATATTTCTATATATCCCACATGGACTTATCTAATTAGGGGAGCAAAAGAACTTTTAGAGGAACTAAAAACAAAATATCCCCTAGGGATAATAACCAACGGAGTTGCAAACACCCAAGTAATTAAAATGGAAAAGTCGGGGCTTACTGGATATTTTAAATGGTTTATCTACTCGGGAGAGGTAGGTAAGGCAAAGCCCCAGCCTGAAATCTTTAAATTTGCCACGAAAAAAGCCCATATAAAAGAAGAAGAGACTTTATTTATAGGGGATGACTTTATGGGAGATATAATGGGAGCAAAGGCCTTAGGGATGAAAACCATATGGTATAATCCAAAAGGAGAAAGGGATGAAGAAGAAAACAAATATGCAGACTATATTGTTTTGAATTTGAAGGAAATAAGTAATATTGTCAAATCTCTAGAAACATGCTAAAATAACAGAGGCATATAAGAGTGTTATTTGGAATTTAAGGTTCTATAAATGTATAAGATTGTTAGGAGGAAAATAAATGGCTGGGCATTCCAAGTTTGCAAATATAAAGCATAAAAAAGAAAAAGCTGATGCTAAAAAGGGAAAAGTATTTACTAAAATTGGAAGAGAGATTGCAGTTGCTGTTAAAGAAGGGGGAGCCGATCCCGTTAATAATTCAAAACTAAGGGATATCATTGCTAAGGCTAAATCGAGTAACATGCCCAACGATACCATAGAAAGAAGCATCAAAAAAGCGGCAGGAGATGAAAACGGAGTTAATTATGAATCTATCACATATGAAGGATATGGTCCTAATGGGGTAGCTATTATAGTGGAAGTCTTAACCGATAATAAAAATCGTACAGCAGCAAATGTTCGCCATGCATTTACAAAGGGTGGAGGAAACATGGGAACAACTGGTTGTGTCTCTTTCATGTTTGATAGAAAAGGTCAAATTATTATTGAAAAAAATGATAATTTAGACGAAGACGAACTCATGATGTTAGCTTTGGATTCAGGGGCTGAAGATTTTATTTCGGAAGAAGAAGGATATGAAATATTAACTACTCCTGAAGATTTTTCTGTAGTAAGGGAAACAATAGAAAAGGCAAATATTGAGATGGCATTAGCAGAAGTGGCTATGATACCTCAAACTACTACAGAACTAACCAATGAAGAAGATATTAAAAAAATGCAAAAGCTCTTGGAAATTCTCGAAGAAGATGATGATGTCCAAGAGATCTACCACAACTGGGATGAACCAGAAGAGTAAAACAACCCCCCTATAGTAGCATTGCTATTAAGGGGGATTTTTAAAGTTCTTGTTTTATAAGAACTTTTAAATTATTATATAAATTGTATTTGTTTACTGTATAATTAATTTACGGAGGAAGAAATGAATATTATAAATTATAGAAAGCTATGGATATTAGTTCTGTTTTTACCCCTTTTCTTAGGTAGTTGTGTGAAAGTTGAACCTACCAACGAAAATATAGAGGATGAAATAGGGATACCGAACCAAGAAGAAAATATTGATGAAATAGAAAATCAGGAAGATATACTGATAGAGGGTAATAAGGCTATAAAATATAGTGAAGCAGAGGATCCTAGGGAAATAGTAATTACCTTCATGGGAGATGTAATGATGGATAGCTTTATAGGAGATTATATAAGAGAAAGGGGAGTAGATTACCCTTGGGAAGATGTATCCCATATTATAAGTGAGTCTGACTTAGCAGTTATTAATCTAGAAAGTAGTGTAAGCACCAGGGGCTCAACTAAAAAACCCGAGGGGTATGGATTTAGATCTCATCCTGATAGCCTTCAGGGTTTGGTTAATAGTAAAATAGATATAGTATCTCTTGCAAACAATCATACATTGGATTTTGGGGAAGAGGCTTTTTATGATACTTTAGAATCCTTAAATCAATATGGAATCGTATATGTAGGTGGGGGGAAAGATAAGGAAGAGGCAGAACAAGTAAGAATAATTGAGAAAAATGGGGTGAAAGTAGGCTTTTTGGCATATACATCAATAATTCCCTGGAGCAGTTGGGAAGCAAAAGTAGATAAACCGGGGGCTGCAATTTATAAAGAGGAATATAAAGAAAAGCTTCTTAAAAATATAGAAAGAGCATCAAAAGAGTGCGACATACTAGCTGTAATTCCCCATTGGGGAGTAGAATACGCAACAGTACCCGAGGAAAATCAAAGAGAATTAGCCCATGCCATGATAGATGCAGGGGCGGATGTCATCATAGGACATCACCCCCATGTGCTCCAGGGGATAGAATTTTATAAGGACAAGCCCATACTATATAGTATAGGTAATTTTATTTTTCTAAAAAATGATGATTTATGTGGAAGGACAGGAATATTTCAATTAACACTGGATAAAGAAGGATTCAAAAAAGGAGAATTTTATCCTGTTAATATCCAATACTGCAAAGCAAATTTATTGAATAAAGAAGAAGGAAGAGGAAAAGAGATAATAGATATGCTAAGGGAATTATCCTTCCCCTGGGGAACGATAATAAAAGAAAATGGTGAAATCCAAAAACCATGATTTCCTAAGCATCAATAGGGAGGGTTTCTGGGCCACCCCACAAACTCAAAAAGACGGAGGGACATTATGCTCAAGAAAAATGATATATACGAAATAATCATAGAGGAAGTAGCTTTTCCTAACAAAGGGATAGCCTATATAAATGGTGAAACAGTCATTATCAAAAATGCCATAAAAGGTCAAAAAGTGAAGGCCCGTATCACTAAAAAAAGAAGAGATAAGATTGAAGCATCTATTATAGAAATTATAGAAAGATCCCCCGTAGAAAAGAAAGCCCTTTGTCCCCATTTTGGCATATGTGGAGGTTGCAGCTATCAAACTCTCCCATATGATGAACAGCTAAAAATAAAGCAAAATCAAGTAAAACATCTCTTAGATAATGCTGGTATAGTAGATTATGAATTTTTAGAGATACTTCCTAGTCCATCAGAATACACCTATCGGAATAAGATGGAGTTTTCTTTTGGTGATGTTGAAAAAGATGGGGAATTAGCATTAGGAATGCATAAAAAGGGAGCATATTACGAAATGGTCACTGTTGATGGATGTAAAATAGTGGATGACGATTTTGTGAAAATAATGATGGAAGTTTTAGAATACTTTAAGAAAAGGAAAATACCATTTTACCATAATAGAAAACATGAAGGATACTTAAGACATTTAGTAGTAAGAAAAAGTATGAAACTAGGACAAATCCTGGTTAATCTTGTGACAAGTTCACAAATGGAGCTAGATTTAACGATTCTAGTAGAAAAAATAAAACAACTTGAACTTAAAGGTGAACTTAAAGGATTTCTTCATACCATAAATGATAGTCTAGCTAATATAGTAAAAAGTGATGAGACCGAAATACTTTACGGTCAAGACTTTTTTATGGAAGAAATTTTGGGACTAAAATTTAAGGTATCCGCTTTTTCCTTTTTTCAAACCAATTCCTTAGGAGCAGAAAAGCTATATTCCGTAGTTAGAGATCTTGCAGGAGACACAAGGGATAAAACGATATTCGATTTATACTGTGGAACTGGAACTATATCTCAAATAATAGCAGATATATCAAAGAAGGTTATAGGTATTGAAATAGTGGAAGAAGCAGTAGAAGCAGCAAAAGAAAATGCAAAGTTGAATAATCTTAAAAACTGTGAATTTATAGCGGGAGACGTCCTAACAAAAGTGGATGAACTTAAAGAAAAGCCTGACTTAATAATACTAGACCCCCCAAGAGACGGTATCCACCCAAAAGCAATAAACAAAATCATAAGTTTTGGTGCAAAACAGATGATATATGTATCTTGCAAACCAACATCCCTGATGAGGGATTTAAAAATATTCGAGGATAAGGGATATAAAGTTGAAAAGGTAAGATGCGTGGATATGTTTCCACAAACGAGCCACGTTGAGACGGTAGTATTGATGTCAAGGGTAAAATAGCATGAAGTCCGGAAACCCTGATATATCAAGGTTTTTCACACTTATGGATTTTAAACCCACCAAGCAAAAATTGCATTTTTTCACTT
>JGI24712J26585_10001038_pt1 | contig 23852 bp, 15 predicted proteins | sample BioPla3DNA2_FD_26585 | JGI IMG/M metagenome (IMG submission 26585)
ACTGTGTAAAGCGGGTTGCTGATAGAAGTCACAGTGTATCCTGTCACTGTCTTCTCACTGCCATCGTAAAGCTCGGTTCCGCTGTTCTCGGTGATCGTGACTGTTACCTTGTCGGTTACTGCTGTGATGCTAAGCGTTCCAAACACATGCGTTCCCTGTTCAGCAGTAGTCGAAACTGTAAATGTATTATTGTTATCAGAGTTGTCGCTGACTGTTTTAACACCGCTTGCGCCTTTACCTGTAGGCGTAATTGTAACAGTTTTATCGTCATTCATTGTAAAGGAGGTCTGCCCCTCATCTCCGATGATTGTTTGGTCACCATAAACCAAGGTGTACTGTTTATAGGTGTGGCTATTGCCATCATACGACCAAGACTTGTCACCAGAAGTTACCGTAAGTATTGGAGCCCATTGAGCTGTTAAAATGTTTTGTGTACCTTGGTTCTCATCATCTACTTGCAACTGAACACCGGGTTGATAAACCTTATTATCTGTAGCATTAAGCCAGCCTTTAAACTCATAATTGGGTTTAGCTGTAAATCCACACTCTCCCACGTTCTTTAGTGTGAAACTTTGATTTATTAACATTTCATCCACAACGTGGTCGGAACCGATTGCTCCAATGCCGGGTTTATAGGTAACTTGTGTTTTATCTTTAACTGTACCCCACTGTGCGGTAAGTGTCATATTTCCGGTTATTTGAATTTTATCACCGGGCTGATAAATAGTTCCACCATTTTCCCAACCAAGGAATACCTTGTCAGTAGGTGCCGTAAGACCTAAGGCAGACTTCACATCAGCATAAGCGCCTACGGCATACTGATTACTATCTTCTGGAGGAGTGCCGGTACCCCCACCAGCATTATAAGTAACAGTAAACGGTGCATTGTTCACATAGTACGGATACAACTCAATATCTGAGAGTACCAAGGTACTGAAGTTATAGGAGATGTAGCTAGCACCAACCTTTGTTGTCCATCCAATCCACTTATGATTTTCCGGAACTGTGACAATATTGCTATCGTCACCTTGGGATAAAACATTACCGTTGTGATCCTTGACCGTCGGCATAGTAGCAGGGTCAATGGACTGATTATAGGTTAATGTCTTTGTTACAGTCCCACCGCCTGCTAAAGCAAGATGAATTGTCGCTGTTACCTCTGGCGGCGCCCATTCGGCGTAAATCATAAGATCGTTTGAGGGCATTGTTTCCGTGGCAAAGTTGAAAGACTCAGAATATGCTTCATCCTTATACCAGCCTTGGAAGATATATTCTTCCGGTAAGCCGGCAGGTCTGGGTGGCTGATATGAAGCAAATTCTGTTAGAGATGCTTCAAATTTTAAAGTTTCTTTTCTCACAGTAGTATTATAATTGTAGAAGGCCAAATCATAGCTATTTCGTGCATGTCTAATTTCCATTCCATAATTCACACTTGCACTTCCTGTTGCTGACTGCCAATCTGTCCAGGTACCGTTGGAACGTTTTGTTCTATACTGACTCACTGTAAAACCAGTATACTTATTTGTAAAAGTAAATGTCCCGCTACCTTTTAGACTAATTGCTTCAACCCAAGTACCATCTAAAGCTTCTTTATAGTGAACTATATCTCTAGTACCTGAATGAGATTGAGCATATAAGTCTATGGAGATACCATTTCCCCACAAACCATCAAAAATAAACGCATCAAGGAAGGTTAAAGTGGTTCCGCCCCAATCATAACGAGTCCATCTATGACTACTTGGCCATGTGTAACCATTCTGTGCAAGAGTCTGCCCATATAGACCGGTATATTCCCCGTCTTCGGCACCGTATTCTCCATTCCTATGAAAATCAATAGTCAACTTGTTTCTATCATAGTAGACATTTAGGATGGTTGTTCCATCGCCTTTAACTGTAACAGAGATAGATTTTGCACTATTATATTTGAAACCGTTATAATTTTTGTTTCTATCTGGCGTTGTGGGCGAAACGGTTGCTCCGGTTTCAGCTGTCCTAACTACAGATTCCGCATAGTCGTAGGTCTTAGCGTCATCATCAGCATTCTGGCTGTCATTTACCGACTGCTTCCAGAATACAACCGTGTAGGAGGTATCGGTTTTAGGTGTCCAAACTGCATAAAGCGTCACGTCAGCAGTAATCGGTTGGCCAAAGCTATAGGCTGGACCCCCTTGAGTTGTAGACCAATGGCTGAAGGTATAGCCAGGTCTTGTTGGATTAGGATCCGGTTTTGTCGTAGTGCCAGTCGGTAAAACGAACTGAGGTTCAATATAGGTTCCATTTTCACCAGAAACAAAATACAGATAGTGACCCTCTTCTATTTTGGGCCATAAGGTTTGATTAGAGGTTCCAATAATATAAGGATCGCTAACAGGACCATCTGTTAAATCTTTATCCTTATACCACCCTGTTACAGCCTGCGTAGATCCGATAGGAAGCGTTACATCAGTGCTAACAGAATCACCCGCAGTACCATCCTTTGTTGTGAACACGCGGGGATCAGAACCTGTACCATCCATGAAGAAGACATAGTAAACTTCTTCGAATCGGGCATTGGCAGTAAACTCTTCAGTGGAAGTTACTGCTATGGGGTTTGATTCTCCAAACTTAACTTTTTCATCTCCCACATACCAACCTTTAAATTTATAGTTAGGCTTTTCCGGTGCTTGAGGTTCAACTAAATGTTGTCCATTTTTAACTATTTGTTTGTCTCCCAATTGTTCACCATCAACCATAAAGGTATAAGTATGTGTGTCTTCAACCGGATTGGCAGCCAAAATTTTAGATACTGATCCTTCATTTTTGCTAACATCCTGCGTTAAACCAGTAAAAGATCCTGCTAACGCAACAAAAGGAACATTGCTGAAAAACATAAGCAACGCCATTACAAGCGCTATTTTCTTTCTTAAATGATTATACATATATTTAACTCCTCCCTCGGAATTTTGTGGGCTATGCCCAGTATTTATACAAAAGTGCGGCGTTAAGCCGCACTTGTTTAAGGTTCGACAACGCTAACGCCTGTAATAGTGACCAGCGCACGGACATTCCAATTTTGATTGTTCTGGTCAATAGTAAGCACATAATTTTCTGAAACTGCACCGGGAATATCAGACCAATCTGAGCCGCCAACATTGTACTGCCAATTGATATAATAATCAAGAGAATATTCAGGGCTCTCGTATCCACTTAAAATAGCAGTAAAGTAGATATCGTCTCCAAAAGTGATTCCTTCCTTACCATTTAAATGATAGGTGATGTGTATGCTTCTGTCTGCAAAATAACGGTCTAAGATTTCCTGAATATCGATTTCCTCTTCTTGAGTAGAAAGTTCTTCAGGGTTTTCTTCAGCAGGGGTTTCCGACTGGGTAGACTCTTCTGCATTGGCTTCTTCTGCTGCGGGTTCCCCATCAGCAGGCGCTTCGGCTACTTCGCCTTCTTCGTCCGCAAGAGCTTCTGCCTCTTCTGCTTCAACTTCAGAATCTTCTACTACGGCTTCCTCGTCTTCCAGCACTTCTGCTTCAACTTCAGAATCTTCTACCGCGGCTTCCTCATCAACCAGTACTTCGCCTTCTTCGACGTCGGATACTTCGGTATCTTCTGCTGCAGGTTCTTCGGCTACAGGAGCTTCTTCTACAGCTTCTTCATCAGCAGGAGCTTCGCCTTCTTCTGCAACATCGGAACCTTCCGCTGCGGATTCTTCGGCTTCAAGAGCTTCCTCTTCTACTTCAACTTCAGAATCTTCTACAACGACTTCTTCATCAGCAAGTACTTCGCCCTCTTCTTTAACATCAGCAGTATTCACAGTTTCAGAAGCCTTAACCTCAGCATCAACTTTGAATGTTGGTATATAGCCAACAAGCCCTTGATAATTTACCTCAACCCATCTGCCAACATGCTGTAAAACAATAACATCATCATTTGGGCTAAGCTGCCTTAATTTTTTAGCATTCACATCAGGATTGGCATAAAGGTAAATATCAACGCCACGAGGCGCAATATCACCTGCAAGGGTTATATTATCATTTTCAGACTCATCTGCCAAGGGTTCTTCATTATTTACTGCAGGAGTTTCTACTACGGGTTCTTCCGCAGAAACTTCTTCTACAACTTCTTCCGTTGCGGGTTCTTCCTCTACAGTTTCCTCAGCCGNAGTTTCTTCTATAACTTCTTCCACTACGGGAGCCGCCGCTTCAGGAGCTTCCTCTACAACTTCTTCCGTTGCAGGAACTTCTTCTACANCTTCTTCCGTTACGGGTTCTTCCTCTACAGTTTCCTCAGCCGAAGTTTCTTCTATAACTTCTTCCACTACGGGAGCCGCCGCTTCAGGAGCTTCCTCTACAACTTCTTCCGTTGCGGGTTCTTCCCCTACAGTTTCCTCAGCCGGTGTTTCTTCTATAACTTCTTCCGCCGCTGCAGGTTCTTCCACTGCGGGAAATTCAACACCCGATTCTGCCACTGCATTCAATACAAACATAGAGAACATGGTCAAAGCCAAAATCATTGCTATGACCTGCATAATGCGATTCTTTCGATTTGATAGACCTTTCTTCATAACTACTGACCTCCTAGTCCAGATTCTTAAATAATATACATCGTTTATCTGTTGTTTTGGATAAATATTCATCATCCGTGTCGCTTTATTCATCACTCTGATTAGCATTCAATCTGAGGATTGACTGTATTCTACCACACAAAACGCTAATAATCAAGCTTATTTTTGATAAATTTTATATGTATATTTATGCATGGTTTGTTGATTTCAACAGAATTTTTTCTGTATATCAGACTGAATTTTGACCCGATTATCCACATGTACAGTAGAAATGTTTCATATGGCTTTTTTTGAAAATGTTTAAAATGCAATTAATTTGATTAAAAAAATCTTTTTGATAAAAATTAATTTTAAGTAATAAAAAAAGCCTTGAAATTACAAGGAAAACTTGTAGTTAAATTAAAAATATTACGTTTTCTTAATATTAATATCTATTCAGAAAGGTTACTTTTTCTCCCGTAAAAAACGCTCAAAGTCTTTATATATTCTAGAACTATCGACGTTTACATATATTTAAATAATATAATTAATCCTTATTTGACATCCATAACTTTAGAATACCACTTCAACGTTTCCAGACACAATTTGCAGGAATTTCTTTCAGAATTTCATTAGACATAATACATCAAATGTGTTTTAAACATGTATCAACACACTATACTCTCAACAAAGTTAAAGAGTTAAACAACAGCGTCAAAAAGTACACTCCGCAAATATGCACTAAAACAGATACATGATTATTGCAACAAAAAGGTAGCAATTTGGATATAACGTACTGTGACAACACACATATTGCCGAATTACGATTACAAGTAAGAAACCCCTCAAAAACTCTATAAGAAAAAAGCAAGTATTATCAACGGTTTCACAAAAATATGTAAGGAGTTTGTAAGGAAACGCGCTAAATACTTACAAAGTTTAACGATACTTTCTATCATGTATTTGAGCTTGCAAGGCAGGCAATAAAACAAGGAGAAAAAATCATGAAAAAACACTTTATCACAATAATACTACTAGTAAGCATGTTGCTCACCGCCTTAGTACCCACTATGGCTTTAAAATCCAATAGCCTTATGCTATATTCCTCACTACCTACAAATCAATTAGAACTTATGGTAAGCATGTTCAATGAGAAGTACCCCAATATAGCTGTGGATGTTTTTTCCGCTGACAGCAATGACGTATTTGCCCGTATACAAAATGAAGCAGGCGCATCAGGCGGGCTAGTACTTGGCGGCAATCTTGAATCTTTCCAGACTGCTCAGGAGCTGTTTACCGAATATACAACAGCAAATGCAATGAATTTCCATGATAAGTACGCTGTAAGCGCTGTCTTTACTCCTATACAGCTGCATGTAAGCGCTTTGATTGTAAATACAGAGTTAGCTAATAGACTTAGCGTAGATGTAACAAGCTGGCAATCCCTAAAGGACGAAAAGCTATCCGGCAAGGTAGCGTACATGGATCCTGCTAAAAGCTCTCCTGTAACTGAACAGACAGCGTTTATAACCAATTTCGCAAGAACCATAGATATAGCTACAGCATCAGCCCCTTCATTCGTGCTAAATGCGGTAACCACAGGACAATATGCAGCGGGTATAGTTAACGAGGAGAAGGTTATAGAGCGTAAACTTTCCGGAGCCAAGGTTGATGTAGTATACACTTCAGAAGGCGTTGCTATGGGAGCCTCATATGCCGGCATACTTGAAGGCACTCAGAATGAAGAAAACGCTAAGCTATTCCTAGACTTTATCGCCGGAAAAGAATACCAGCAGGCAGCGGCGGATATACTGCACCAGCGTTCAGTACGCAAAGATGTAGACTTTAACCTTGAAGGCATAGCACCAACAAAGAACCTTAAAGCGCTAGATGTACAGAGCATGGCGATGCTTACTAGCTTTCAGTCTGCAGGAAGATGATTTATACAGTATACTTTGGTATGTTCTGTTAATCCTTAGTCAATAATCTTAACACTTTATTGCGCTAAAATATAATACTTTAGTATGTTATTAAGGCATGAAAAAGCCGGGTTTGCCCAGCTTTAAATATATCCATTATCTTTTAGATATTCTACCGACTGATGTAGCGCAGCCTTAGTCTTGGTTTCCACCACTACGGTTGCGTTTACACTTTGCGCCATACTAAGACGCTCTTTAAGGGGGATAACACCGCTTCCAAGCGCTTGATGATTAATACTATCCCAGCCATCGTGCAGGTGCATGTGGAGCAACCTATCCTTATGCTTTTTAAAGAACGCCAAATCCTTATTGCCAGTTGCATGGTCGTGTCCCACATCAAGCGTCAATCCAAACACAGGGCTTTGCAGCAGGATTTCAATTGCCTCAAGCTCATAATCTTCCCAGCCATCTGTATTCTCTATGGCAATACGCACCTTATCCCCTGCGTGCTGCTCGCACACAGAGCGAAAATTAAGCACGCTCTGCTCAAACTCCTTAGGGTATTCCTTATAAATATAATGCTTACCAGATGGCAAAGTAACAATGTTACCTCTTGGAACGTGCATGTTGATAATAGGAATGCCCACCTCTTTGGCAAGAGCAAGCCCTTCCAGCATGGTTTGAATGTAAGCCTTGCTAACATGGGGATTAAAATCGAAAGGGTCAAAACGGTCATCCAGATGTAAAGTATAGAAGATTTTATGCTTCTCAGATAGACGCTTTAATCCGTCCGCCCCCATGCTTCCCAGCAGACACTGAGGAAAGTTGCTGTTAAGCTCTAAAAATTGGAGACCTTCTTGTACGCATAGGGATACCGCATCATCCACAGTGGGGTTTTCAAGCAGGTAAGTAGCGCCAAAGCGCAGTTTGTGGTTTGAACGCTCCATGCTCAATCCTTCTGGATGACGCGTACTTTTAGAATATTATCCTGATTGCTTAGCTGCATAGCAAACTCCCGCTGCATGGTTTGCTCTACATCAAACAAGGCGCAGGCAACACTGCCGCGGCTAGCTGAAATCATTTGCTCTATATTAAAGTTGAAATTACTGAACAGCGTAGTAATTTTAGAAATAATGCCCGGCACATTGTTATGCAGCACTACCACCCTAGTGGGCGACTTGAGACTACCTAAGGAGATTGTCGGAAAATTGACAGAATTAGCTATGTTGCCGTTATTCAGATAGTCCTGTACCTCTTCTACTACCATAACAGCACAGTTTTCTTCCGATTCTTCAGTAGATGCTCCTAAATGAGGGATGATAATTGTGTTGGGGAAGGCGACATTCTTATCATTAGCAAACTCAGTAACATACTTGCGTATCTTTTCATTTTGTAGGGCAACACCAACAGCTTCCTCATCCACAAGGGAATCCCTAGAAAAGTTAAGCAGTATGACTCCTTCTTTCATCATGGCAACCTGCTGAGCGCCAATCATCATACGGGTGGCATCCATAAGGGGTACATGGATGGTGATATAGTCACACTCCTTAAGCACTTCATCTAGATTTTCTACATGGCGTACTGAGCGAGATAGCCGCCAGGCGTAGTTGACGGAAATATAGGGGTCGTAGCCATATACTTCCATGCCAAGGCTTACAGCGACATTTGCCACCAGATGCCCGATAGCTCCAAGACCTATAACGCCAAGCTTCTTACCACGCAGCTCGGTACCTGCAAAGTTCTTTTTGCCCTTTTCCACCTTTGCGCCGATGTCCGGGGTTGCTTCCAAGGTACGCAGCCAGTTTATACCGCCTACTATATCACGGGATGCCATAAGCATTCCGGCGATAACCAGCTCTGCCACGGCATTTGCATTAGCGCCGGGTGTATTGAATACCACTATACCCTGCTGCGCACAGGCATCCAAAGGTATATTATTGACCCCTGCCCCTGCCCGACCAATCGCCCGCAGGCGGGAAGGCAGTGTTTTGCCGTGTAAATCCGCAGAGCGCACTAACCAGCAATCGGCATCGCCGGCATCCTGAACAATGGTATAATTAGCGCCTAAGCGCTCTAAACCTTTGAGAGAAATAGGGTTTAAACAGACAACATTGCGTTCCTTCATTTTTTATACTCCTTCTCAAATGCACGCATATAGGCGGCTAGTTTTTGCACGCCTTCAATAGGCATGGAATTATAAATACTGGCTCTCATACCGCCTACAGAGCGGTGACCTTTAACATTAACCAGACCTTCTTTCTTGGCGCCAGCAACGAAAGTCGCGTCTAACTGCTCATCCCCGGTTACAAATGTAACATTCATAATGGAGCGACTGTCCTTTTGCGCTGTACCGACAAACAGTTTGCTTTCATCCAGCACATCGTAAAGCAGCTTTGCCTTACGCTGATTTACATCCTGCATAGCAGGAAGACCACCCTGCTTTTTAAGCCATTTAAATACCTTGCCGCATATGTATATAGCATAACAGGGAGGTGTGTTATACATGGAATTATTTTTAGAGTGGGTTGAGTATTTTAGCATGGTGGGCGTATAAGGCAATACTTCGTCCCGAATTAAATCCTTACGGATAATTACAAGGGTTACGCCTGCAGGACCAATGTTCTTTTGAGCGCCCGCATAAATGAGACCATACTTGCTGACATCCACAGGCTCTGAAAGAATACAGGAGGACATATCAGCCACCAGCGGAACAGAGCCGGTTTCGGGCAAGATCCAAAACTTTGTGCCGTATATTGTGTTGTTTTCGCATATATGAACATAGTCTATGCCATCACGGAAAACAATGTTTTTCACATCAGGTACATAGGCAAAATTGTCTTCCTCACTGGAAGCCGCAATGCTGACATCAAGATATTTTTTACCTTCCTGCATTGCTTTCTTGGCGAAGCTTCCGGTAACCAGATAATCCGCCTTGCCATTTTTTGACAGGTTCATTGGCACCATGGCAAACTGAGTAGAAGCACCACCCTGCAGAAATAATATGTCATATTCTTCAGATATGCCCATCAATTCCCTGAGGGTCTGCTGAGCCTCACTCAATATGCCCAAAAACGCCGGAGAACGATGGCTCATTTCCATAACGCTCATGCCACTGCCATCAAAATTAAGCATTTCATCCGCCGCTTCACGAAGAACTTCCTCGGGCAAGCAGGCAGGACCCGGTCCAAAATTATAAACTCTTCCCACTTTTTACTCCTCCTTCTATACTTTACAAGCTTATATCATAGGAATTACAGTTAATCTTAAACTTATAACATTCACGCTGTCAATGGAATCTGGGGAAACGGGTTTCAAAAATACCAATACAAAACATTTATTTATGAAATGGGTTCAGCGCTGAAACAAAAAGCCAATTTAAAACGCTCGAGAGAACCCTAACCTCATACCAAAGTATGTTACTTTGTGGTCAGTAATTCTTGTGAGCATTCTTTAGTATGTTTTCTCGGCGAGAATACTTATTATAATTTCATTTATAAGCATAAATGAATGGAATAGCACATCATTTTATTATTCATATTGCATACTCTTATAATCATACCTGTAACTTGACTGTGCTGTTTTTATTGTAGTAATATCCGTGCATTATATATAAAAGAAAGGAAATTACATGAAATACAATATATTCGTGGGTGGTATACATATAGAATCCTCTACATTTACACCCTATCGTTCGGGCGAAAAGGATTTCCATATTACAAAAGGCGATGAGCTTTTAAATCGCTATCCATGGATACACAAATATAAAGACAGAGTAAATCTTATACCTATTATGCACGCAAGGGCTCTGCCAGGCGGCATAGTAAAGCGCAGTTTTTATGATAAGTTTTTAAATGACTTTATGCAACAGCTTGACTTGGCTTTAAAATTAAATAAGCTTGATGGTTTTTTTCTTGATATACACGGTGCTATGAGCGTTGAAGGCACTTTAGATGCAGAAGGTGATTTTATTTGTGCTTTAAGAGAGAAAATAGGATACGATGTGCCTGTTTGCGCCTCCATGGATTTACATGGCAATGTATCCCAAACATTGTTTGACTTAAGCACTGTATTAACCTGCCATCGCACAGCGCCGCATATAGATACCACCCAAACGCGTGAGCGTACATTAACTAATTTGCTACCTGTTCTTGATGGACGAAAGGCAGGCAAAAAAATCTCAAAGGCAATGGTATCTGTACCTATTCTACTACCGGGCGAACAAACCTCAACACAAGTAGAACCGGGCAAAAGCCTTTATGCTCAAATACCAAGATTTTTACAAAATAAAAACATATTGGATGCCTCCATATGGATGGGTTTTCCGTGGGCAGACCAGCCTTGTAGCCGTGGCACTGTTTGCGCGTACGGTTTTAATAAAGATGATACTATTACCTGCGCTAAAGAGCTTGCAGATAAGTTTTGGGGCTATAAGAACGATTTTAAATTTGTGGGTCCTGTTGCTTCACTTAAAGAAGGGCTTCAAGAGGCTCTCAAATCAAATAAAAAACCATACTTTCTTTCAGACACGGGTGATAATCCCGGCGCAGGCGGCGATAACGACACAGTACTAGTATTGAGAGAAATTCTAAACTTAGGCGCGGAAAAGCTTAAAAAAATAGCTCTCGTTTCAATTAAGGATGAGCAAACAGTTAGAGAGCTTAAGTCTAAACAAATACATGACTATGTAGATGTTCATCTTGGTGGTAAAATAAGCCCTGCTTTAGGCGGTCCCGTTAGTGCAACTATGCTGATTATAAACAAGTATTCGGATAATATAGCCGGAGATAGCCTTGTTTTAAAAAAGGACAAATTAAGCCTTGTTGTAACTTCAAACAGATACCAGTTTGCAACTGAAGCAAGTTTTAAGAATGCAGGTCTTGGTTCTTATAATGATTATGATATTATTATAGTCAAAATGGGTTACCTTGAGCCTGACTTAAGTAGTGCCGCCAAAGGCTGGACAATGCTTCTAACCCCAGGCTCTGTAAATCAAGATTTAAAGAGCTTAACATTTAAAAACCTCACGCGACCTTTATATCCCTTTGATGATAATTTTACACCCTGTTTAGATGTTTGTGTTCAGGAAGCTTGAGAGATCTAATTTTTTACCCTTAATACTCTAGGTTGGATAATACGCAAAATGTACATTTAGTTAAAAGTATTGACTCTCTCACAATACTTGATAACGACAAATTTTATAAACACTGGTATAATAACAATAATAAGGAATGCATTCCCCCACTTTAAAACAAAGGAGAAGTTTAGTGAAAAAATATCTTGTAGAAGTATGTTGTGGTTCAGCGGAAGATGCCATACAAGCAGCCATAGGCGGTGCAGACCGTGTAGAACTTTGTTCAAATTTGTTTCAGGGTGGATTAACACCTACCCTTGGTATGGTAAAAGCTGTGCGCGAAAATTCTGATGTTACGCTTAACGCTATGATTCGCCCCCGTGAAGGCGGTTTCTGTTATACCAAGACAGAAATACTTACCGCAAGGCGCGATATGGAAGCCTTTCTTGAGTTCGGTGTTGATGGTCTTGTATGCGGATTTTTAAACGAAGACGGTACTGTTGATGTTGAACTCACACAGAAATTTGTGCGCCTTGCAGGAGATATACCCGTCACTTTCCACCGCGCCATTGATGTTGTGCCTAATTGGAAAAAAGCTATTGACCAACTTGTAGATATAGGCGTTAAGCGTGTGCTCACAAGCGGTCTTGCTCCAAATGTGCTTTTAGGGCTTGATACCGTTAAAGAAATGGTAGAATATGCGGGTGAGCGCATCGTAATCATGCCGGGAGCCGGTATCACACCTGCTACCGCAGATAAGGTGGCTCAATATACAGGCTGCAAGGAAATGCATGTATATTTCACCAAAATACAGTCTGATAAATCCACTTTAAATAACCGTGCTATATTTTACGGTTCCGCACTATATCCTTCTGAAACGGATTACCCTGTAATAGATTCTGAGCAGATTAGGATAATAACAAACAAATAATAACATCTTAAGAAAGGTAATTTTATGCAGCACGATTGGTTTATATCGGGTAAATATGGTCTGTTCATTCACTTTGGACTTTATTCAATTTTAGGCGGTGAATACAATGGCAAAAGAACAGATTTTCTTTCGGAATGGATTATGTTAAGCTTAGACATACCAGTTAAGGAGTATGAAAAGCTAACATTACAATTTGATCCCGTGCCTTTTAATGCAGATGAAATATGCCGCAAAGCTGTTGAGTGGGGCATGAAATACATATGTTTTACCGCCAAGCACCATGATGGCTATGCTATGTTTCGCTCCTATGCAGACCCTTACAATAGCTTTGATAATTCCAAATGCAAACGCGATTTTGTTAAGGAGTTAGCTGACAGCTGCCGCAAATATGGTATTGTGTTCTGCCTCTACTATTCTCAGGCGCAGGATTGGCATCATAAAGACGGGTACAGAGCATATAAGGATAATTCCAATATTAATTTCCGCCGTTACCTAGATGAAAAATGTATCCCACAAGTAAAAGAAATATTATCTAATTACGGCGATATCGGCATGATATGGTTTGACACTTCCATGGGTATGACCCATCAAGAAAGCCAGGAGCTTGTTGATATTGTGCGCTCTCTACAACCAAATTGCCTTATTAATGGCCGTATAGGCAACGACCTTGGGGATTATATGACCACGCAGGATAACCGCATACCAGCATACCCCATAAAAAAACCTTGGGAGATACCCGCTACCTTAAATTCCTCTTGGGCTTATAAACATTTTGATAACGATTGGTTGACTCCTGAAAATGTATTGCAAAAATTTCTTAATATAGTCGCGCGCGGCGGCAATTACCTGCTCAACATAGGTCCTAAGGGAGATGGTTCAATACCCGAAGAAAGCGTAAAAACACTTGATGCCATAGGCTTATGGCTTAAAAACAACGGTGAATCTATCTATGGCACACACGCTATAGACACCTATGTTTATGAAGCGCCAAATCTGCGTTTTACACATAAAGATTATGAGTTGTTTGTACATGTACTTGACCCCCACCGCTTCTCAGGCAAAGAAATTTCCTTACAAAATATAGCAAATACAGTTAAAGAAGTTAGCTGGATAGGTCGCACCGATTTAAGCTCAGATAATATGTTAAGGGTTTCTAAAACGCTTGATGGTGACCCTTATTGGGGACTTAACATACCTGATAACTTGGATGAGTGTATGGTTCTCACTGCTAAAATAGTCACAGAGGAAAAAGACTTCATACAAAAAATGCTTTGAAGAACACGGCTACATCGCTGTATACCTAATTGGCAATACATTATACTACTGCATGTCTTATATGAACAAAGCATTTTCTATAGAAACCTAAAATACAAAAATAAAAAGGAGCAATATTATGAAAAAAATCACAATTGCTATTGCCGGTTGTGGGGATAGGGGGCTTAATACATATGCATATTGTCAGGAGAAATTCCCTGATTTGATGCGGATTGTAGCTGCAGCTGATATAAGGCCTGAGCGACTAGAGATTATGAAAAAACAGTTTGGTCTCACAGATGAACAGTGTTTTTCTGATGCCGAAGCCATGTTGGAACAACCAAAGCTAGCGGATGCAATGTTCATATGCACAGGCGATAAGATGCACTATTCTCAAGCAATGGCTGCCCTTAATAAAGGTTACCATATACTGCTTGAAAAACCCATCGCAACTACTGAGCAGGAATGCATTGATATCGCAAAGCTAGCAGAAGAAAAAAACCTTCATGTAGTTGTCTGTCATGTTCTACGCTATACTGTTTTCTACCAGAAATTGAAAGAGCTGCTAAATCAAAAGTTTATTGGTGATGTTGTTTCAATTCAGGCTATTGAGAAGGTCGGATATTGGCATCAGGCACATTCCTATGTGCGCGGAAACTGGCGCAATGTAGAAGAAAGCTCTCCGATGATTTTAGCAAAGTGCTGCCATGATATGGATATACTGCTTTGGTTAACGGGCAAGAGCTGTAAAAGCGTTTCCTCATACGGCAATCTAATGCTTTTCAAGGAAGAAAACGCTCCGGCTGGCGCTCCTCTACGCTGCACGGAGCCATGCCCTGTTGCAGACACATGCCCATATAACGCCGTAAAATTCTATAGGGATATGGTAAATAAAGGTGAAAATGGCTGGCCGGTTAATGTATTACATAGTGAACCCACGGAAGAAAACATTATGAAAAGCCTTAAAACCGGACCTTACGGCAGATGTGTATATCACTGCGACAACGATGTTGTAGACCATCAGGTAGTCAACCTGCTTCTTGAAGGAGGAGTAACCATTAACTTTACTATGTGTGGGTTTACAGCAAGTGGCGGTCGTGAACTGCGTATTATGGGAACCATGGGTGAAATTTATGGTAATATTCATAATAAGAATATTACAGTAATGCCTTTTGGCAAAGATACCATTGAGATTGACATTAGTAAGCTAACGGATGATTTTTCTGGGCACGAAGGCGGGGATGCACGAATGATTGAGGAATTCTTAAGGCTATTAAACGGAGAGCCAGTATCCGAATCTATTACCACTATCAACCGCTCTGTAGAAAGCCATTTGGTAGCACTGGCTGCTGAGCGTTCACGACTGAATAACGAAGAATCTGTGATGCTATAATGCATCACACATAAAAACCCGATAGAAGAATACAAGTATACTACTAACAGAATTTAAAAGAAAAGGACCTCTTTTACCACCAAAAGCTCTTTCTGAGTTTGCACATAATATTGTAAACTATGCCAAAAAACGGGTATTCTAACAAATTGAAATTTCAATTATTATGTTGTATAATTTATTGGATTTAAGTATCATCTGATATTTATTAAGGAGAACACTTAAAAAGTGAAGTTGTTTCTGGCTAAATTTAACGAAAGAAGTTATTGGATATTATCTTTTCTTATTATGCTTTCCTTCCTAACTTTTACTTCCATATTCGACTTACCCGATATTTTTCTTATAGATACTGAAATTCACTCTTTTTCAAAGGGATGGGTTTGGAACGATGGCAAGAGTAACTTTACAATTGATTTGCCGCATCAAATCAATGTAAAAAAGAATGAAACGCTAAAAATCAAAAATACTGTTCCTGAAAATTTAGAAACCGGAAAAACTATTGCTTTTAAGTCCTATATGCAATCAGTAATTGTAAAAATTGATAATAAGACAGTATATAAAGTCAATTATGATAAGAGTAAGTTTTTAGGAAAAGATTTTGATAATTTTTGGGTTTTCATTGACACTAAATCCGAACATAAAGGAAAGGAAATTGAGATTTCTCTCTTTTCGAATAGAGATTCCTTGCACGGACATGCTCCCAAAGTTATTATTGGCAATAGAGCAGGACTAATAACATACATTTTCAATTTAAAAGGCATTTGGAATATCTTATCTTTCCTCATTCTTGTAGTGGGGCTTGTCACAATTTTAATATATTTTTTTGCTGGATCATTCAAAAGAGGAGACAAAGGAGTCCTTTATTTGGGGACATGTGTGTCAATTATTGGATGCTGGTTATTGGGTGAATCAGGGTTATTGCAATTTATTACGCCAAATACATACTTTGTAACTCGAATTACCCCAATTATGCAATTGCTTTTCCCTATATCCATTAATCTGTATATAAAAGAAACCATTCCTATGAAAAAAAGACTTTCAACAGATATTATAGCAACATTAGCAATAATAAATATGGTTGTAAGTCTGCTTCTGGAATATTTTAGAATATACAGTCTTTTTGATTCTATGATTCTAACATTATCGCTTATTACACTGACTTGCTTGCATTATATAGCGGTATTTCTAATAGAAACTATTGTTTACAAAAACAGAAGAGCTCAAAAAGAATTTTTGGCTTTAACTATCTTTTTTGTTTCCGCATTGGTTGAGATAGTTATTTATTATGTAAGAGGTCAAAAAGAAACTACTAACTTCATACTCATTGGTGTTACAGTATATATTATCCTTATGCTCTCCAACCAAATCCAAGACTATAGAGATAGAGCAAAAATAAGCAATGAAAAGAAATTTTACGAGAGCATAGCATATACTGACGCACTCACGAAGGCGGAAAATCGCGCGAGCTACATAAAAGATTTAGAAAATATTGCCAATCCTAAGGGGATAACTATTGTTCAGGCCGATACTGATAGACTTAAGTATATAAACGATAATTTCGGTCATGCCTGCGGAGATCAAGCCATAATAAATACTTATAAGGTATTGAGTAAATATTTAAATCAAATTGGAAAAGTTTACCGTGTGGGTGGAGATGAATTTACCGTAATAATTAAAAATGTTAACAAAGATAAAATAAGCAAAATACTCGAAAATATACGAGAAAATACAAGATTAATAAATACCGAATGCGAGTATGATTTTTCTATTTCCATAGGGTTTGCAGAATATGACGCATCTATGGATAAAAATATACATTCCACTATTGTAAGGGCAGACCACAATATGTACTATCATAAGAGAAAAACAAGGGATACTGTACCACAGAAATATCCTGCAAATACTTTAGTGTGATATTCTCGGTATTCCCTTCATTAGCCGTACTTATTCTGAAAACCATTCTTCTATTATGATTGCTGAAGACGTCTGATTAGTATGCAATAAAGTATACGGGAAATGTCACAATAAACATGCTTAAAAATAATTTTGTCTGCTAAAGATTAAGAAAGTATGCTTTTTTAGCCCTTTTCAATTTTTTTATCTAAAACTGCTGCTAATATTAACGAAAGGCATAGTATTGCATAGAAATCGCTTATTTCATTTTCCTAATACTGCATAATAAAAAAATAATACAACAAATATATAGACTTTTTTACCTAAAAACGGGTGTTCTAACAAATTGAATTTTCAATTATTATAAGGTTGAACAATCCAATCAGTACATCCCTGATGTCAGTGTCACCCATCCAGAAATGTTGCTAATTATGGACGTACAACTGGTAATCCTTATAGAAAACACATGTACTCATTATTTTGAAGAATCTAACCCCATCGATAACCTTAGAAAGAATAAAGGAGGAACCCCAATGAAAAAAATGCTTGCTTGTTTAACAATTTTGGTCCTTATGACCACACTCTCACTGCCTATCGCACTTGCTCAACAGACCACTGCCATTGGTCTTCCCAATCCCGTCTTTGAGGCAACCGCTGAAGAAGCCGCTAAAGCATCGGATACATTTGGCGCCAATCTACCTGAAGGGGCAACGGACATCAGCTACTCATACATCAAAGGACAGGAGGGACCGGTCGTATTCCAAGTTATGTTTACTTGGGAAGAATATGAGTGTACTATCCGTGTGTTTAAGGGTACACAAGCAGAGGATTTATCCGGTATGCACTATCCTTGGTTAAAAGATGAAGAAGTAATGATAGGCGATTGCAAGGGTCGCATTATGTACAACGAAGACGAAGTAGGTGTAGCTATCTGGTATGATGAAGAAAACGAATTGGTATACAATATATCTATGACCGGACATGTAACACCGGAAAAATTGAAGGAGCTTGCCCTATTTAATGTTGAGCAGGCGCTAATCGGTCTTCCCAACCCTATATTTGATGCCACCGCCGAGGAAGCTGTCAAAGTATCAGGCACTCCTGGCGCCAAGCTGCCAGAAGAGGCAAAGGATATAAGCTATTCCTACATAAAAGGGCAGGAAGGACCTGTTGTATTTCAAGTGAAATTCACTTTAGAAGATACAGAGTGTACCATACGCGTGTTCAAGGGTGAGCAGGCAGAAGATTTGTCCGGTATGCACTACTCTTGGTCAAATGAAGAAGAAATCATGATTGGTCTCTTCCCCGGTCACCTATTGTACAACGAGGGCGAGTTAGGCGTTGCAATTTGGCATGACGAGCATAATGAGCTGGTCTATAACGCTTCCATGGTTGGCAATGTTACGCATGAAAAATTGATGAAACTCGCCTTAGTCAACGCCGAGTGATACCAGGAACTGATGGCATAATCTGGTATCATCCCTTTGAAACGCTTGTGCCCCATATGAGGCATAAAAAAGATCTCCAGGCAAGCTTAAGCCAAATTATTTGTTAAAAAAACATGGTAAACAAAATACCATATGAAGGAGGATTATATGAAAAAGATTGTCGCGCTAATCACTTTGCTGGCATTACTGTTAGGTCTGCTACCAACATATGCCTTAATATACGACCCCGGCGCTGGCAACATGTTTATCCAGACAGAGAATAAAAAGTCTGTAAACATGCGAGAAGAGCCAAATACTGACGCTAATATCCTTACCACCATACCGCATGGCAGGACCGTGTTGGTATACAGCGACTTTATGAGCGAACAATGGGCGCACATTCAGTACGGCATGTTTAACGGGTATGTTATGAGAAAATTCCTGGCGGAAAGGAAAATAATGTATATCAAGTCAGGTAACGGCAAATCAGTCAATATGCGCGAAGGTCCCAGTACCGACACCAGAGCGATAACTTCTCTCCCGTATGGTTCCGGCGTAATAGTGTTTGGCGATTTCGAAAGTGACCAGTGGTTGCATGTTCAGTATGGCATGTACAACGGGTACATGATGAGCAAGTTCTTAAAAGACAAAGAACCAGCGCCCTTTGTGCCACCAACGCCCAAGCCCACACCTATACCAACAGTTAGACCTACTGGTATGCCAACATACATACCAACAGCTGCCCCGACTGCCACCCCATCGCCTGAACAACGCCGTGCAAATGAAATCAAAGAAGCGCAGATGCTGGGCATTGTGCCCCCAGGCATGAAAACCAATGGCGCCGCTACCTGGGATGACCTTAACAACCTGCTGACAAATGTAATACGTCTTAAAACAAGGAATCCCGCAGCCCAACGCACCCATGTGTACCTGACAAAGGAGGAGTATGAGGCTTCTAATGCTGGCGCTCAGTACAATATGGTGCTGCGTGGCGTAGCCGCTGCCGAGATGTATGGCACACTACTGGATATTGGCGATGACAAGCATGTAAATAACCTAACCAATGACCCCTTTATCGCCGACTATACGGACATAAGGCTTGCTCAGCAGTACGCCGGACGAACCGCTCCATATAATCCTAATGACTGGCGAACCAAAGACCTAGGTGAGTTGGTTCTTTCTGTATTGGACCATACCGATGCACGTACTGGCGAGAGCGTGTTCAGCCTAGATGTAGAGTACAAGTTTTACCCAACCCACCCTCTCACCCATGAGGATGCCATTTTGGCGGCGCTTCGTCTTTATAATTCTTGCAGCAGCTATGTGGGTACTGTGGTAGTGTCCCATAACCGTCCGGTCAATCTGCGTAAGGGACCTTCCACTAAGCACGCTATCGTAGGCAGAGCAGACCCCGGCACCAGTTTCTCAGTGGTAGCAATAGAAAAGGGTGGCGAATGGTACAAAGTATTGCTGCCTGATGGCAATACAGTTTATATATCCGGAAGCATGGTGGCATTTTACCCGCAATAGTCCGATACTCTATCGTTATTGTTTCTATGATAAATTAGAACATCAGTAAATAAATTTTTAAAAGAAAGAATGATAATAATGAAAAAAAGCTTGATACTTGTGCTTGCTGTTATTATGGCATTTTCATCGCCTATGATTTCTGCATACGCTAACCAAGATGATGTATGGAATATCATCAAAGAAGCGTACATATATACTTTTCCCTTGGTACTTATGGATGCGACAAAAACAGTATCTATAAATACGGAAGAACCAGATCTCCTTAAGGGCAAGGCTCCCATAAATCAGTTGATGCATGGTACGAAACTTGCAGATGCTGACTTCAAAACTATCGTTTCTCCGAATGTTGACACAGTATATTCTCAAGCATGGTATGATTTGAGCGATGAACCCATGGTATATGTGTTACCTGAAACAGATAGGTTCTGCAATGTACAGGTATTTGATGCGTGGACGAATACTGTTTGCGTGTTTGATAAGGCAGGCGCCTACGCTATTACCCTTTCTACTTGGGAAGGCGTGCTTCCGCAAGGCGTAACCCGCATAAATGTGCCTACTACTACTGCATGGTCAATAACGCGTACAGTTCTGTCCGGTGAAGAGGACTTACCGAATGTCCGTAAGATACAAGAGAATATGAAGCTTATTCCTTTATCAGTTTATGTAAGCGGCGGTGAATATTCTCCTGAAAAAGGCAGTTATTCTGAAGAAAATGATTATGTTCCTATACAAAAAGTCTTGTCACTTTCGCCAAAGGTTTTCTTTGATAAGGCAAATGAATTAATGAAAACAAACCCACCAGCTGCGGCTGATGCGGAAATTATTGAGAAACTCGCAAGCATAAATGTAGGTCCCGGCATGGACTTTGACCTTAGCATTCTTTCTGGCGATGTCGAGGCACAGTGGAAAGAAATGCTTAAAAGCCTGGAAGCAGAGGTTACAAATGTGGTGATGAAATTTTCGGTTAAACTTGGGCAATGGAGCTATTTCGGCCCACCAATTGGTAACTTCGGTACAGAGTATAACTATCGTTGGGCAATTGCGCTGGGTGGACTTGGCGCAAACACGGTTGATGTGGCGCTTTATATGAATACAGATTTTGATGATTTGGGTAAGATACTTACAGATGAAAAAAACTATTTAATGCATTTTGAAACCTTACCTCCCGTTTTAGAAGGCGGCTTCTGGTCTGTCACAGCTTACGGCATCGACAAATTCCTCATTGACAATCCCATTGACAGATACTGTGTCAACGATAGGACTAACTTTGTTTTGAATGAAGACGGAACACTAGACATCATTTTATCCAAGGAACAGCCTAGCAACATCGCAAACTGGCTGCCCGTCTCCGGCACTTTCCATTTTATTCTACGCATTTATACTCCGGATATGGATGCTCTTTCTAGCTGGACGGCACCCGTTATTCGTGTTTTGAATTGACATAACTCTTTCATATGAGGATGTTTCTGCTTGTATACATAAAAAAACATAAGGCAGAAATCATAAACTCTTACAAGCCTCGCCCTTTGCGGGTTTACTCCTCTAATTTAACATAAAGTCTACTAAGTGCTAAACATCCAAGCGCCATACTCTTATCTTTGAGTATGGCGCTTGTGCGTTTATTAGATTTACAAGATGTTTGCCCTACTACTTAATAATATCCTGCATATGCTCAAACAAGTCTTTTATATTGGGGGCACTTGAGTAGAACCTGCACAGACCCTTTACATCGGTGTTATAGGTAACATTATTGCACATAAGCAACAGCACGCTGGTGTTGCCCGCAAGGTCATCGGCAATGCTTATGGGCTTGCCAAATTTAAGCGACTCGCCGCCAAGCTCGGTGGCATTATCCGCCACAGCAGCCTCTATATCAGGGTATATGGCAAGGTACTCGCTGTGCACGGTAATGCCATCTAAGGTCTGATAGCTTACAGTTAGCTGTCCGTCTTTAACGGCAACTATAGCGGCGCCCACGCAATACATGTTGCTGGCAACCAGCGGGAAAACCTGCTCGCCATCCTGGCTTATATCAACAGGCGTAACCATATACCACTTATCGGTGGAGCCGGGGGCGATGTCGCGCAGGCGCGGGCCCATTATGCACATGGTGTTGTTGGGGTATACGGTAGGCAAGGGAATATCGGGGATATCCGGGATATCTTCTGTTTCGGAAGCGTCTATTTCTGTTTCAGGCAGCGCGCCTCTGGTGGGTGCGTCCACAATGATCTTGTGTTCCGAGGGAGTGCCAATGTAATCATCGTCTTTCCACATAGCAACCACTTGGGTCACATTGACCTTTTCTATGGGATTAGCATCATCTTTCACCTTGACTTTGAGTATCAGGCTGCTGTTTTTGACGTGAGATAAATGTCCACCTAAGAAGCTCCAACGATTGCTATGCAATACTTCCATCTCTTCACTGCCGTAAGCGCTGACAAAGTCAAGCCCTTCCGAAATACTATAATTTATCCCAACTACTCCTAAAAACTCGCAGATGTACGGGATGCTGATGGTCACCACATCGCCGGGTTTCGCAGCCAGCGCAGGCAGGGCAAGCACGCTTAACAACAGCGTTGCTGCCAGCAACAGGGAAATTGTTTTTTTCATAGGGGTTCCGCCTCTCTTAAAATATATTTTTGTAGCTTTAGAACTCTGGCAAGAATATAGGCAGGCTACTTAATAATCTCCTGCATATGCTCAAACAAGTTTTTTACATCGGGGGCGCCGTAGTAGAACCTGCACAGACCCTTTACATCGGTGTCATAGGTAACACTGTTGCACATAAGCAGCAGCACGCTGGTGTTGCCGCCGGCAAGGTCATCGGCAATGCTTATGGGCTTACCAAATTTAAGCGACTCGCCGCCAAGCTCGGCGGCATTATCCGCCACAGCAGCCTCTATATCAGGGTATATTGCAAAGTACTCGCTGTGCACAGTAACACCTTCTAAGGTCTGATAACTTACAGTTAGCTGTCCGTCTTTAACGGCAACTATAGCAGCGCCCACGCAATACATGTTGCTGGCAACCAGCGGGAAAACCCGCTCGCCATCCTGACTTATATCAACAGGCGTAACCATATACCACTTATCGGTGGAACCCTGGGCTATGTCGCGCAGGCGCGGGCCCATTATGCACATGGTGTTGTTGGGGTATACGGTAGGCAAGGGAATATCGGGGATATCCGGAATATCTTCTGTTTCGGAAGCGTCTATTTCTGTTTCAGGCAGCGCGCCTCTGGTGGGCGCGTCCACAATAATTACATGTGTAGTATCAGTGCCAACATAACCATATTCTTCACCCGTCTCCTTATCATACCACATAGAACCTACCTCATACACACTAACTGTTTGTGGTGACTTGGCGTTTTCTTTAACCTTGACTTCAACTACTACGCTACTGTTACTGACCTCAGATAAATGAACGCCGAAGAAGCTATATTCATTTTTTTGCCATACATTCATTTCTGTAGAACAGTAGGCATCTTTAAAAGCAAGTCCATCCGAAATATTATAACTTGCTACTACTAATCCCCCAGGCTTTCCACAGAAGTATGGGATATTGATGCTTACTACATCACCAGGTATTGCGGCTAACGCAGGCATGGACAGCACACTTAGCAACAACACTGATATGAACAAAAGAGAAAATATTTTTTTCATAAAAGTTCCTCCTTTCTTATAATACTCACTTGGTAAACTAGTCTTTACCAATGTTGAGCAATGAGCCTAACAATTGATTCCCTGTATCTGATATAAGGTAAACATTTTGGCTTTCTAAATCGTAATCCACTGCATATTCCCAAGCTTTGGTGTTGAAAACTCCGCTTACTGAAAGCAGGTAACATTCTTTGCCTTCTATGTCTGTTACATCCACGCAGGTTATAAACATCGGATGATCTTTGCT
>JGI24712J26585_10001042_pt1 | contig 23814 bp, 23 predicted proteins | sample BioPla3DNA2_FD_26585 | JGI IMG/M metagenome (IMG submission 26585)
GCCACGGTTTCCTGTTCCGGATGCACGACCAGGACAATCGATTCCACCATCTTGTTGGTTGAAGAGTAGTACTTGACCAGGGTGTTTTCCACTTCTTTGGCGAAGAATCTCTGACTTGCCAGGAGTGAATCAGCCCTGTTCAGAGTATCGCCGAAAGACAGGCCAAACAGCCCGCTTTGAGCGGACAGGCCAGCAACCGCCAGCAGCAACAGGATCGTTATCGAGCTTATCTTCATATCATTTCCATCTGTTTGTTTTGCGCAAGCTTAAAAGCACTGGCCGGTGCGTCAACAAAAACCTTGTCCACCCTTTGCCAGGCTTCACAAACGATACCCTGCGAGAACCTGATGTCTGCTGAGTTTTTCAACGTCCCAGGAGCGCAGAACCAAAATGTAAAGCTGGTGTTACTATAAACCCTCACCAAAACTTCAGACGTCCAAGTGCTTTCATAAACGGTGATAGAATATTTAGAAAAGGAAATTGTTAGTTTATCAGAATGAATCGCTTCAAGCTCGCCTGTTTACCATTAGCACTTGCCTTGACGAGATATACGCCACTGGAAAGAATCGGGGATACCCAGAAAAAGCCCGTTCCATTGGAGACAACGCGCGACGGGCTGGAGCCTTGCTCCGTCGGCTATGCCTCCTCCGCAGATCTTCAGTATAAATTCTCACCCAAATTTTCAAATCGATATCACTTGTCACAGAGGTCTTAACTGTTTATAGGGTGGAGAGATAGATAGGACTGGCTTTAGACTGTGTCACAGTGGTTTTTGGACGTTTTTGGACGTTTCGATATCACGATTCCTTCAATTTTGCCCTCAATTTAAGGTATTTTCAGAACATCAAATTTTTTGAAATAGTTTACAAATTTAATAGAACCGTAACTGAAGTGATAGGGGGCCGATCATCGTTAGCCACTGACTCTGATCAGCGTCTATAAACTCGATCCGGTAGTCTTTATTGAGAGGTTGGAGGGCAACACCCCTGCGGGCCTCATCATACTGTATCCTTTTCAGAGTAATGCCGGTCTCGTATCTGACGGCACAGATTTTACCGTCCAAACCATCCCAGGTGATCTGCTTTTTGATGAGGACAATATCCCCGTGGAGTATCTGCGGCTCCATGCTCTGTCCATTAATGCGGAAGGCCACGTAGCTATCCGTACCGTAGGGAATATAGCGAGTGGGGACTTCGACTGATTCCGCTGGCTCTATGCCTTCGGGAACATCCATGGGTGATCCAGCGGATATTTCCGCCACGATCGGGAACAGTGAGGTGCGGATGTAAGTGGTATCAAAATCATTCACTAAGACCGGTTTGCCATCCACTATCTGGACTTTCTTGGTAGTCCTGATATCATCTCCAAGCTCCCAGGGAGCCAGGATGAACATACTGCCTTCCCCTCTTAACAGCCAGTTCACATTCACTCCGGCATCAATCAATCTGGCCAAGAACTGAGGGTCGGGAAACCGCTCATTGTTCTTATAACGGTCCAGAGAATTAGCCGAAATACCGAATTTTTCGGTAAACTGGTACTGCTTCAAATTCATTGATTTGATCAGCATTCCCAGCCTGCTGCCGATATCATTAGGGTCCATTATTCCTCCTATAAGGTCAATATTTTCATTGACCATTTGCCGTATGGGTAATATTATGCATCCGTAGACAAAATAAATTGTCTAATCTTTTTGTCAATGCTTATTTATATAGTTGTGCTTAGGCGGTGGATTTTTCCGCTGGTATCAGATAGTTTTCAAAACCTGTCGATTCTGGCAGAAAGGACTTCCCAAGTTATTGCGACGCAGTTATGTAGCACCCAACAATAACTAAGGGGAGGTGCTTATGAAAGCGACCAGTTACGAGCCCGGAGAAAGTTGGATCAAGGATGACCTCTGTGACACACTGACCTCTGTGACACGTGTCACACACCCTTCCAATCGGAGAAAAAAGCTGCCGATGCTGATCAGTAGATATGTTGAACGCTGTGACAGATCGCCAGGACAGAAAAAGGGCACCACTGTGACAGATTATCCGACCTCTGTGACACGCCACCGGAGTGGAGGTGTCACACACCCTTCCCATCGGAGAAAAAAGCCGCCGATGCTGATCAGTAGATACGTTGAACGCTGTGACAGATCGCCAGGACAGAAAAAGGCTACCACTGTGACAGATTATTTGACCTCTGTGACACGCCACCGGAGTGGAAGTGTCACAGTGGTCTTACCGGTACCAGAGAATTATTGGCAGAGGCTGAACATGAGCAAGAACAAGATTAGGTCAGTCTGGCTGACCGTGGAGCGGGCAGCGGAGTTGATGAGCTGCTCCACCCGCACCGTATGGCGCTATATCAAGCGCAACCGAATCGAAGTGCACAAGCATCTGGTCGAGCAGGATGGCTATAAGGTTATGAAGACCTTCCTGCTGACCGAGCCTTCCTTATATATCAAGGAGATGGCAGACTGCCGGGCCAGGAACCTGGTGCCTGCCGGCTTTATTGAGATCACTCTCAAGGTGGATGGCAAAGACCTGCACAGCGCTTTGATCTACAAATACAGCGAGGAGGACAAGCATGAGCATCTATGATGAAATCGATCCCCTGACCTACGCGGAGCTCTATCAGAGCATCTATCCTGATTGGAAGGGTAAGCAGGATTTGCTCAACCAGATTGGGAAAGACCAGGAGATCAAACCAAAATCGGAACTAGTGCCAGTTCCGGCTGTCACAGCGACTGATAGCAACATACTTGACGACAGTATCGTTCTGGAAGATGAGCCAAGCGCTCCCAATGATCCTGAGGATGAGTTCATCGACTTTACTCCTCAAGAGCGGGTACCAGTCAAATGCGATAACGAAGCCAAGCTGATGGGCTACTTCTGCACCACGGTGCTGGAGCGGCTCCAGCATAGCGAGTCCAAAGGACGGGAGTGGGAACTGCTCACTAAGGAATACAATAACGGTAGCCTGGCTCCGGAACTCTATGCTTTGAAAGGAAAGCGAACTGAACGGGCCTTACGCATCTGGCTGGAACGATATGAACAGAGCAAGCAGGATATGTATGCCCTCCTGCATGGCAACCGCTATCAGAAACGGCAACGTAAGATCACCGAACTGGAAGGCAAGGTGCTGCTGGCGATCCTGCTGCATCCCAACCGGATCAGCATCGGCAGTGCTCTCAAGTTCCTAAAAGCCAAAGCCGAGTCCGGACTGATCGACTCACCCAGTTCGGTACCAACGCTTAGACGCTGGGTCGAAGAGTGGCGGGATGACAACCTGGCAATGTGGGAGCAAGCCAGGCGGGGCAGCAAGTTCGTAGCTGAGCACATCATTAAGACCATCCACCGGGACAGCAGACTGCTGAGTGTGGGCGAAGTCTGGGTAGCCGATGGACATACCCTGGCCTTCGATATCCTCAATCCCAAGACTGGGAAAGCACAACGCATGACTATGATCATGGTCTTCGACTGGGCATCCCGATATCCAGTGGGTGCCACTCTCGCCTTCACCGAGGACAGCCAGCACATCCAAGCTGCCTTCCGCAATGGCTTCCTCAACTGGGGAGCCCTGCCTCAGTATGTCTATCTTGATAATGGCAAGGCCTTCAAGAGCAAGCTGTTCCACGAGCAGTGGGAAGGGCATGACCTGGCCAAGGAATTAGGTGGCATCTTCCCCAAGTTAGGAATCAGAGCTCAGTTCGCCGAAAGCTACAATGCCAAAGCCAAGATCATCGAGCGGTTTTTCCGGACCTTCCAGGAGCAGTTTGAACGCTTCATCAGCAGCTTCCGGGGAGCCAATATAGCCGATAAACCTGCCACTCTGATGCGTAACGAGAAGTGGATCAAGAAGCTATATACCTGCGAGCCACCCACTACTGAAGAAGCGATGCAGATGATCGGCTACTATATCAGATATGTATATGGTATCACCCCTCACCGGGGATTGGATAACCGCAAACCCTGGGAGGTGTTCAACTCGGCTCCCAAGCCGCAGGATAGGCTGGTCAATCCCTCTCAGCTCAACTTTATGATGTTGAGTGTAGAACGTAAAGCCATCCGCAACGAGGGCATCGTGCTGAACAAACTGAAGTATTGGCATCCTGCCCTAGTGGATCACATAGGTAAGCCGGTGGTGATCAGATACGATCTGGCTGATGCGAGATGGGTACTGGTCTATGACGAGGCGGATGTCTTTATCTGCCAGGCTTCTCTGCGCCAGGCTCAGCATCCGTTCATCCAGGCCGATATGCAGAACAGCAAATCGCATAAGGAATATCGCCAGGAATATGCCCAGATCAAGAAGCTGCAGCAGCTGACCGAACAGCGGACCCAGAGCTTTGTGCGCAGTAATCAGGAATCGGTAGATAAGCTGCTCAAGAGCTATATGAACGAGATCCCCGCTGATAACAATCCTACCTTCCTTCAAGCACCTATGATCGAAGTTCCCGCCCCGGGTCCAGAAGAGGAGATTGCCAGGCTGGAACAGATAGTAATCGAACAAGAGAAAGCAATAGCTGCCAGTCAACCTGAACAGACCAACACCAATCAAAATCAAGCTGTTATCGAAGGATCAAGCGAGTTCGATCCCTTCGACAATGAGGAGTTCAAGAAAATGCTTAAAACGATCGGAATCAAATAAGGAGGAATAAATGAAGCAAGGTAAACTTGTCCCGATCCACAATGTCCGGAAAGCCGATGAGTGCATTGACTTCCTGCTTAAGCGTCCCCGACTGGAGATGGTGGGACTGGGCATGCTGTATGGCAGACCCGGCCTCGGCAAGACCACCTATGCCAGCCGTGCTGCCTATGCCCGAGGATATGTGTATATCAGACTGGAAGCTACAACCACTCCCAAGACCTTCGCCAAGGAACTGCTCCAGAACCTGTACAGAAGCCTGGGGAGGGGTGATTATCTCCCCGTGGGTACTACCAACAACATCTACAAGCAATGTATCCAACTGCTCCTCGATAATGAGGATACCGTCATCATCATTGATGAGATCGACTACGCCTTCCGCTATCCTCAGTTACTCGGATCGGTCAGAGATCTGGTGGATGAGACATTAGCAGTGGTGATCCTGGTAGGCATGCAGAACGCCATGGATAGGCTTAACCAGATTAATGCTTACTACTTTGACCGCTGTAACTACTTCTACGAGTTCGAAGCGGTAAGCAAGGATGATATTAGAATGTTGGGCACCGAACTGATGAATATTCCCTGCCCGGAGTCCCTGGTCAATTACATCCACTTCAACGCAGCCGGGAACCTTAGGAAAGCCATCAAGATCATGCACATGCTTGAAGTCAGAAGTAAAATCAATCCCATCCCAGCCATGAACCATATTTAGGGGGCATTATGAACGAGCAAAGCATTATAATCGACCACTTCGTAGACCGCTTCGTCAGCTACTTCAACTTAGATCTGATCTGTGAGTGCACCGGAGTAGACCGGGATGTGGTTCAGGAGCGCCTTAACCAACTCCTTACAGGCAATGTGATCCGCAAGGTATCCAAATACGAGGATATCTATGTAACCAACCGGGGTCGCTATAATATCAATGTAGCAACCATTTACTGCGGTAACTGGGCATTCGACCTTAAAGCCTGCCAGGATATCTGCTTCCTGCTTGAAAAGAACCAAATAAAGAGCATCCGACAATTGGCCTCCAAGATGCAGCGCAGCCGCCAGTGGGCCTTTAAGTACCTGGAGGCACTGATCTCAGTCGATGCGGTGGGTATATGTAAGTCAGGTTATTATACCAAGGACATAAACATGATCTGCAAAGTCGGCTCGGTGATCAAGAAAGGCATCATTAGCGAGAAGCGGGCCGAGTGCGGCATTCGGCCTCAGAGACGCCGTAAAAAAACTACCAAAACTACTAACCACAAGTAAAGAGCGAGGGCATTCTATGACTCAGGAACAGCGAGAACGAAAACTACGCCAAGAGATACATGGCCTCCGGGTCAAGAAGTTCCACTGGCCGCTTGAAGCATTCAAGTTCATCATCAAGGGCTTGGGCTATGGCGAATCACTTAGGGCTTTGCCGGAGGATCGCTTAATTGAGTTGAAGGCACTCCTGCTTAAGTACCGTAAGCATGGCAGACCCCAAATCTTTACTTTCGACCGTCAGGGCAAGTATATGTTCTATCTCATGAAGACTGCGGGCTGGACCGAGTCCCAGCTACGGGCATTTACCATCCAACACTATTCCAAAAGCCACTGGAACCTACTCAACCAGAAGGAACGCAGGGCGGTCATCGCTATGCTGCAGAACTACATCAAACAGAATGAAAAGAAAACCAAAAATACAACCAAGAAGGAGATATCTAATGGACACCCCCAAAACCCCCAGGGCTAAGAAGCCCATTCCCACCAGAGTTGACGCTAACGGACAGAGCATCCCGGTCTCAATCATCAGGCCGGAGATCCTCAAGCAGGATGCCATCGTAACCAAGACCATTAACCGGGCGATCAAGCTGCATGACCGCATAGTAGCAGATAAGAACCAGTTCTTTGAAGATGTGGAGCTCTATCTCCAGCAGGTAGCCGAAAAGAACGGACTGGATTGGAAGGGCAATGCCGTCCTCAACAGCTTTGACGGCAAATATAGAGTTGAGATCAGATTCAAGGAACGCATCCAGTTCGGCATCGAACTCCAACTTGCCAAGCAGAAGATCGATGAGTGCATCAAAGCCTGGTCAGCCGACTCCAATGTCAACCTCCGAGCCATCATCAGCGAGGCATTTCAGGTCGATAAGAAAGGTGAAATCGCCAAATACCGTATCCTGCGCCTGCGCCGCTACAACATCAAGGATCAAACCTGGAAGGAAGCTATGGAGCTGATCGACCAGGCCATCCAGGTAGTTGCTACCAAGCAGTACATCAACTTCTATGAACGTGACGAATCAGGCAAGTTCTGCCAGATTATCCTTAACTTCCCTTCTCTGTAAGAAACAGTGGCAAGGTAATGCATCTCAATTTGATAAAAGTACAGGAGAATGAATAATGGCACCTATGAATACCAAAACTGCAGAGGTTTTAGAGACAATGAGTATCTTCAACGATGAACGCAACTACCGTCCCGATGAGATAGCCGATATCCTCCGGGTTGACCGTTCCAGCGTATATCGCTGGATCAGGGATATCCTCGATCCTCTGCCTGCCTTTAGAACCAAAGATAACGGACAGCTGCGCTGTGCCGGAAAAGACTTGAACGACTACCTGACAAAGCACAAGGTACGCCCTGAGTATGAGTAATAGCCGTGAGTTCCGCATCAAGCGGGACAACTGCAAAGAAGCCTATCTGAACGGTAAGACCGAACCCACTGAGCTGGCGGTGATCTTCGGAGTCTCCGATATCACCGTCCGCAAGTGGATCAAGAGCGGTAAGTGGGACGAGCTCTTTAAAGAAGAGAACCAACTCGACCACGAGATCGCCATCGCCCGCAAGAAGGCACTCATTCAAGCGCTCCGGGAGTATGCCAAGAATCCTGCCGACACAGCCATCCAAAGCCTGGTGAGCATGATGAAGCAGGATCAGAAGGATCGGCAGCCATCCAAGGAGTTGAACGACTATATCGTACGCTTCCTGGATCAGGTTACCGACTTCATGATTGAGAAAGGATACGAGACCCTGCTTAAGCAGTTCCAGGGCATAGTCCTTGATCTTGCAGAATACTTAAGAGTTAGAAATGGATAAATTTACAGCCACGGACATGGTTGCTTCCATACACAACCTACCTACCCTCCAAACCCTCCAAACAGCGGAGCCGTTGCCTCCGACTCCGCTGAACCTTCCTACCTACCTACATCCTCCAAGCCAACAGCCCGACAAGGTCGTTCCTCCGACCTCCGGGTCCCCGACGCCCGTCCCCCTGGGCTTCTGGGGGTTACCCGGTTATGCCTAAGAAGTTCATTCAGCGGCATAACAAAGCACTGGCGGAGATCGCATCCAAGACGATCTCCGTCTTGCCTTTTATAGACGATAATCCTGAAGCCAAGGCAGAGAGGATCAGGAAGACAACTGCTGAGGGTTGGGATGCTTTCTCGTTCTTCTGCCATACCTATTTCCCGCATATCTTCCCCCTACCTTTTTGCCCAGCGCACGAGACTATGTTCGATGAGACTGATAATGACTCAGGCATCATCGCTATCACCGGTTTTCGTGGGCTGGGCAAAACGGTTCTTATGGGAGTGGTCTATCCGATCTGGATGATCATCAAAGGTGAGCGCTATGTGATCCATACCGCCGCAGACATAGATCTGGCGCAGGAACGCACTGCGTTTACCCTTCATGAACTGCATAACAATAAGCGGCTCACAATGGACTATCCGGAGCTACAGCCAATGGATAGCTTTGATCTGGACTTCTATCTCAAGAACAAGGCAAGGATCAGAGCCAGAAGTATCAAGCAGAGCCATCGTGGAACCATCAATCCTAAGACTGCCAAACGTCCCGGACTGATCGTCTGTGATGATATCGATAAAGAAGAGAACATGGGTAACCAGTCCATCGGTAGGAGACGGATGGAGAAGATCACCCAGGAGCTTGCCGGAGCACTCTCACCTGAGGGAAACGGCAAGATAATCTGGCTCGGTAACCTGGTGCATCCCAACTATGCCATCTGCCAGTTTCAGGAACTCATATTAAGCGAAATGCGGGCTGATAATCCCGATTTGGACTTAGGATACCAGTCAGTCCTGAAAACGCATCAAAAAACGATTTTGCGCTTCTCTCTCGAAGATCAGCAGGGCAAGTCCACCTGGGAGGATCAATACCCTACTGCCACTTTGCCAAACTTACGAGCTAAGTTTGGGATGACTGGTTATCAAAGAGAAATGCTGGGACAGCCGGTAATCGAAGGTAACATCTTCAAGAACCACTGGTTTACCAAGTATAGATCTCTACCTGAGCCATCCCAGATGAAGCGGGTTTGGCTTTATGCCGATCCTGCCTGGGGAGAGAAGGGCTGTTACAAAGCCATCATTTCCATAGGCTACGATGGTAATCGCTTCTATGTGATCCACGTCTGGATACGTCAGACTGAGAATACCAAGTTCTTCAGATACTACTATGATGCCTATCAGGAGCTTGATCGCACTTACCGAGTGAAAGCCAGAGCAGCCTGTGAGACCACTTACGGACAGGCACGTATTCTCGCTGACTTCGACAGGTGGGCTACTGACAATCATCTGCCACCAATATCGCACAGAATAAAGCGGATCGATAATAAAGATAACAAGAACCTGCGTATAGAACGAACCGAGACCATCATCGAGACAGCCAAAGTGCTGTTTCCGGAGGGGCAGGATACTCCTACTCTCATCAGCCAATTCCTCACCTATCCTGATGGCTATATCGATGGCTGTGACGCTCTGGCTGGCTGTCTGGAACGCTTCTCTGAGTACGATATTGGAAGGAACAGAGTTAAGGTTCGGAGGTTCTCTTTCTGATGAATTACTATGATAAGCTCATGCTTGAGTACTACCGGGTCCTCAATAATGCCTGGAAGACCGAGATCAAGGATGCAGCCAGACTCGCCATTCAAATGCTGAGTGACATGCCCCGAGCTGAGAAACTCAACCAGAGCTCAATAGATAAGCTTATGGGCATCATCAATACCCAGTTGGGAGATGACTTCGCAGCCCTGGTCAATGAACCTACCAAAGCGATTATAGACCGCTGTGTGCGGCTCGGACTGAGAGACACCCAAGTGCAAGCCCCTACCAAGACCAGTATCGGGCTCTGGGGTATCGAAGATCAGCATCTCTCCTCTACTATCCAAAAGCAGCAGATGTTCTGGATCGGGAATCACTTTGAAGCTGATGTCCGGCAGAACTTTGCAGACACTCTCTCTAAAGCCATTGAACAGGGATACACCAAAGAGATGCTTGCAGATACCCTCAAAGACCAGTTCAATGACCTCGCCAACCGCTCATCCCACTACTGGCAGGGACTGGCCGAACATACCGCTCTCAGAATCAGAGAGTTTGGAAGGTTGCAGGGCTACAAGAAAGCCAAAGCCCGATACTACAAGCTCGTGGTGGTCCTGGATGATCGTACCAGTGACATCTGCCGGGCTCTGGCTACCCAAGATAAGGTCTATCCCTTAAACGATGCTCTGGAAGTGATGGATAACCTAATGGCTCTGGATACCAAGTCCAACAGCCTGGATGATGCCCGGGAATACATCAAAGCCCTCGCGCCTTGGATTAAGGACGATCAGATCGAATACGACTCAGATATGAACCCAGTTGGTGTCTCCGGTGCACATACGCCATTTCCGCCTTTTCATTGGAAGTGCAGGACAAGTACTAGTCTAATATAAAATTAACTGATTATAGTGAAGCTACGAAAGTAATTCCAAGCTCAGCTATAAACTGCCAATCGTCCATGCAACAGATGTTATAGAACTTACACACATCTGGTATTTTACAGTGTTTTTTCACATTATCGATTGGGTACTCTTTTGTAACTACAACAGCATTAAGTGACCAAGCATGAGCAATTACCCAAGGGTCTGCCATTGATCTTTGTTTCTTGCTATCAATTAGATTAGGAAACTGTGAAAGGATTATTCTTACCTTTTTCTGTACATCAGAATCGATGGTTTTGACGAAATTAGATTCATTCTTTTTCAACCACTTGTATAAAAGATCATCGCCTTTCTTTATTTCCAGTGCTACCTCTTCAGTGCAGAATATTCGGTTTTCTATAATGAGTCTTTCGAGAATATCGAAATAATTGGAAATTTTTGGTGAGTAATACTTGTTCCAAGGTTCGATTAATGCGTTCGAATCCAAGCAATATACTTTCGGTTTATTGCCGTGCATAATGACTCCTTAAGGGGATGTTATCCGACAGCTTACCGAAATTATTGACTTTGAAATTTAATAACGAGGAAGCATCTCTTCCAGATATCAATCCAGTTTGGTAGGCATTCAAGACAATCTGGGAGAACAAATAGCCATTCTTTAATACTGCCATTAAGGATGGGCTTACCATTCCATCACTTTCTCTTTGTTTCTCCTTATGCTTTTTCCATAAATCAATACCGGCTTCTCTGACTAATTGATAATCATTATGGGATATTCTTTTATTATCTAATAAGCATCTGGCAACCATCTCAGGGCTTATCACCATTGAGGAAGATATATCTTGGCATATTTTAATAATTGATGCGGTATCGTTTTCCGAATCCCACAGCTCAATCAACTCGGTTTCTTTTATAAGTATTGATTGCGCAATACGATTACAGAATGTTTCTATTGCATTTGCAGCAGAGGTTCCATTCCAAACAATTGGATCTATTATTCCTTGTTGGTTGATCCATACATGAACAAGTTCATGAACAAGAGTAAATACTCTACTTGAATAGCTGTCATTTGAATTGAGAAAAATGAACGGTGCATAATCATTGATAATAACAAACCCTCTAAATTCATCACTATTAATGGAGCTATCTCTAACAATGTTAATACCGCAGTTTTCAGATTTATTAATCCATAAAGAAAGTGCTTTCGAAGGACTTCTGGTGGCTCTATGGTCTGATAATGAGATATCTAATGTTTCAATGATATTGGATGCCACGTCTTCAATAGGTGAGTTTATATCGTATCTACCAACAAAATCTAATTTTTGTGATCCCTCTGATACTAAAAATTCAGCTAACCATTCTGCCTTCCATTGGATTTGACGTATGAACAATAAGCTTTTTGACGATATAATACTGTCTTGGTTCATACGGAAGTCCCTGAGGGGTTCAAAATCATCTGGTGGAGAGGGAAGATAAAAAACAGCAAAAGCCCGACCGTAGAGTTTCGCTGCTGACCTAGCTTGCGCTAATGTGGGTAGAGCTTCTCCGTTCTCCCATTTTTGAATATCAGTTGGAGTTCTACCTAGTTTTTCGGCAGCCTGATCGATGGTTAACTTTGCTTTCTCACGCGCCCATCTAATAACGGATGGAGTAATCTGAGCGTACTCTCGTGGCATTTCATTTCCTACTATTAACTAACTAAACTACTTATTTTTTACTATCTCATATAACAAAATATGCCTAGATATCTCATGCATGAGGTCAACTTTGTAGAAACCAATAACAACAATTCTATGCATCAGAACTTAATCTTTCTAAACAAGTAAAATGTCAATAAGATTATATGCTTGTTATCTTTTAGCATTATAATCCCCGTTAATATCATTAAAAAGTTCTTTTGATAACAGATTAAAAATCACCTTCTGAAACTTCTCATCATCCATATACCGGCTTACGATTTTATCGTTCTCCTTCAGCCGGTTCATCATCAGGTCTTTGATGATCTGCTCAATACCCAGTTCAAACTTATCCAGAGGATTGGCTGCTGCGGTCTTGAGCACGCTTTCATCCTGCAAGGCTGTCTCTTTGATTTGTTCAAAGAAAAGCCGGTCTGCTTCGCTAAAATCCGTGCCAAAGCGTTCGTTCAAGGTTTCGATTATCTCGGATAAGGGTTTATCCTCTTCCTTAGCTTTACGAGTGCCTGTATCAGTGGGGGATTTGACCTTGACTTCCTCGCCCTCGGAAAGGTCGATAGAGCCTTCCATCACCTTCTGCAAGCGATAATACTGTAGTTCCACATCTTTTTCCGGATAAGCATCCCGGCTGTCACTGGGGTGGATGTGCGGCAACAGAAACCTGCCAAAGCTATAGAGCATTTCCTGCTCTTGATCAGTGTAATTGATTAGTTGAGTAACAAAGGCATAAAGCCGCACATAAGCCTTAAGCTTGTCATGGAACTTATCCCTGTCCTCATCACTCTCAAGCTGTTTGTAGCGCTCCACGGCACTCTGGAGATGCTTCTGAAGAGCAGCGTGATCTCCTCGTTTTTGTTCGCCCAAAGGTTTGTAGAATATCTTTGCAAAGTCCTCCACTTCCTTCCAATCGTAAATCTGCATCTGGTTCAGCTCGTGCTTAATCTCTTCTAGATGCGTAGGATCGGATTCTGATTCCAGTTCTGTCACCGTATAATAGGGCTTAAAGGCTGCCAGGATATCCTCAGCTTTATTTACAAAATCCAGCACAAAGGGTGCTTCTTTGCCAGGATAGATCCTGTTTAAACGTGATAAGGTCTGCACTGCCTGCACTCCATCCAAACGCTTATCCACATACATGGCACAGAGTTGGGGTTGATCGTACCCAGTCTGGTATTTATTCGCCACCAATAGGATCTGATAGTCCTCACTGCCAAAGCGGTCTTTTAGCTGCGTTTCAGAAATATGTCTGCCATTCTTATAGTCGATATTCATCCCTGGCTCAGTGTATTCCAACTCAGTTTCAGGATCGATCACAGTTCCGCTAAATGCCACCAAAGGATGCACATCGGTATAATGATTTTCCCCTATGTATTTCTGAAAAGCCAGCATATAACGCACGGCTTGTAAACGGCTGTCCGTAACAACCATTGCCTTGGCTTTTCTTCCGATCAGGGGCATTATACAACTGCGGAAATGCTCAATGATGATCTCTGTCTTCTGGCTCACATTGCGGGGATGCAAGCGCATGAACTTGCATAGTTTTTTGGCTGCCTTTTTGGCCGGCATACTGGGATCATCCGCAGTCTTTTTGATCATTTTGAAATAGGTGCTGTAGGTGGTGTAACGCTGCAGCACGTCAAGAATAAATCCCTCTTCAATAGCTTGGCGCATGCTGTAATTGTGGAAGGCCTTGCCGTGGGTGCCAAAGAGTTCCAGTGTCTTGCCCTTGGGCGTGGCTGTGAAGGCAAAGAAGCTGAGATTGGGTTGTTGTCCTCTGGACTCCATCACCAGGTTCAGTTCATCCTGCCAATCCTCAACATCTTCAGTTCTTACTGCTTTATCACCTAATATCTGTTTCATGTCCCGTGCTGCCTCCCCGGTTTGGCTGCTGTGCGCCTCATCCACTATGATGGCATACTTCCTGCCCGCTATCTTCTTTTGCCATGCTTTGGATTTAAGTAGAGCCGCTTCATCCGGCATGTCAGTGTCCTTGGCTCCAGCTATCCGCAAAAGTCCTCTCAAGATAAAGGGAAACTTTTGCAGGGTAGTGATCACGATCTTGGTACCGTCCACCAAGGCATTGGCAAGCTGTTGGCTACCTTCTTTAATGGGGGCAACCACGCCCATGGCATGCTCTATCTGGTAAATGGCATCCTGTAATTGCCTATCCAGCACTACCCTATCCGTGATCACGATCACACAGTCAAAAATCAATTTGTCTTGATCAGTGTGCAGGTTTGCTAGGCGGTGCGCCAGCCAAGATATGCTATTGGTCTTACCACTTCCAGCGCTGTGCTGGATCAGGTAGTTCTTGCCCGTCTGATCGCTTTTAACCTGCGCCAAGAGCCGGCGTACGGAGTCTAACTGATGGTAGCGAGGAAAGATGATATGTTCGTCCTTCTTGCCCGCATTCTCGATAAAGATAAAGCTGCCCACAATCTCCAGCAAGCTGTCCGGCTGAAGCACATCTTCCCAGAGATAAGCGGTTCTGTGCCCAGAAGGATGGATTGGATTCCCTTTACCGCAATCCACACTTTGAGGGTTACTGCCCCGGTTGAAGGGCAAAAAGGATGTCTTCTGCTTCATCAAGTGAGTAGTCATATATACTTCATCGGTATCCACAGCAAAGTGTACCAGTGCCCCCGTTTTGAAGCTCAAAAGGGGTGCAGAAGGGTCTCTGTCATTCTGGTATTGCTTTATGGCATGCTTTACATTCTGCCCGGTGCCGGGATTTTTGAGCTCGAGGGTAGCAACCGGGATGCCATTGATTGCTAGCACCATATCGATGGACTGCTGCTTGTCGGGATGGTAAAAGACCTGACGGCATACTTGAAAAGTGTTGCATTGGTAAAGAGCTTCGGCTTCCTTGCTGAGGCTGTGCGCCGGACGGTAGTAAGCCAGCTTGAGAGTATTACCCTGAAACTTGAAGCCGTGCCGCAGGATGTGCAGGGTGCCCTTGAGATTACGCTCTTTGACCAGAGCTTTAATAATCTGCCCGGGCAAGAGATCGCCGTTCAGCTTGGCCAGTTCTGCCCAGAGGGTGGGCTGACTCTGCTTAATAAAGTCTATAGTTTGCTCCGCAAAGAGGGCATTGCCTACGTCAAAGGCTGTATTGGCTACGCTTGTCCATCCATCTTGCATGACGGACTCAATATAGGATTCGAAGGATTGTTCATTGTGCGTGTGCATCATGTCCTCGCAAATCTATTTTACCGGTGACAGCGTGGTGGATGAGGGATGCGCGGTATTCTGACAATTGGATTATTGATGCGTTTACCTTGTCTATCATCTTATTTATCTTTGTAGTTTCAGTAACCAGATAATCTCCTATCTGCTTCTGCTCTTGAGTCGGTGGAACACAAACGGGGATGTTACTCATTTGCGATTCGTTGACAGATGGAACAGCTCCAGGATTTACCAATTTACCAAGATCTAGTTGGAAAAGAAAGAAATAGCACCACATTACATCGCAATGAGTTGTGGAGAAGCCCATCATGTTGTTATCAATACAAGAGTCTTTAGTTATAATTCTTCGTCTGTTTAATAATAATGCAGCTCCAACTTTTGCAAACACAATAGTATTCTTTCTAAGTATAGAAGCCCTCAGCTTCAGCGCTGTTTCTCTGCTAACTGAGTTGTTATGTTGGCACATATAGGTTTCGTTACCTGGCAGGTTCATGTCAGATACTTTATAAAATGGAATTTCTTCATCCTCTAAACCCTGCTCATCATCAGGGAAGCCTGCACCACCCTGAAAACTACCGATATTTTTGAACTTTAACACAGTCCAATGTTCCGGCACTTCACCTAACCACTCTATCCCGGAGTCCTTCATGGGTACATTAGGGTCAAGTCCTTTGGTTACGGCTTGGGTGATGAGGGCGATGCGTTTTTCTTTCAGCAGTTCTATCATCCGCTCTTTCTTCTGGATCAAAGCATCTATCCGAGCCGTCTCCCTGTCGAGAAAGGAAGCGATTGCTTGTTGTTCCGTGGTCGATGGAAGAGCTGTCCAGAATCTGTAGATATCTGATGGATAAACTCTCTGATGGCTTCGTGTAACTGACTGCACCTTGGCATCAAGCCGTTGTCTGTTCATCTCGCTGTTCATGAGATAAAACAGATATTTAAGATCACATTTTTTTGCTTCCATTGCAATGAATTCGGATGAACAGATGGTGATCTCATCCTTCGGCTCTGCAATACAGATTGTAGCCTTACGAGGGTTCAGTTTTGAGATTAGTACTGACTTTTTAGTGATAAGCTGCTTTGCACTTCCGACCTCTTCAGTAAGATCATATTGTCCAGTTCCAGTTTCTTGAACAGCGGGGATAGAATAATGAAAAACAAACTCTGATTTGATTTCATCAGGATTTATCTGGTTTCTGATATAGACTGTCACAGAATCTGTTCTTAAAATCTCCCAATGTTTTGGCACCATTGTCAACCAAGTGATTCCAGTTTCCTTATAATCTTCGTAGCTCTTATATTTAATCACTAGTGCCTCTATGAGATAATTGATTTTTCGGTTTCCTTAGAAGTTTTTGATTTATATCTACCCTGGATTTCAACTGTCTTTCTGATAGCACTCTTTTCTTCATTGTGTTTATGCAAAACCCATACTCCCATTCCGTAAGCCATCCACGTTCATTCATATATTCTATAGCTTCTATATTCCAGGATTTGGCATTATCTTTTGATATTCGTTTAATTGCTGCAAATATCCTATCTGAATATACTTCACTCAACACCCATTCTTTCATAGCTGATTCCCAAGTAGTTGAATTGCTTAAGGCTATTATCTCCTTGGATAGCTTAATTGAACTATGCTCAATCATACATTTGAATCCAGTAGTAAAGCTTCAATCTCTTTCTCTATGTTGAAAAGTTCTGCTTCTATAACTTCCAATCCCCTTGGCGGCTGATACACATAAAAATGGCGGTTAAACGGGATTTCATAGCCGATCTTAGTCTTGGAGTAGTCAATCCAGGCGTCGGGAACATGGGGAAGCACCTCTCTCTTGAAGTAAGTATCAATGTCTTCCTTAAGAGGTACATTCTCTGTATCCCGCAGTTCGGTATCAGCTTCCGGCATGCCTTTGGAATCTCTGCAGATATCGGCAGTTTCATCACGCTCGGAGAGGGCTTCCAGGATTGCTTTGAGCTCCGGATTGCCCAATGACAGATGATGCTGTAAGAGTGCCTGCCTGAGTGCTTTGAGGTATTGCTCCCGGTTCATGTATATAATGCTTCCATCCATACTGTTCAGAGCTGCTTTTATTCTGTCTTGCAGAGCTTTGCCAGCATCCATCTCTCTCTGCTTTTCGATGGGGTCTTTCTTCTTGCTTTCGACAAGCTTGGCAAAGGTAGTATTATTATCCAGCCGGGCAATGCGTTCCTGTGAAACTTGGAAGTTCAGGCGCAAGGGGCGCTCCACGGTTATCTTTTGGTAGCCGAAGTCCTTGTTGTCAAAGATCTTGCTGACGATAGCTGTTTTCGTAGTGCCATTACAGGTGAATTCCAATTCCTGATTGTCGATGAAGTCGCTGTGAATCCGGGTGATCAAGCTGATGTGGTCAAAACGGTTATCCTCTCCATCTCCGATGATGTTGCGTTTATTGCCCAGGCTTTTGCGCATTTTGTTGTAAAATTGCCGAGCGTCGATAAGCTGGATTTTGCCTTTGCGGTGTGCTTCTTTTTTATTGGTGATGATCCAAATATAGGTGCTGATGCCGGTATTGTAAAAGAGTTGGTCGGGCATGGCGATAATAGCTTCCAGCCAATCGTTTTCGATGATCCATTTGCGGATATTGGATTCCCCGCTTCCTGCATCTCCGGTAAAGAGGGGCGAACCATTGAAGACAATGCCAATCCTGCTACCGCCTTCCTCCACTGACCTCATTTTGGAGATCATATGCTGCAAAAAGAGCAAGGAGCCATCGTTAATGCGGGGCAGTCCGGCTCCGAAGCGGCCATTGTAGCCAAGCTTTTCATGTTCATCGGTAATGGTCTTTTGTTGCTTTTTCCATTCTACACCAAAAGGAGGATTGGCAAGCATATAATCAAACTTGTCTGTGGAAAAGCCATCCTGCTCGAAGGAGCAGCCGTAGTGTATTTTAGCAACTTCACCTTTGATCAGCATGTCCGAACAACATACAGCATAAGATTCTTTATTCCAATCCTGACCATATAGGTGAGGTTTTGCGTCGCGGTTCAGTTCTTTGATATAGGTTTCGGCGGCTGTTAGCATCCCTCCGGTTCCGCAAGCTGGGTCAAAGATAGTTTTTACGACATGACTTTTGGCAAGGTCGGCTTCAGGACTGAGCAGCAGATTCACCATCAGCTTGATCACCTCACGGGGCGTAAAGTGCTCTCCGGCTTCCTCGTTGGATTGCTCTGCCCCAATACGGATCAGTTCCTCAAAGACTAGTCCCATCTGAATGTTATCCACTGCTTGGGGGCTGAGATCGAGCTCATCGGTTACAAAGCGCTGCAGCACCAGATAAAGCAGGTTGGCATCCTGCAGACGAGCGATCTGCTCTGAGAAGGCAAAGTACTCTATGATCTTTTGCACATTGGGCGAAAAGTCGTTTATGTAAGACTGCAAGTTGATGGCGATATTCTCTGTATCGTCTAGCAGTTTCTTCATGTCCAGACGTGATTTGTTGTAAAAGGGAACACCTGTGATCCTGATCAGGCTCTCGGATATGATGTTATCAGATTTGCCGTAGAGGTGAGGGAGCTCTGCCAGGACATTGTCTTTGGTGGGTGCAAGGATGCAATCAAAACGCTTGAGCACAGTAAAGGGCAAGATGACTTTCCGGTATTCGTTGCGTTTATAGGGACCTCTGAGGAGGTTACATATACTCCAGATAAAGGATGCGATTTGAGAGTGGTTCTGGCTCATTGACCTTTCCTTTTACGTTCAGATTCAACGAAGCCTACCTGTAAATCTTTACATGGTTCATATCCCGCAATTTTCATAGCAGCTCTACATTGCTTTACGATGCCCGTCGCCGACATTCTTCCTCTTGAATACATACCATTTATCAACCTTATATCCATACTATCAGTCCTTTTCGTAAATAGCGCAAGGATATCCGATGAGGCAAGTGCAGGATTCTTCTCAAGCAAATAGTTGAAAACATGCTTCTTAATCTCCCACCAGTGTTTTACTGGAGTGGTTATGCCACCAACTACAACTACCCTTGCTGATTTGTAACTGTAATCCTGTAACACTGTGAAGTCAACCTCACCTAGTTTAGGCGGTTCCTGTGTTGTTCCTTTATTTCCCGGGGGAACAGGCGGAAAAACTACTGTTGGAGCTTGTGTTACTTTGGGTATTTTTTTATCCCACAAGCTCGCTATTTCGGATTCGTCCATTTCGTATGCATGCTGATTCTTTAATAGCTGGGATGCAATTGTAAATTTCTGCAAGCCAGTCTTCCTTGCTATTTCCTCTGCTTCACTTTTAACAAGACTAAGTTTTTTAATCCTGGCGATTTCTTCAAAAATGGCTTCAGCGGATTCTACAGCTTGTTTTCTAAAGTTATCTCTCCTCAGTACTTGATCAAATACAATGCAAACAGACTCTATGTCATCTTCAAGTAGATTTATCTCACTAAAAAGACTGTCTTCGAAGGATCCCCCAAGAGATGGTAAATAGAAGCGCCAAATGATGCCGTCAGTCAAGATGCTGATCGCTGATTTGTCAGACCAATTGTACCTTTTTAGTTGCGTTTCACCTGCAACAAGCTCATTCTGAAGTTTGTATGGACTTTTGATTTCAATGAAAACTTCCGCAATCTCCGAGCGCTTTTCTGGCAGTATCAAAGCAACATCAACTCTTCCTCGAAGTTCAGTTGTGATTTCTTGAAGTGGGTATCTCTTTACTGGGTACTCAGTATAGAATTCTTCAGGATTCCATATATCCCATCCAAGTTCTTGGCATATTCTCCCTACCAAGGAAAAACGCACATGCTGTTCATCCTTGAATGCGCCATCTGCCAAGAGTTTGCGGATGTTATCAATTATCTTTTTCACCTATCCCTCACAGCGTGATTTTCTTTTTTTTCAAGGATATGCAATGTTGGAATTTGTCAATCAAAAAATCTGTTGCATCGTTATGCATCCTGATTTGTCAGCATAAAGGGTAGTGCTTTCCTGGCTCTGGATCAATAATCACATCTGGAACAAGGAGATAGAATGACCGAAGCGTTGATGAACCGAATTAAAGCTCAGTTAGTCAGACATGAAGGTCTGCGGCTGAAGCCATATCGCTGTACTGCAGGTAAACTGACTATCGGTATTGGCCGCAATCTCGATGACAGGGGTATCTCCCAGAAAGAAGCATATATGCTCTTGGAGAATGATATCCAGAACTGCGAGAAACAGCTTATGGATGAGATACCTGAGGTTTACAATAAGCTCGATGAGGTCCGCCAGTCGGTGCTGCTGAACATGTGTTTCAATCTCGGTATCCAAGGACTATTAGAGTTCAAGAACACTCTGGCATTTATCGGTACTGGAGACTGGGAACGAGCCGCCAATGGCATGTTAGCTTCCAAGTGGGCAAAACAGGTGGGCATGAGAGCAATAGAGCTTTCTGAGCTGATGAGGAAAGGCAAGTGATACCCATTCCGGTAGAGATTGATGCCATGCTCGCTATCCTCAACCTGCCCAAAGAGATGAGGGATAATGGCATTTTCAAGGAGCACCAGGGCTTGGTTATGGAGATGATCCACTCTATTGTGCTGCAGGAGCACTATGATCGGGCAACTCACGATGACCTGCCAGAAGAAGAGCCTTTCCTGGTTTCTTTTCGTTTTGGGTTCTGTTTCCTGATGCTGCACAGTACTTGTGAGTTTCTCAATTTGAAGACCCTCGGCGAGGGCATAGTCAAGACCGTAGGATTAGACCAGTCCGCTACCGAACTGCTCACAGGGAGCGAAATTGATGCCTTTAAAGCTAATCTTGAACTGAGAGCACTGACCATCCTGCAATCCTATTTGAATCCTACTGGTTTGGATCGCTTGAACGAACTCAAGCCCAGACAAGCTCGCCTGATCCGGGTGGGAGTGATCTAATGCCGGATAGCTATACTTCTCCGGATGAACTGATGCGGGATATCTACCTGGCAATCTATGCTGCCTTGGAGAGCCGTCTACATCTGATCGGTTCTGTGATCGATGCCGAGTCCCGCAAGGAGATACTGGCACAGCAGATCTATGACAAGGGTGACTTCTATGGCAATACCGGCTATCTGCTGCAGACCACCGATACAGCCATGATCTTAAGAGTTGGCTCGAATGTGCGTCACGAGCCTTTTGTTTTGGGCGGTAAAGTGCCTTCCTGGACTCCGATCGCTCCCCTCATTGCTTGGGTCGAACGCAAGCACCTGTCTTGGACTGATAAAGAGACAGGGAAAGCTCTGACCGTAGCCGAGATCGCTTATCTCATCCGGGGCAAGATCAAGCGGGAAGGCATCACCGCCCGTAATGTATTCGCTACTGTCATAGCTAACCGGGAGCAGTGGATATATCAACAATTGAATTCAATCGAGGTAAGCCTATGACCGCACATGATAAGTTTATCGCAGACCGGAACCGAATAGTCGATGCCCTCAAGTTTTCTGATATCCCCACCATCCAGTTCAACAAGGATGCAATACCCAAGCAGTTACCTTGCGCTATTGTGATTCTGGACTCGGAGACAGGCAAGAATGGCACTTCCAGACAGTATGTTAGTACAGACCTGGCATGGACAGTATTCCTAATCGTCAATGCGCAGAACGTGGATGATCCTGATAATGACTTATACCTGCTCAAAGAGAAGTTCCGGAGTTTCTACCAGAAGCTGATGAACCGGGACCTGCCCAGTGTGGAATACTATACCAGCCGCATCGATGGCACTAGACTGGTCAGAATCGCTAAGATAGATCTGCTGAAAAGCGGTACCGGAGCGGGATCATGAAGGTGATGCGACTTGGTGCCTATAACCTGGCGATCAGCTCTGCAAGTGATTTGCTGGAAAGTAAGTACAAACCAGAGCCCATAGATCTATCCAAGTATCAGCGTATCGGTAAGCAACTCGTAAGTAAGGCAGCCGAGACCAAGAAAGTGGTTTCTCAACCCTATTCGATGAGCAAGCTACTCAATCTCCTGGATACCGACGAGTACCACTCCGGCTGCATAGATGCCCTCACTATGGCTACTATCATGCAGTTCGATTGCAAGAACAGCCAGGTTAAGTCCTGGATGGAAGCTGCCGAGTTTCCTGCCTGTGAAGATCAGACCACTATCTTAGGCGAGCTGATGAAGTTCTATCTGGCTTGTGGAAATGGCTTCCTGATCAAGATGCGGAACGCTCAAGGTGAGTGGATAGGACTGGAGCGCATGCTTCCCTCGGAAGTTCAGATAGTGGAGAATTACGACGAGTTCGGCTTCTTCAAACCCAACTACATCCAAGTCAAGAACAACCAGAAGAAGGACTTTGCCTACGAGGACATCATCCACGTGAAGAAGTCCACCCATAGATCTAACGCCTGGGGCCTGGCCTGCCTGCCCATAGCCATCAACATCGAGATCTTGGGCGAGATCAAGACCTTCGACTACAACAACTTCAAGAACGGCCTAATGATCGACTACTTCGTAATCGTGGAAGGCGGTACCCTACGGGATGGAACTGTAACTGACGAAGCTGGCAATGAAGTGCTGACCGATGCCTATACCGAGATCGAGAAAGCGCTCACCGAGGTCAAAGGCAATGCCAAGAGCCACTCTACAGTCCTGATCGAGAGTGAGAACCGGGATGTGAAGATACGCCTTGAACCACTGCGTCAGCAAGACCGGGAAGGGGGCTTCCTTGGGCTCAAGAAAGACCTGAGAGAAGGCATCCTCGCTTATCATAGGGTCCCTGCCAGGATCGTCTCCCAACTCATTCCCGGGCAGCTTGGTGGCGATAACCGAAGCGATATGCTGATGTTCTACCAGTTCGTGGTCAGACCGCTGCAGAACCGCCTGGCTTTAGCTCTGGCAAACGAGTTCAACTTTGATTTCGGCTGGAATGTGAAGCCGGAGGACTTCAACTTCGGTAACCTGACCGAGGTACTGCAGACTGCTGATGAACAGCTCTTTATGCAAAATCGCAATTTGTAGGCTTTGGAGCGCAATAACTATGTATAACTATTCAACTGACAATCAACTAAACAACAATACTAAAGGAGGTAGCGTGAATCGTAAACGCACCATTCTCAAGGGAGAACTCCGCAACGTGGAAGTCGAGTTAGTCTCGCTCCTCTTCGGAGAAATGACTCCCGCCAACCAGAAGGGCTTTGTGGTCAAGAACGCTTCCGGCAGAAGCTTCGAACACAAGATCAACTCCAGCAAGTTCAAGAGTGAAACGAGTGGCACTCAAGGACGGCTTTATGTCACTCTGATGGAGCCCAACATCCACGATTCCCAGGGTGACTATTACACCCGGGAAGAGATTCAAAAGGCCTGTGACCACTTTGCCAAGCACGGCTTAGTCGGTAAATGCGATGTGAACCACAATATGCAGCCGGTACCTGAGTTCACCGTGGTCGAGAACTACATCCTCAAGACCAGCGACCGGGAACACTTCCCCGATACCAAGGTGGGTGCCTGGGTCCAGGTCTTGAAGTGTGAAGATCTGGGCAGTGAGCTCTGGCAGAAGGTCGAGAAAGGCGAGTTCAATGGGGTATCCATCTATGGCAGAGCTGATGACTACAGCGGAACCGAAGCCAGCTTATCTGAGATCAAGAACGAGCTCAACAACCTGCGTAAGGTAGC
>JGI24712J26585_10001043_pt1 | contig 23796 bp, 15 predicted proteins | sample BioPla3DNA2_FD_26585 | JGI IMG/M metagenome (IMG submission 26585)
TTATAATGTCAGGCTAGAAAAATCTGCTCCCATAATTGATGAATTTATAGAATTTATAAATGCTAACATATATAATTCCTTAGGGCAAAGTGCATTAGGAACTCATAAGCCCCTTATGTATTTGACACCTTCTCTTAAATCGGTAAAGTAACTTGCTTTATCATCTATAACGGCTTTTGAATGGAGGGGTACATGTAAAAACAAGCTCAGGGTAAAGACAGCAATAAGTGCAGTTATTACGTCTACAAAGAATATTATTTCAATAGAAGTTATACTTAAAAGTGCACCGCTAAGTATCGGAGCAAAAATCATCATCATTGACTGAATACTGCTATTTGTTGCATTTACTTTTGTTAATTTGTCTTCTGGCACAATTTGAGGTATGAAAGCTCCAACAGTTGGTGTCTGGATTCCAGCACCTAAAGATCTTATCGCAGATATCACAAAGAGTAACCACAAAGAGTTATATCCAAGGAAAAATAAAATTGCAATAAATAAAGTTGAAACTGCTATCATAGAATCAGACAATATAATAAGTGTTTTACGGTTATAGCGATCGGGCCACACTCCAGCAAAGGGAGAAATAAAAAAAGTAGGCAAAAAACCACATATAATAGATATTGTCATCATAATTGCCGATTGAGTTTTTAGTGTTATGTACCAACTTATTGCATATTGAACCAGCAGTGAACCAAAAAGAGAAATTGACTGGCTGGTCAAAAAAAGTATTATTTTTTTCTTCCACATTTCTTTCATTCTATTGCTCCAATCTTGTCTATTTACTTTTTATACGCAGAGGAGAAGCAGGGTCGTAGGGTGAATTGATTTTTATTGCATAGGAGTTTTTGTTTGCTATATCCTCATCAGTTACATAATGAACATCTAGAAGTCCGTTAGGGCGATATCCAGTTCTGAGATAATTGATTTCTGACAATGCAAGACTCCATCCGCTTAACCATATATCAAGCTTTTGTTTTTGCTCTGGTGTTCCTGCAAAATGGATGAGTAAATCAATATCGCTGTTAAGCTTTGCAGTGCAATTATTAGTACTTCCAAATAAGTAAATTCCTTTAATAGAATATTCGTCCATGTCGATCATGTTTGCAATTTGTTCTGCCATAAAATGACGCCATTTCCAACCCTCATCATCATTTTCGCTAATATTATCCTCGGTCAAATTACTATCGGTAATTACATTTGTATATAAAGGTCTATCAAGATAAGCAACTGCTTTTTCTAGATCAGCATTCATCAATACAAAAAGCTGCTTTCCAAAAAAGTTTTCTTCTATCTGAATTACTTTTATAACATTACTAAGATAAGCATATGACGGTAGAATATGCTCAAGGGAATTAGGAGACTTAAAGAAACCGTTATTAAATATAATGTCATTATCTTCGGGATAAAGAGGTAGGTATTTTATATCCTCTTCCACTAGGTCCTGGAAAAAATGTGTACCGAAGGATAACTCGGGTTGATATTTTGATTCCTTTTTGGCTATTTCAATGAGCATAGCCGTATTATTAATATCTGAATAAACAATGGGTACGCCTAGTTTTATATCACCACGGCTCCCCCAACGACCTGGACCCATTAAAATAAAGCTACGACGAGGTAGAGTTCTATTAAGTTCGCTGACCACGCTAGCAACATTCAGCATGTCTTCGTATTTCTCCAGTTTTTCGTATTCAGAAGGATCTACATATACAACAGTTTTAATTCCAGTAACCTTACCGTTTGAAATATATTTATTTGCGTTAAAGATAATATTGTACAGCGGAATATTTGCAGGTATAGCAACGGGAGCGTTATTACTGCTTCTGCTTTGTGAACGACATTGCAATAAATAAAAGTTTTCACCATCACTGGCAAATTCAATGTCTACTGGATATCCCAAAGCTTCCTTAAGTAATGATAGAATAGCTTGTATCTGTTTAACCATTTGGGTATTCTGCATTAAGCCATTGAAGGTAATAACTATTTCTTCAGATTTAAAATCAGTTATAAAGGTATTTACATTGGTGGTAATATCATTTTTTAGAACAGATGCAACAAGGTTAATATGTGGAATTTGTGCACCATACTCTTTTAGCAATGATGATATTGGAATGGTTGCAAATACTTGGTTATCCATATCGATAACATCTATCATACGAGGAGAATATTTTCGTATTTCCTCGGCGGATTGATTTACCGTAAGATTAGGCTGCCCCGGTGAAATCAAGATGGGAAAATCATCGCCTACCCTGTCAACCGCTCTTGTGCCAAGCCCCATAACCATACGTAATAGACCGTCTTCGCGCTTTATTCTGCGAGACCAGCGTAATTCATTATTGCTGAATGCAACACCAGCATAGAGCGGGAAAAAATATGGTCCAACTCTACGGCCTACAACTTCTTGAATGAGTATACCCATCTGCTCGTCACAGTCAAGTAAGTTTCGCTGCTTTCGGTATTGAATGGAATCAGGATTGAACATAGAAGAGTATATTTCAAGAATGCCATCCATCAGTTGCTCTTTACGCTGTTTTTTTGTTCCGGTATTAGTTATAAACAGGCTTTTGTATTTTCCTGAAAAGGATGAATTAACCTGATCTTCCAAAACACTTGAAGACCTGACAATTAATGGTTTGTCTTCGCACTCATCTAGAATTTGATCTAGCTGATTTGATATATATGAAGAAAGCTTGCAGCTTTTCAACATTTGAATAATACGAGGATAATTTATTCGAATATCTAAGATATCACTGTATATATGCTCGTTTAGTTCATCAAATCCATTACTTTCTATTAAATTGGCAAGCTCATCAGAGGATATATACCAGGTTTTAGGCATTTTTATGTTTTTGAATAATGGATTATCCTTAGCCTGTGAGTTTAGAATTTGGTTCGCTAGAAAAAAACCTGTACCTTTTCCTCCAATTGTACCGTTGCTCACTGGTGAGCATATAAATTTGTCAAGCAGATCACAAAAAGCATCAATGGTAACATATTTTTGTATAATAGAAATTTCTTTAGGATTGTTAGTTAAGAACCTTCGTATTAATCTCACTGTTAACCATCGCTTTGTTGGTTCACTTGTTGCATTGTTCTTTGCTATAGCCTGTTTGTATTGCTGTAGAGCTTTTATAATACTTTTTATGTTGGAGCTTTTCCTATTGATTATTTTTACAAGCTCTGAAGTTTTCTTTTGATAAATCCATAGGCATATATAATCGTATATCTGTGAGTTATTCAAACAGCTTGTTGCTGTCGAGAAAAGCACCTGACTTAAATGGATAACATCAATTTCAGGCAATGCCTTAAGGGGAGAATTGATGTCAGTCTGATTTTGGTACAATGTCCAATTCATATCGTTAAAAATGTCAACCATTAGATTAGGGCTTATTTTTGCAAGTACAGTCAACATTTTCTCACATACAAACAATAGCATTTCATGGTCAGTGTTTTTTAATAGTTCTATAATTGATTTCCATTCTGAACCTGAATGCAGGCTATGCTGCAAATTATTTTTGTAAATACTGTCTGAAATTATGTTTGTGATACTCTTAAGAAGCTTTACCTCCTGAGGAAGAAATACAATATCGTCATCTTGGAAGGTGCCTTTCTGATACATTACTCTAATATAGCCTAGAACATCATTATTGACAATGATATTGGCTTGTAGCTCATTACCATTTTCAATGATAGGTTTTGTAAAGTAATGCTTGCCTTCGAGATAAATATCCACAGTACAAGCAAGGACATTTCTAAAGCCTAAGGGTATTATATCGGGTATCTTTTTTAGCACTTCAGTCATATCATGACTGCCTTCAGATATGGCTTCATCTATTGCATACAGGCATTCTAGCTCCTTTGCACGTTCTGCCAATATTTCATTAGGGATGTCCTTGAATCTACTCACGTATATTCCTCCTTATGAAGACAATGCTAAGTATTCCAATATATAATTGATTATACTAAAAGAACAGGTTTTACTGGCAGTTAACCTAATTTGCTTGATTGTAAGTTGAAGAATCAATAACATCTTGCAAATTACGGTTAACGCAGTAAAATATAAACACAGCTATTAATTATACCCAACCACGAAGCTTAACTGCTTCTGCAACACGATTAATAGCAATCACATAGGCTGCATCACGCATATAAAGTCCTTTTTCCTTAGCTAGATTATGAACAGCATGGAAAGCGGAAGTCATTTTATAATCAAGTTTTTCAAGTACTTCTTCTTTAGACCAGAAATAGTTCATGTTACATTGAACTTGTTCAAAATAGCTACAGGTTACACCACCAGCATTGCACAAGAAATCAGGAATGAGATAGATGTTTTTTGCTTTAATCAGTTCATCACAATCTGGAGTTGTAGGACCGTTTGCTCCTTCGCAGATAACCTTAACCTGATCGCTGATTTTTGCAAAGGTTGCTGGTGTCAACTGGTTTTCAAGGGCACAAGGTAAAATAATATCTACATCTTGGGAAATCCACTCATCACCATCGAGTAATTCGCATCCCATGTCCTGAGCCTTGACTTTGTCAATGGTTCCAAAGGAATCCTTAATACTAACCATTTTGTCGATATCAAGTCCGCTTGTATTACGGAATGTATATGCTTTTTTATCGTGGTTATCCCAGCAGGAAATGGCAACAATTTTGCCGCCTAACTTTGTATACAATTTTGCTGCATATTCTGCAACATTACCAAAGCCTTGAAGACTTGCAGTTGTCTTGGTGATATCTATATTCAATTCTTTAAGTGCTTCTCTAAGGTTATAAATAACTCCATAGCCAGTCGCTTCTGTACGACCAAGTGAACCACCCATTCCAACAGGCTTTCCGGTTATGGTTCCAGGTGCATGGCTTCCACAAATGGTTTCATACTCGTCCATCATCCAAAGCATGTGTTGACCGTTTGTCATAACATCAGGAGCTGGTACATCGACTGTAGGTCCGATATTTTTAGCTAGTTGTCTGATATATCCACGGCATAATCTTTCCTGTTCATTCTTAGATAAATTATGAGGATCACAAATTATTCCTCCCTTACCCCCACCAAGGGGAATATCAACAACTGCACATTTCCATGTCATCCATAAAGATAAAGCCCTTATTGTATCAACAGTTTCTTGAGGATGGAAACGGATTCCTCCCTTAGCAGGACCGCGTGCGTCATTGTGCTGTATTCTATAGCCGTTGAACACTTTAGTTGTACCATCATCCATTTTAACAGGAATAGTAAAATGGTATTCACGGCTTGGTTGACGTAGCAATTCACGGATTGGTTGCTCTAAATCAATCAAATCAGCAACAGAATCAAACTGTTTTTGTGCAGTTATGTAAGCATTATAGGTTGTATCTCCCATTTTTTCAATCTCCTTTTCAAATTACTTATTTAACTCCCCATTTATTATATGGGATATTTCTTCTAATATAAGTATAGTCTCTTTTTGGTAGATGTCAACTAGCATGATATGCGTTAACATATTTTTTTGCAGGGCAGTAAAATTCATGTTTTCAAGACTGTTTATAAGAAAATCAGACCCTAAAAAATGCTCAATTTAATAAAGAAAATTTACAAAAAGCAGGTCTTAATAATAATGTATTTTTTATACGTTTTTAAATATTGTACGTGGTTCTCTTAAAGAATGCAGATATTATCTAATTCTTACAAGGGATCATAAATATTGTGACGTTTCAGATTCAAAACTTCTTTTAGAAGAAGTTGGTAAATTACTAGAGGCATATTGTCAGAGTGTTTTAAATTCTGAATTCTTGCGGCTTTGCCGCGGTATGATGTTGTATATGAATAGATGTTGTATATGAATAGATTTTGTATTATAATAAAAATAAAAATATAGAATGAAGGAAAATATATGAATAATCTACCTCTAAAAAAAATAGACTGGAAAAAAATTACGGGAATATTTCTTTTTTTTACTCTTGTATTTTCTGTCATTTTTGTTGTTTACAAATTAGTCAATGCACCTTCCATTAGCGAAGATGGATATGAAAAATTAAAAAGCGACTATGTACTTATGCTATTGCAGTGTGCATTAGGTCTTGTTGTTATGTTTATCCCATCGTTTATCGAGCATAAATTATCCATCGACATACCAAATAATATGGAAGTCGCTTATTTTGTATTTCTTTATTGTGCTATATTTCTTGGCGAGGTTAGAAATTTTTACTATGTTATACCTTACTGGGATACTATTTTACACGCATTTAGTGGCGGCATGCTCGGGGCGTTAGGATTTAGTCTAGTATGTTATTTTAATGATACGGATATTTTTCATCTTGAATTAAGTCCGTTTTTTGTGGCTTTATTTGCTTTTTGTTTTGCACTATCCGCCGGGACAATATGGGAGATATACGAGTTTTTGGCGGATGGTGTACTTAGGACTAATATGCAAAAATTTATTACAGCTGAAGGTACGGTTCTATCAGGTCGATTAGCATTAGTTGATACAATGAAAGATTTAATCGTAGATTCTTTAAGTGCATTAGTCGTAACAATTGTTGGATTTTATTCGATTAATAACAAAAAAAAGAAATCTTGAGCAAGTCAAAAAAATTTTTACCTCAAAATCATTTATACTATAAGATATGGCAGTAGCAAGTATATAGAAAAGATTTTACATAAGTAAATTATCTAAGTAGCTTTTGAAGAGGACGAAAACGGTGATACAAAAGTTATTACTGCTAAAGGTTATAGCATCCGTAACAAAGATGAAATTAGTGGGTTTAGTAAATACCTCTTTGACAGAGATATAACGGATGCTATTAAGCACTTTAGATGTAATATAGTAAAGCTTTATAATCAAGAAAAGAATAGAGCTATCAACCTGTTTACTCATTATTTATCAAGCCCTCAAGGCTAAGCATAAATTCTCTATAGTTGACATTCTCCATATAATTTACAAACAAAACTTCATTTATCCCTTTTGACTCAATAAAATCAGCAATATTTTTTTCAGATGTATTGAAATCATAAAACCTTGGGTCTATAACATATATTTCTTCATAGTGCGGAAGAAGGAAAGGTACAAAGCTGTTGCCATAGGAGTCCTTTATTACTAAAAGCTTTTTCCCATTTGTATTTTCCGTACTGATTTTTGACCAAGTTCCATCACCAGCACTTAAAAACACCAAATATTTATCCAATTTTGTATCGGCATACTTCATGTCAATTATATCAGCATCAAAACATTGATAATAGCGGTACTTCTCGTATTTGTAATTAACAAACGGTAAATACGCATATATGATGTCAGGATTTTTTTCAATGCTCTTATCCATAGTTTTAGCATAAGTACTGCCCAAAAAATTATTAATTGTAACTGTTTCATATTGGTCTAGAGTTATTGGCTCCTCACCCTTTGTTTCCATAAAGGCGGTATAGGCATAATACGCACCTAAGGCTGTCCAGTGATGATCACTTCTGAAATAGATATATTCATCCTTGTGCTCGTTTAATACATCATAGGCATTAACAGCGGTTATTTCCTCGCTGAATTTTGAATTAAGGTATGCTATTGCATTATTCTGAGAATCAGTTATTCCTTTATAGTTTCTAAGCTGGACGAATTCACTGTTTGTTGGTGCAATTAATGAATAAATAGGCACTTTGCCGCCAATTTTTTGATTGTATTTATTAAGAACTTGAGCATAAAAATCAAAATTATCTTTATTAAACTTAAAAAGCTCTACGGCTTTGCCATCGACAACAACCCAATATCCAACACCATCGCCCTCGTTATAGGGGTTATTTGTAGGAGTAGGTGTAGATGACGGTATAGAAGTTCCTGTTGGAATTGTTTCATCGGACGGGTTTTCTTTATTATCTTCATTTTTATCATCAGTTGCTTTAGGCACATTGATGTACTCTTTAGACTTGTCCGAGACAATTATTTTAACATCTGATTCCTTTATAAATAACACCTGTTGAATATTATTGCTTATTTTTAAAAGTCTGTCCCTTAGAATAAAAGTATCGCTATAGTATTCTGTGTAGTCACTAAAATAGCTGCCATCTAAAACTGTTGCCATTTTAAGTTCGGGCTTTTGCTTTAGTGCTCTATTCTCCATTTCGGAGACCATGGGTTTGTTTACATTAATTATATTAGCAACACCCAAAACTGCAATTATAAATAAAAATGCTATTGCATCTAATTGTAACCTTTTCATGATAAAACTCCTCCATTATACATAGTAGTTAATTAGAGATTGAATTTTTGGGCTCTTTCTAAAACTTAAAGTAAAGGAACGGGTTGTAGGATTGCCCCACAAGCATAATAATCGAAACTATAAGTATCGCTATGTTAACTGTTGATTTAATTAGCTGATCAACAGAATAACTCCCAATTTGTTTCTTTTGCATACTTCCTTTTATTCGCCCGAAAATAGTTTTGATAACTGGTGTACATCCAATAAGTGCAATTACAATAAATATCATATAGCTATTAAGGAAAATTCTAACTTCGGGACTAGACCAAGATGAAGCATTAATCCCAAACATAATACTCACAAATTGGAATGCTTTACTAATGCTGGTGTGATAAAAGAATACCCAACCTACCAGTATAACCACTACAAAATAAAGTTGCCAAATAATTTTAGGTATTTTCTTTTCTATTTTTAACAAAACAAATTTTTCAATTACCAGTAATATAAAGAAATATACCCCCCAAACAACAAAGTTCCAACTAGCACCATGCCATAGTCCTGTGAGCAACCATACCACCAGTATATTTCTTACATGAAATTTTCTGTTTCCCCCAAGAGGAATATATACATAGTCTTTGAAGAATGAAGTCAGGGATATATGCCATCTACGCCAGAATTCCGTAGCGGATTTAGCTATATATGGATAATTGAAGTTTTCCTTGTAGTTAAAGCCATACATTTTACCTAGACCTATTGCCATATCAGAATAACCTGAAAAATCAAAGTAGATTTCTATTGCAAATAACAGAATTCCTGCCCATGCCCCCAATACTGGAAGTCGTGAATAGTCCATATTAAGAAATGCCTTTGAAAACTCATTTGCTTGATTTGCTATAATAACCTTCTTTCCTAGACCTATAATAAAACAACTCACTCCATTATTGAACGATTCAAAACTTAATGCTCGTTTATTAATATCTTGCTCAACATCTTTATATCGCACAATAGGACCTGCAACAAGATGATGAAACAAAGAAACATACAATAAAAACTTGAAGGGAGATTTTTGTGCTGCTACCTCTCCTCTGTATACATCCACTATATATGAGATTGATTTGAATGTATAAAAGGATATACCAATGGGAAGTCCTATGTTTATGATGGGTAGGTTGATATCCAACAATGTATTCAGGTTTTCTGTAAAGAAAGCAAAATATTTAAAAAATCCCAAAACAAAAACATTTGCTATAATAGCTAAAACAAGTATTCCTTTCCTTTTACACTTGTCACGTCTTTTTTCAATAGAAACTCCAATGAAATAATTAAAAAATGCATTCAAAATTAAAACCGTAATCCATATAGGTTCTCCCCATGCGTAAAAAGCAAGGGATGAAATAATAAGCACTGCATTTCTGTATCTGTTGTTATTGATTACATAATACAGAAAAAGGTTAATAGGTAAGAAAACGCACAAAAAGAAAAGATTTGAAAAAACCAACTGGAATCGCCTCACAATCAATATTTTCTGCTCGTTAGCATCGCTCTACATAATAAATCTACACCACATTGAAACATATTTCAAGGTATTTGCCAAAATTACCTTGTATAGATAATGCTGGTTTTTTCTAATAAACTCTATCTAGATAAAAATCTCAAAGTGTTGAAACTATTTAGTGAAAAATACAATGAATATTGCTTTTTTGTTTTATCCTAGTTTCATAATTGGGAAAAACATTTGGATAAGGTTTTAGTCTTACATATAAAATACAAAAAAGAACAGTAGTAAATTTAGATAACATTTGCTATAATTAACGAAGATTGAATGAAGGAGGAGAATTGAAATGGAAAATATGCCAAAGGTAAAAATAGGGATTGTTGCAGTCAGTCGTGATTGTTTTCCTCAGGAATTATCGGTAAACAGAAGAAAGGCAGTTGTAGATGCCTATAAAAAGAAATATGATATAGAGGATATATATGAATGTCCTGTATGTATCGTAGAGAGTGAAATACATATGGTTCAAGCACTCGAGGATATTAAGAATGCAGGATGTAACGCATTATGTGTATATCTTGGCAACTTTGGTCCTGAGATTTCCGAAACACTACTTGCAAAGCATTTTGAAGGTCCTAAAATGTTTATTGCAGCTGCTGAGGAAAGTCAGAATGATTTATCTGACGGACGTGGTGATGCTTATTGTGGTATGCTTAATGCAAGTTACAACTTAAATCTTCGTAATGTGAAGGCATATATCCCTGAGTATCCTGTGGGAACCGCCGAAGAATGTGCGGATATGATAAATGAGTTTGTACCTATTGCAAGGGCATTAGTTGCTATATCAGATCTAAAAATTATCAGTTTTGGTCCAAGACCGTTAAATTTCTTAGCTTGTAACGCACCTATCAAGTGCTTGTATGATCTAGGTATTGAAATTGAAGAGAACTCTGAGCTGGATCTTTTTGAAGCCTTCAACAAACATGCAAATGACCCTCGAATTCCTGAGGTTGTTAAGGATATGGCTGCTGAACTAGGTGCCGGGAATAAGAAACCTGAAGTACTTGAAAAGTTAGCTCAGTATGAATTAACTCTTCTTGACTGGATAGAGGCTCACAAGGGCTATAGAAAATATGTGGCTATTGCCGGTAAATGTTGGCCTGCATTCCAAACACAGTTTGGTTTTGTTCCTTGTTACGTAAACAGCCGCCTAACAGGTCGTGGTATTCCTGTATCCTGTGAGGTTGATATTTACGGTGCATTAAGTGAATTTATAGGAACTGCAGTATCCAATGATATTGTTACATTACTTGATATAAACAACTCTGTACCTGAAGATATGTATAAGGAAGCTATCGAAGGCAAATTTAATTACACTCATAAGGATACCTTTATGGGCTTCCATTGTGGAAATACATGCTCGAAAAAATTATCATCATTTAGCATGAAGAATCAGAAGATAATGGCAAGAAATCTTCCTGAAGAAGTAACCAACGGCACCTTAGAAGGTGACATAATTCCTGGTGATATCACTTTCTTCAGATTACAGTCTACAGCTGATTCACAGCTTAGAGCATACATTGCAAACGGTGAAGTACTTCCTGTAGCAACAAAATCCTTTGGTGGTATCGGAGTATTTGCTATCTCTGAAATGGGTAGATTCTATCGTCATGTATTGATAGAAGGTAATTTCCCTCACCATGGTGCAGTTGCCTTTGGACACTATGGAAAGAGTTTGTTTGAAGTGTTTAAATACTTAGGGGTTGAATTTATAGGCTTTAACCAGCCAAAAGGAATGCTATATAAGAAGGAAAACCCCTTCACATAATCTAAAAATAACAAAGATAATAGATTAAAACAAAATTTCAATAACAGATAAAAGGACTTTCAAAAACCTAAATTTTTTGAAAGTCCTTTCTTTTTGCTTAAGAAAATTATGGTTTACGGTAAAACGAAAAACACCTCTAGATGTATTTTATGACTCTAAAGGATAGGGTTTATCTGGTACATAAAACCCTTAATGTGAATATCTATAAAACAGGTGCTTACTTGAGGAGATGATTATATTGGAAAGCTTTATTCTACCAGAAAATTTTTTGATGGGAACTGCAACCGCAAGTACACAGATTGAAGGAGGGGATAGAAACAATACCTGGTATAAATGGTGTGAAGAGGGATACATTAAGGATGGCTCACATTGTATCACTGCATGTGATCATTGGAACAGGGTTGAACAGGACACAGAACTCTTAAAAGAATTAAATGTAAATAGCCACAGAATGAGCCTTGAATGGAGCAGAATTGAGCCAAAAGCTGGAGTGTTTTGTGATGAGGCTATTAAACATTACAGATATGAGATAAAACTGCTTGTAAAAAACGGGATAAGACCCTTAGTTACTCTCCACCATTTTTCCGAACCCCTTTGGTTTCATGAGATAGGAGGGTGGACAAATAAAAAAAATTCCCAATATTTCTTGAAGTATACCGAATACGTCGTTGAAAAGCTTGGTGACCTAGTTAGTGATTGGGTAACCTTCAATGAGCCTAACGTTTATACAAAGTTTGGCTATATTTTTGGTATTTGGCCTCCTGGAGTCAGAAAATTCACTGAAAGCCTTAGGGTTTATACTGAAGTGATAAAAACTCATCTGAAAGCATATGACCTTATCCATAAGGTCAGAAGCAGAATGGGGTTTAAGTGCAAAACTAAGGTTGGATTTGCTATGCACATACGCATATTTTGCGGTGTTTCTACTTTTGGAAAAATAATAGCTAAAGTGGTGGATTACTTTTTTCATGAACTATATTTGGAAGGAATGATAAAAGGGAAAATTAAATTGCCGCTATTAAAAAACGGATATAAATATTGTAAAGGTACTTATGTGGATTTTTTGGGAATAAATTATTATACACGTAATATAGTGGAATTCGTGCTTAGTCCTGTAAATCTATTTCATAATTTGAAATGTGATAAGTCGCTTGCAAAAAGTGACCTTGGTTGGGATATATATCCTAGTGGGATATATCAGGTTTGCAAAAAGTATTATGAGCGTTATAAGTTGCCAATATACATAACGGAGAATGGTATTAGTGATAAAAGCGATTCAAAAAGACCGGATTTTATATGTAGTCACTTGGCTAATGTGGCAAAGGCAATAGATGATGGAATTGATATTCAAAGATATTATCATTGGACACTTATGGATAACTTTGAATGGCTAGAAGGAGAAAGTGCAAATTTCGGTCTATATCACTGTAATTTTAAAGATCAGAAAAGAACAATAAGGCGTGGAGGCAAACTTTACAGTATGATTTGTAAAGAAAACAAGTTAACAGAGGAAATGATACAAGAATTTTTAAAAACATAACCCTCTAATTCTCTTGACCTACAATAATATTGAGTATATAATCATAACATATGAATACATGTTCATGTGTATATGCTGAAAGAGAAGGAGAATGTCAATGAAAAATAAAGATGCTTTCAAATGCAATTGTACCACGATACATCAAGATATTATAGACAGTGTCAGGTCCAATATGCCTTCGGGAGAAGATCTTTATGCAGTTGCGGAACTTTTTAAAGTGTTTGGAGATAATACTAGAATTAAAATAATCTGTGCTTTATTTCAGTCCGAAATGTGTGTATGTGATATTGCAAAGCTTTTAAATATGACACAATCAGCCATTTCGCATCAGCTTAGAGTATTAAAAAAGGCAAGGCTTGTAAAGAATAGGAGGGATGGGAAAGTAGTATATTATTCACTAGATGACGAGCATGTAAAATATATATTTGATCAGGGCCTAGCCCATGTAAACGAATAGAAAATTCAATTATTTTTTAGAAGGGGTTACTATGGATAATGAGAAAGAATTGACTATGGAAGAACTTGATAATGTAAATTCTTCATCGAAAATTGAAGAAGAAGTTAAAAAAATTAGAGGTGTTAAAAATGCTTCTATTGACCCGGTTTCGGGGAAACTAAGCGTTGAAGCGGAAAGTGAAGCGTTTTTAACTAGTATAACAATAGCAGTTGCAAAGATTGTAAAGAATATTGAAATTGATATAAAAGTGGTTAAGTCGGAAGATAGAAGCAGTGATGTAAATGTTTTTGGCGGTCAATTTGATCAAAAGACCTTGATAAGGTTTGCCTCTGGACTAGTTTTGTTTCTTGTTCCACTAATATTTAATTTTCCGTTTGTGATCGAACTCTTATTGTTTATTGCAAGTTATTTATTATTTGGATGGGATGTAGTTTATAGGGCGTATAGAAATCTTTTGGGAAAGCGTTTTTTTGATGAAAACTTTTTAATGAGTATTGCTACCTTTGGAGCTTTTGCTATTGGTGAATTTGCAGAAGGGGTTGCAGTTATGCTGTTCTACCAAGTGGGAGAGATGTTTCAGGATATGGCTGTAAACCGCTCTAGAAATTCCATCAAAGCACTGTTTGATTTACGGCCTGACTATGCCAACTTAAAAGTTAATGGAGATATAAAAAAGGTCTCCCCCGAAGAAGTAAACATTGGTGATTTGATTGTTGTTAAACCTGGCGAAAAGGTACCTTTAGACGGCAGGGTTGTGGAAGGGAGATCGGTTATAGATGCTTCAGCTTTGACTGGCGAATCCCTTCCCTTTGAAGTTGAGCCTGGAAGTGAGGTTTTATCAGGAGTAATTAATAAAAATGGTCTTATGACCGTTGAAGTAACAAAGGAATTTGGTCAATCTACGGTTTCGAAGATTTTGGATCTGGTAGAAAATGCAGGTAACAAAAAGGCTGCAACTGAAAACTTTATTACAAAGTTTGCAAAATACTATACACCAGCAGTTGTTATAGTTGCAGCTTTGTTGGCATTTATTCCCCCTCTGATTACTAAAGATCCATTTGCACAGTGGATTAATAGGGCACTTGTATTTTTGGTGGTATCATGTCCTTGCGCACTGGTTATATCTATTCCACTTGGTTTCTTTGGAGGAATCGGAGGTGCATCGAAAAAGGGGATATTAATTAAAGGAGGTAACTTTTTAGAAGCACTAAATAATATCGATACTGTTGTATTTGATAAGACGGGTACTCTAACTAAAGGTGTATTTAGTGTAACTGAAATAAATCCTGTTGAAGGTTTTTCTAAAGATGATCTTCTAAAAGTTGCTTCCTTTGCAGAGAGCTTTTCTAATCATCCAATTGCGTTAGCCATTCTAAATAAATATAAAGGTAAAATTAATAAAGAAATTATTGAACAACATACTGAAATGGCTGGTTATGGTATTAAGGTGATTGCTGAAGGCAAAGAAATACTTGTTGGAAACTCAAAACTGATGCAAAGCGAGAATATTTCTACACCTAAAGTAGATGAAGTAGGAACTTTAGTATATGTGGCAGTAGACAATAATTATGTTGGATATATTGTTGTATCTGACCAACTGAAGGAAGATTCGGCAGAGACAGTGAAGGAACTTAAGAAAATGGGGGTAAGAAGAACCATAATGCTCACTGGAGACAGTAGTGCCGTAGGAACAAAGATAGCAAAGGAATTGGGATTAGATGCAGTACACTCGGAGCTTCTTCCCGATCAAAAGGTTGAGAGGTTTGAAGATCTCTATACAAACAGGTTAACTAAGGGAAATATATTATATGTAGGTGACGGGATAAATGATGCACCTGTAATTGCTAGAGCTGAAGTGGGAATTGCAATGGGGGCATTAGGCTCAGATGCAGCAATAGAGGCAGCGGATATTGTATTGTTAACCGATGAGCCCTCAAAGCTTATAACTGCTATTGAAATTGCGAAGAGAACCCGTTTTATAGTATGGCAGAATATAATATTTGCATTGTCGGTCAAGACATTGGTATTATTGCTGGGAGCTTTTGGATTGGCGAACATGTGGGAAGCTGTATTCGCAGATGTAGGCGTAGCACTTTTGGCTGTCTTAAATTCGATGCGTATACTAAAAGAAGGAAAAACTGATCTAGATAACAAAGTATTATCGAGGGGCTAATCATTTATTGAAATTTGTGGATGTATCAAAAAAACTTTTTTAGCAAAAATATTAATGGAGATAATAAACTAATAGAATGAGGAGGGGATTAATTATGGAAATAGCAAAAATGAATCATCCTAATGATGCAATAAAGTGCGAAGTAAATACTTGTTACTACTATATGAAAGGCGATCATTGTGCTGCAAGCAAGATTGAAGTTCAGCACAAAAACGCACATACCTCAGCGGAAACTGACTGTGCAACATTTAAATTACAGGCTTAACAGCTTGTTTTTTTATCATATGCCGGTGAAGGAATTACTTCATCGGCATTTGTATATTTGGGGGTTAAAAGTTTTCTTGATCGAGCAGATAAAAATAATATTACTGCTTTCTTGACTAAAATGTGCTCTATAGGTTATTTTTTTTAAGACGGTCTAATCTAAGATACTCCGCATTAATTTAATAATAATTCAATTTGAGTTATAATAAGTATACAGTTAATTAATAAAGGTTGAATACTTATGAATATTGATAAGAAAGAGATTAAAGTATCTGTCCGCAACCTTGTGGAATTTCTTTTGCGTACAGGTGACATTGATAGTAGCTTTTTTAGAGTTAATAGAGCAGCTGACGGAACTAGAATTCACAAAAAGATACAAAAAGCACAGAAGGAAGACTATAGATCGGAAGTTACTTTAAAATATAGTATTGAATATGATGAATTTGTGTTAGTCATAGAAGGCCGGGCAGACGGAATTATTGAAAATAATGATGGAATTACAATTGATGAGATAAAAAGTACAATGTCACCTCTTGAAATGATTGACGAAAATTATAGTGAAATGCATTGGGCACAGGCAAAGTGCTACGCTTATATATATGCGTGTTTAAACGACCTTGAAAATATAAAGGTCAGACTTACCTATTGTCATCTGGATACTGAAGAAATTAAATTTTTACTTAAGGTTTATAGTATTGCACAATTGAAGGAGTTTTTTGGTGCTTTGATTCAAAACTACTATAATTGGGCCAAATTCGCATATTATTGGCAGACTAATAGAGAGAAGTCTATAAGAGAATTGAAATTTCCCTTCTATGAGTATAGAAAGGGGCAGAGGGAGCTAGCAGTTGCAGTCTATAAGACTATAACTTCAGGTAAAAATATATTTGTAAAGGCTCCAACAGGTATAGGAAAGACTATTTCAACACTCTTCCCAACAATAAAAGCAATGGGGGAAGGTCACTGCACCAAAATATTTTATCTTACAGCAAAAACAATAACTAGAAGTGTAGCAGAGGAAGCTTTTTCTATAATGAGGACGAAGGGGCTTAAGTTTAGGGCTGTTACCCTTACAGCTAAGGAGAAAATTTGTATTTTGGAAAAATCTAGTTGTAACCCCATAGACTGTGAAGTTGCAAAGGGTTATTTTGATAGAATTAACCATGCGATTATGGATATTTTGACCCATGAGGAGGAGTTAAAGAGGGAAATTATTGAAAAGTATGCGATTAAACATAGAGTATGCCCTTTTGAGTTTTCCTTAGACCTGACCCTATGGGCGGATGCGGTTATCTGTGACTATAACTATGTTTTTGATCCGAGGGTGAATTTGAAAAGGTTTTTTACCGAAAAGGGAGATTACATTTTTTTGATAGATGAGGCTCATAACTTAGTTGATAGAGCAAGAGAAATGTATTCGGCAGAAGTTTACAAGAAGCCTGTTCTCAAGCTAAAAAGGGAGATGAAGGAGCTTGACCCTAAAATATCAAAAGTACTCGGGCGGCTTAATACCTTCATGCTCAATATGAAGAAGCTATGTAATGATAAGGGTTTTTATGTTAGCAGTGAGGGAGATAAGGAGATTTACTTCATTTTAAGAAAGTTTATAAGTGAGTGCGAAGTATATTTTGCAAAGAATGAAAAGGTAAAAATGGGTGATGAGCTTTTAGAACTCTATTTTAATGCAATTACATTTGTGAAAATTTGTGAGTTATATGACGAGAGATATGTCACCTATGTTGAAAAGCAGGATAACGATGTAAAGCTTAGACTGTTCTGTCTTGACCCGTCATACCTTTTAGGTGAGGCTTTAAAAAAGGGAAAGAGCGGTGTCTTCTTTTCTGCAACACTTATTCCACTTGAATATTACAAGGGGATATTAGGAGGAAGTAATGAGGATTATACAATGAGTATTGAGTCTCCTTTTAGTCTTGATAATAGGATGTTGATGGTGGCAGATGCTATATCTACAAGATATGTAAACAGAGAAAGAAGTTATAAAGATATTGTTGAGTCTATAAGAAATCTGACAGGCGTAAGACTTGGAAATTATATGGTTTTCTTTCCTTCTTATCAGTATATGAACACTGTATATGAACTTTTTTGCGAAAGATATCCTGATGCGAAAGTGCATATTCAAGCAGCTTCTATGACAGAAGAAGAACGTGAGGAATTTCTTGAACTTTTTACTCCTAACCCAGATATGACCACAATAGGGTTTTGTGTAATGGGAGGGATTTTTTCTGAGGGTATAGATCTTAAAAGTGACCGTTTGATAGGTACCGTAATTGTTGGGGTGAGCTTACCACAGATTTGTCTAGAAAGAGATATTATAAGGGACTATTTCAACGAAATAAATAGGCAGGGCTTTGAATACGCTTATATGTTTCCTGGGATGAACAAGGTTATGCAGGCAGCAGGCAGGGTGATAAGATCTGAGACAGACAAAGGGGTTATTCTACTCATTGACGAGAGGTTTACAAACAGGAATTATTTGAGGTTGTTTCCAAAGGATTGGTTTCCTTATATTAGTGTGGCTAAGGTTGGTGATATAGCTAGATATACGAGAGAGTTTTGGGAACATTCTGAAAGTTCAATTAGTTATTGAATCATAGAAAAGACCAAATAAATGATTTTTAGAAATTTCACGAAATGGTTTCAACTTCGGTGAGCAGAGCAGTTTTTATTAGCAGTATAATAAATATTTTGAAGACCTATAATTTTTTTGATGGAATAGACCTTGATTGGGAATATCCCGGGGTTACTTGAGATGGGTGTCCTAGAGGGAAAGAAGACAGAGAGAACTTTACATATCTTTTCAAGAGAAATCCGTCAAGCATGTAAAGATAATGGCATGTCGGATAATTTGCTAGGATGATAAAAGAAGTAAAAGAATGTGTTCAATAGTAATAAAGAGACTTTCATGAAAATTACATGAAAGTCTCTTTTTAACTTTATATCTTACCAACCAAGCTTGCTCTTTATTTCATATGTAAGTTGGTCAGCCATCAACTGGTGAGTCTTGAGGCTTGGGTGCCAGTCTTCACCATAGCCGTTGCTTTCACTTTGTTGAGGGAACTCAACAAAATAAATCTTTGAATCTCCATTTGACTTAAAGGAATCCACAACTTCGTTTATATAACTACGGCATGAATCTAAACCCGAACCCCAAAGCATAGGTCCAATTGTGCAGAAAATATTTGCATCGGGATAGTTTTGTCTTACTTGTGAAACTAGTGTCTTATAAGCAGTTACATACTTTGTTTTTTCTGCAGGTGTAGTTGAAAAATCGTTTGTACCAAGATTGATAACAACTACATCGGGCATATAATTTTTATAGTCCCACTTAACATTGCTATCTGGAAGTGCGTAAGGATAGCGATCAAGCATAAGGGGACCGCCAGCACCACCATAATTCATTGTAAGTCCTATTCCAGACCAAGCTATAAGATTTGCACTTGCGTTTAATGAACGTGCAGTTATTGCAGCATAGGACAAATAGCTGTTTTCATTTTTTGGAGTAAAGCTTTCTTCTTTACGAGTACCTTCATTTCCATACGCACAAGTGATGGAGTCACCAATAAATTCTATCTTTCTTTGTAAAGGAGTTGGAGCGGCAAGAAGATTTCCTGAACCGAAATCAAAGCCAAGGAATTGGGCTTCGCCTTGTGAGGCTTCTGTCCTCTTCCACAAAACAAGGTGGTGATTTCCTTCACTAAGACCACTTGCAAGTTTGACCGTAGATGTAGTTTTATTAACAACGAAAGGTGTTAGAGGTGTACCATCCACGATAGCTTGGAACCAATTTTCTCCAGTAGATTTAATAGTAGCACTAACTTCTGTACCATAGAAATTAAGTTCTACATTAGAACCTGACCATGCACATACAGGACCGGAGGGATTTGAGGTGTCAAATCTTCCATTATATAGAATTCCTGGTTCAGTTTCAACTGGAGGAGTAGGGGAAACAATAATATTTTCTTCAGCTGGGAATGTTTGTATCATACCTAGTAGATATCGACGCATATATCCAAAATCAAGAGAGTCTATACTACCGTCCCCGTTTACATCAGCAGCGGAACTGCTATTTAGATTTGGAAACTCTGTAATTATGCTTAATAGAAATTGTCTTAAGTAGGCAAAATCTAAAGAATTTACATTACCTTCCCCATCAATATCACCATAAATAAAACTCTTCGGTGCTGTAGGTGCCACTGTAGGCGTAGCTGTGGGAGTTATAGTGGGGGTAGCAGTAGGCGTAGAAGTTTTAGTCGGAGTGCTTGTTGCAGTATAGCCTGAGGCTTTTACAAGGGCTTGGACAAGTTCGGGATAATACCATGTAAGTGCATTTCTATTTAATATGGCATAGGAATCACCGTTGCCAGGACCATAATATCCGTTATCCCACCAAATAACCGGAATACCTCTTTTTTTGGCTTCTTGGACATAATATTCTGCATGCGTTATCCTAGAAGATAAGTTGTTCTTATCAATTGAAGCAAATTCGCCAATAACTACAGCTCTTCCATTTCTTATGAACTTATTATAAAGGGCATCAAATTCAGAGGATAGTGAAGCTTTATCGTTGTTTGAACCCCAAGTAAAATCAGATGTTTCGACCATACAGAACAAATAGGGTGAATAGGAGTGTATGGATACAATGATTCTGCTATCGTTATTTGGAATTACCAAATCGTTTATAGCATCTGTCAATCCACATGCAGCGTGGGTAGGTATCATTAAAAATCTTTTATTGTTGTTTCCGCCTGTTGCTCTAATAGTATTAACAGCAGCTAAATTCAAAGCGTTTATTACAGCACGGTTTTCATATGTTCCACCCGACCATTCGCTAGAGGAACCAATGACTCTCGGTTCATTCATTGTTTCAAAAATTAAATAGTCACTGTAGTCTTTAAAACGAGTTGCGATTTGTTCCCAAAGCTTTTTGACCTGAGCAGTAGTTCTATCTTGATTTGCATATGTAGGTACTAACCAATGGGATTCTTCATGATGAAGGTTAATAATAGCATACATATCATTGTCAAGAACATAATTAACTATTTCTTCCACCCTATTTAACCAAGCTTGATCAATAGTATAGTCTGGAGCGGAGCCAATGTGACCTGACCAAGTAATAGGGATTCTTACTGTATTAAAACCTGTTTCCTTGACTTTATCAATCATTGCTTTAGTTGTTTTTGGATTTCCCCAACAAGTTTCTGAGTCTAACCCGGCAACTCCAAAAGCATCCATTGTGTTACCTAAATTCCAACCAAGTCTCATTTCTTTTGTTAGCTCAAGTGCCGAAATGTCACGCATACCTGTGTTGGCAGTGGATGCAAATACATTAGAATTGCCCAAAAGCGTGACAGCAATTAAAGCTAATGAAAATAGCAATGCTTGTCCTTTTAATAAGTACTTTTTTAACATTATACCTACCTCCAAATAAATAATAAAATTTTTTGTAATTGTGCTCTTCTAATCTTATCTTACAGTATTCTTCTCTTCTTTACTATAGAACACGTAATATTACAAAAAAATATTGACCATATTATAGAATTCGTTAATAATTATTATTTTTGGTATGATTGAGAAATATTTTTGTGATTGTAAAAAAGTACTGAGTAACCGACATTTTTTAGATTTGAGAAAAAAGCAGCGGAATTATGTTTTCCACTGCCGCTTTTTGAAGTTTTTATTAACTTATGTTGAAATAGCATCCCTAAACATTAAATTATCCGTAATGGGGGCTTGGCATGCAAAATTTTCACAAACATAAGCCGTTGTTTTACCTTCAAGGCTCTTATAGTTTTCAATAAAAGGAGCAAGGTCTTTCAAATCAGCATGATCATTAGAATAAAACATGGATAACATGAATGGGTGGAACTCTTCTCTAATAATATTCACCATGTTGTTGGATTCTAGTTTTTCATTTCCTACTATTACAACTTCTTTTGATTTGGATTTTGCAAACAGCAACGCAGAAAGGAAGAAGGAATGCCCTCTTGCAAATCGCTCTATACTTCTTCCAAAAGAGTTAAACTGACTATAAGCTTTGGCTTCCAATTCAGACTGTCCAGTTAGTCGTGCAAGTCTTAGAAAATTCATTGTAGCTACAGAGTTTCCGGAAGGGGTTGCCCCGTCATAGATTTCCTTTGGTCTTGTTATAAGCTGTTCGCTGTCGCTTCCGTAATAAAAGAGACCACCATTTGCCTCATCCCAAAAGTATTTAATCAGGTCATCATTGAGTTTAAGAGAACGCTTTAAGTATATAGGCTTATATGTTGTTTCGTAAAGTTCAATCAGTCCCCAAATTAAAAAGGCATAATCATCAACATAGGCAGGAAAAGCTGATTCTCCGTCCCTGTATCGAGCTAGCAGCCTTCCGTTGTTTGAAACAAGTTTTGAGAAGATAAATTCTGTAGCTTTTTCAGAAGCTATAGTATACTTGTTGTTACCTAATATTCTTCCCCCCATTGCCATAGCCGCAATCATAAGTCCGTTCCATGAGGTTAGAATTTTATCGTCCTTATGGGGATGTACTCTTTTTTCTCTATATTCAAAGAGTTTTTTTCTGCACTCTTCTATAAAGGGTTTTTCTTCATTGGGGATATTTGACTTGATTAAGTTTGGAATATTATGCCCCTCAAAATTTCCATGGGTAGTGACATCGTAATATTTACAGTATTTTTCCCCAGCATCATTACCTAGCACTTTTTTAATCTCATCAACAGACCATATATAGAATTTTCCTTCTTCACCCTCGGAATCGGCATCTTCAGCTGAATAGAAGCCACCTTCCCTAGAGGTTATATCTCTTAAAACATAGGTAAAGATTTCATCGGCAATATCTGCATATCCCCTTTTTTTGGTTATCTGATAAGCTTCCAGATAAGCAATAGCCAAAAGGGCATTGTCATAAAGCATTTTTTCAAAATGAGGCACTAACCATTTTGCATCCGTCGAATAACGGCTGAATCCAAAGCCGATATGATCGTAAATTCCACCTTTGTGCATGCTTTCAAGAGTTTTTTCAACCATAGTTAAAGCGAATTCCTCTTTTGTACTATACCAATATCTAAGAAGAAAAAACAAATTATGTGGAGTTGGAAATTTGGGGGCACTTCCAAAGCCGCCGAAAATATTATCAAAATCATATTTGAATTCGGCAAACGCTTCGTAAAAAATATCTTCTGATAACTCTTCTTCAGAGTCCGGATCTAAAATGCCATTTCGTTCGTTTATAGCATTGATTATCTGATCGCTTGATCTTAATAAGGTATCACGCTCATTTATCCAGGCATTGTGTACACTGTTTAGAATAGTGATCAGACCGTGCATTCCCATTCTGCTACTTTTTGGAAAGTAAGTTCCCGCGAAAAATGGTTTTTTATCGGGAGTCATAAAAATTGTTAACGGCCATCCGCCATGTCCTGTGAGCACCTGACAGACATTCATATAAATATGGTCAATATCGGGGCGTTCTTCTCTGTCTACCTTAATCGATATAAAGTTTTTATTGAGTATATCTGCAACTTCTTGGTCCTCAAAGGATTCTCTTTCCATAACATGACACCAATGACAGGTCAATCATTTACTGCAATTTACGAATACCCAATCGAAAGAAAAACAGGCTTGTCGTCCTGTTTTGCCTTATCAAAGGCTTCCTGTCCCCATGGATACCAGTTTACTGGATTATGAGCATGTTGAAGCAAATATGGGGATTTTTCAGTAATCAATCGGTTGGGTTTGTTTGTATTTTGCATTTGGGCATCACCTTCCTTCTTCTATAAAGTTTATTTTTCTTCAAATATCTCTCATTTTCTTAGAGTTTCATAATCTAAACAAAAAGCCTCATACCCATATAAACCCGCATAAG
>JGI24712J26585_10001048_pt1 | contig 23730 bp, 16 predicted proteins | sample BioPla3DNA2_FD_26585 | JGI IMG/M metagenome (IMG submission 26585)
AGATCGACAACCTCATGATAAAATTGACTGCCGAATGGAACAACTTGATATGAATACATTTCTTGTATGAAATGGTAATTACCCTCGGTATCTATAAATAGGGGACTATCTAAGAAAACTCCAATATCAATGATATCATCTAAAATTAATGGATACTCTGGTAGATCTTCTTCTTCCATTTCCATAATATTAAAAATGTTTTGTTCTTCTACAAAAGATTGCATGCTTGTAGTAAACATTTTTCCATCTTTCCAAGCATTAGTTTGTTTTTGTATAAGAGTTTGTGTTGGATATTTTATGCCAAAATCTGACACATTTTCAAAATTAATTTCTAAATTAACATCATATGATGCGTTTTTGTATAGTTTAACTGTCGCTCCGCCTTTAATTTTTATATAAGCTTCTGAAGTAGGATCTTTTTGCGTTAGCAATAGTTTTTGTTGAATCGAAACAGTACGTTTCTTATTTTCTTGGATTTTAGTAATCGCGGTAAAAAGTTCTTCATTCGTTGCTTCTCTTACAATCGTAACGGGCTTAGGACGCGTAATAAATTCATCACTTGAAGGTTTTCCCTTACAACCAATTAAGCCAAAAACCAAGGGAGTAATTAAGAGTAGTTTATTTATAATATTCTTTTTCATTGTGTTTCTCCTTTCATTTTTACTAACTAATTTATGCAATAACAAATTTATTAACAAAGATATCAATATTACTTATTTCTACGTCACCTGAAGGATTAAGCATTTCATCTCGTTTTGGTGTAATTAGGAAGTCAAATGCTGCACTTAAATAAATTGAATCAGGTGCTTCAATAGAAGGATCTGGAGCATATGCTAGATAAACTACATCATCTTGTTCTACTCTAACTAATAGCTCACGAAGTTCATCGCTAAGTCCAACAGAGAAATCAACATTAACATCATGTTCAGTATAATCTGCCCATTCAAGTAAACCGTTTTTATAAGCTGTAAAATTAAAATCTATTCTTACGGCTTGATTTTTTTCTAATTCCAAAACATCAAGAGCAAAGACGCTACCATAAGCTCCACCTAAAAGGTTTGTAAAAGCTTCTAAATAGCCAGATCCGCTTTCAATTTGGATACCTTCTTGGACTTCTACAGATTGTGTTTCCTCATTAAATTCGCAGTAATTAATTTTATACTTAATGTTAACTGCATCATCCTTAATTATTGTGTTTGGAAACGAAGTAATTCGTTCATCAATATTTGGNATTGCTTTTTTCGTTCCATATTTAAAATGATATACATCATAAAAATAATTGTCTTCAAGTCGTGTTAACTCACTTAAAGACTTTCTTTTTTGATCTTTAAAAGTACCTTCATAAAAAGTTTCTGACATGAAGATATGGTTTATCTCAAATTTTGGATTAATCTCTACCGAATTTAGTACTCGTATACAAAAATGAACGAATTCATTGCCTACTTGTCTTGTCTGATAGTGGCGATGTTCAATATAACTACGATAATTTCCGTTAACATCTAAATAATAATCAGTCATTAAACCATAGAGAAACTCTGCATCATCAAATAGACCTCCAAACATATGTTCGGCTTCATGGATTGATGCAGGCACTCTCATAAATTCATAATCGATATTACCATTTTCTCCTTCGCCAAAAACCGCATAAAAAATGTCGTTTTTCCAAAATGCATCGGAAATCATTGTAGTTTCTTCATCTACAATTGGAAGACCTGATGGCGATATTTCTTTCATTTTTTCAACGGTAATAGCAGAAAAACTACAATTTTCATATATATTACCTTTTTGAGTTTTTTCCATAATTGTAGATGAACCATCAAAATATGTTTCCATTCCTTTTGATCTATTTTCGATTTCTATTGCATCATTAAGCTTGTCGATAACATCCAAAAGTAGATTATCCATTTCTACATTATTTAATCCTCTTTTTACATTTGTTATTTCGGGCTCATCAAAGAAACTAGGTTCTTTTTTACCTTTTTCTTTACAAGCAACTAAACCCAATAGTAACGGTGTAAGTATTAGAATTTTCTTTATCATATTCTTTTTCATAGTTTCCTCCTTTAGGCTCTACTTTCTTTTAAAGTGGCGGTAAGGTGTTTTTCCTAACTTCTACACCTTTAATATTTGCTGTTCCTGTTGGCATTTCTTCTTCATCTAAACCAGGAGTAAGATCATATTGCACTTCAAAATTAATTCGAATTGCATCCGGTTGATAAGCATTAGGAGTATAAATAAGATAATAATGATCTTCTTCTCCATGTGTACGCTTGATCACTTTAATATAGTTTTGTTCGCTTTCTCTAATAGCAACATCTAAAAGTTCTATTGGATGTTCATTGAAAACATCAATTATAGAACCATCATCAAGAAGTTTTCGTGCTACATAGGTTAATTTAAGTTCAACTGCTGTATCTTTTTGCAGTAAAAGATATGTTCCATAAGAAAATCCATTTACTGATCCATCAGCATTGCTATAGTTATCACAGTAATAAATTCTTGTATCGATAATTGATTCTCGATTAACTTGAATTTTATTATTAATTAAATTTGTTTCATAACTTGTAGAAATAACACGTGTTTCAGCAAATGTACTTGCTGGGAATGAACTAACTTTTTGAGCGATACCTGGCATTTCAGTTAGATTTCCATATTCAAAACTAATTCCTCCAGCAAATTTCGTAGTGATAGTTAACTCATCTAATGAACGCTGAATCGAATCAGAAAATTTTCCTTCTGCAAAAACAGAACCAATGTAATTTCGGGTTATTTTATGTTCTTTGTCAATGGTTATATCTAAATATTCTTTATGTATAATGTGATAGTATGTACCACCCCAATATTCAGTATTATAATTATATGTTTCATTAATAGCACGATACTCGCCTTTATCTGTTAGATATATTTCGCTCATTTCAAGCTGGCCTAGAGGGAAAAGACCTTCAAGTACATCAGAATATCCACTCATCTCTTCAACTAGCAAATTTCTTTTATTAAAAGTGTGTGTCTCTTGTGGCTCAAGACCAGATTTTATTTTTTGAATTTTATAAACCACATCTTCTTGCCAAAATTGGGTCGTAGTCATTTCATCTACTATATCAGGAGATTCTAAGCCGTTATCCATCTTAAAACTTTGAATAATCTTTTCTTTTGATTCGAAACTGTTATTTAAATAAATTAAATTAGTTGCCTCAGTATTTATTGTCGTATGACGTCCCATACCTATGTCATACATGTAGTTCATAATCTTAAGATCAATTTTCTTTAAACTCTTAGCATTTTCCCAAACATTTGTAGTTATGTCGTAATGTTCTCTTCCAGTTATTACTCTTACTGCCGTAAAGGGTTCAGGTCTTTCTAGAAGATCAATTTGTTTACCCTTCTTACAAGCACTAAAACCTATAACTAGGGTTGTGAGTAATACTATCTTATTTAATAGTTTTCTTTTCATAAACTTCCTCCTCGTTTATTTCCTTCTTTTTTAATGTTAATTTTACAAAACTGTACTCAATTATTAGTTTTGATTTTCTACATTAATGTATTTTCATAAAAGCTAAGATGTACAATTTCAAGCTCGGCGCTAGGATTTTCTGTGCCTTGGTTTGGACTTACTTTTACTAAAAATTCGGTCGATATTACTATAGCAATTTCATCGGGCATACCTTCTTCTGGAAGATAAACAAGAGCATATTGCTCTCCATCACCATGATCAAAACTAACTACTTTAACGACATCTTGAAGTAAAGGATCAACGCTATTTCTAATATCAAAAACTGAAAAATCACTTATTAATATTTCATCTCCGCTAATTGGGAATTTATTAAGTCGATACTCAAGCCCAAAACGTACTGCTTTCATTTTTGGTAGGACAAAATTGCCGACAAATATTTCCCCAACTCCGTCACCATTAACTTTATTTCTTAGTTCAACTTGAACAGTTTGAGTATTAATGCTAGGACTTTGAACATTAACAGTTCCGCCCTCACCTATTGAGCAATTATATGTGGTTAAATTGATTCTAGAATCCTTAAAGACAATAGCCAGTGGAAAATCAGCCAGTTTTTGAGCTTTGTTTGGCATTTCTTTTTTAGCCCCATAAGTTACTTTAGAACCTTGTCTATACCTTAATGATAATTCAATCTCTTCTATATCAACTCTTTTTTCGCTCACTAAAAGGTCTACTCTTTCAGAATAACTAAAATAACTATTGAGCAATTTGCCGTTTTTATCAAGTGTTGCAAAAGAGAATTGTTCCTCAACACTGTGAACGAATCCACCTTCTATAGGTTCAATATTATACACTATTACTTCTCCAACAGAAAGATAATTACCCTTGTTATCTAAATACATCGGAAAATCTAAAAATGTACCTGGATCTAAAGTCATATAGACGGGGTCTGCAATATAATCTCCCATTAAGTTATCTACATCGTGATAAACGCTATAGTTATAATCCTCAATGTCATTTGTTTCTTCTTTATTTGCTTGATAAAAGCGATTATCATCGATAATCATTGTGTTTTTTGTTTTTCTAACTACGTCTGGCCACTGAGTGCCTTCACTTTTTTGGATTATTTGTTCTCTTAAAGTTGTTGTCTCATAACTATTACCATCATAGATAGTGGCTTTTCCTTCTTGCTTATCAATTATCGTAATATCGCTTTCTCTTATAAACTGTTCTTCTATTTCTTTAAATTCTATTTGATTAACCGCGTTACGTTGATTAAGCATCTTTAATAAAACATCGTATTGTTCTTTTGTAGTTAATTCTCTAACTAGAGTAAAATCTTTAGGTCGTGCTAATAAGTCATCAACCTTATCTTTTTTACAAGCTGCTAGACCAAGAATAAGAGGTAAAAGCAATGCGATTTTTTTAACTATATTCTTTTTCATATACATTCTCCTTTTTCCTTCTATATTTTTAGTGAATTCCAAAACTAAATTCATTAACTTCTACTTCTAGTGTGCTAATTTCTCCAAAGGGTTCATCAACATCATTTAAAACTGGAGTAATAGTAATTTCAAAAGTTAAAAGTAATGATTTATAAATGTAGAATTCAATATCTCTAGGCATAAAAGTTAAGTAAGTGACTCCATCTTGCTCAACAAGATAAAAATCTTCACCTAAATGCTCAATATTAGCATTTATTATATTTAGTTGTTCGTTGTAATTATAATAGATTTCTTCATCATATGTTGAACATCTAAATTCAATGTCAAAACAAACTGCTCTATTGTTCCTTAGCGATAATCCTTCTACTACATATGTAAGTTTAGCGCTTCCATCGGCTCCGATTATATATCTAGCTTCTCGAGAGCGTGTGTAAACTGCGGAGCTATCATCAATTTCTATATCATCAAGAACATTAAAAGAAGCATTATAGACATTAAAGTTAAATCTTCCATAACTATCTAGACCATGCTTTGGGAATGCGTCAACCTTTGCTTGAACATTTGGCATTAACTTAGGTGTACCATATTTATAGTTTGCTGTAACCGTTGTAAAACATTCAATAATTGCTAAATCTTCTTCTTTTCTTTCTATTGCATCATGGAAAAGACCATGAGAAATTTTATGTTGATTGAAAGTCTTAATTATTTCAAAATTCTTGTTAACCTCAACAAAAATTTTATCCTGATAAAAATAATGTGAAAAATATTCGTATTCAGCATTTATATGGTAATGATAGTCTTCAAATAGAGCAATGTAGTTGCCGTTTTCTTCTAGGTATATATTGTTAAATAAAAGCGTTTCAACAATTTCAAAATCCCAAAAAAATTCAGAAAAATCGTAAAGATCTTCTTCCAAACGATCTTCTCTTCTAAACATATACTCATCGCCCTGGCCAAAATTAACGCGGTTGACATAATAAAGTTCATCCTCATGCCAGAATTGTTCAATCGTACCAGAAACTTCCTCCTTGGGGTAAACGATTCCGCTTGGTTTAGTAAGTATCGTTGTACCTTTTCCTTCGAGTGAATAACTATCTTGTAAAAAGATTGAAACATTACCTTCAGTAATTTGGGTCCGTGTTTCACAATGTTCAGGAGCAGCATCAATTACTCGATGATGTATTTTAAAATTCGTAACATTAGCTAACTTTTCTATTGTGTTAGAACGGACTTTGTGAGCATCCCTTTCACTTAATACCTTTTCAATTTTAAAATTGAGTGGTTCCACGAAAGGATCTACTACATTTTTGTCTCCTTCTTTACAAGCACCAACGCCTAAAACAAGTAAGGAGAATAAAATTATTTTATTTAAGATATTGCGTTTCATGAATATCCTCCTATTTTCATAGTATCTTTATTTATTTATTTTTACAACAAGTAAAAAGTAAATAAAATAATTTATGAATATTTTCTTCCTAGTTTTTTTTATTATAAATTAACTCATATCATCTATAAAATTAATTTTTAAATATAACATATTGACCTAATTATTCAATAATAAGTTATTGAGATAATTAAAACGGCACAACCGTGCCGTTTTATTAATTTTAGTAATTTTTTACTATTTTATGAGTGTCCTATACTTCTTGTTACAAAAAGCTCATTTATTGTGACTTCACCGCCTGGTTCAGTTGGGGAAACTAAAGTTGGGGATATAAGATAATCAACAAAAATATTTAGATATATTCTGTTTGGTGATTCAATGGGATCTTCTGGTAGATATACAAGATAATAGACTTGATCTTGTTCTACAATTTGAAGAAGTTCGCTCGCACTTTCACTTAAACTGTCTAAAAAGTTTATATTTTTTAAGAATGTTACGCTTTTGTCGTATAAACCTTCAATCCCATTTATTGCAGTGTATTCTAAATCTAGACGGAGGGCTTCACCTTGTTTTAGTTCAAATTCATCTTCATAAACATCACAAAAAGCACTTCCATCTTCTTTAAAGAGTTGATCAAGCATCCAGTCAAGTCCATAAATAGTATGCTCTGCATCTATTACAATTTGTTCTGAATCATAAGATGCTCCAAATTTTCTAAATTGAAGTTCAGACCTTCTATCAAATGTTGAAGTAGGAAGACTAGCAATTAAGCCGTCAATATTTGGCATATCTTTAACTTCGCCGTAAGTAGCTCGTCCGCCGTAAAGTTGTTTCCTAGTAAGTTGTAGTTGTTCTTTCCCTTTTTCACCCATATCAGAAAATAGACCGCTATATGTGAGTCGTTTCGTAAAAGATTTTAAAATTTTGAAATCTTCACCAATTTTAACATCAGAAAATGTTTCTTGTAGGCTATGAAAATATGTTCCGCCGCCTATTGGTAGTATTTCTCGAACTATGTCTTCAGCAAATAGATGATAATTACCATCAGTATCTAAAACTAATGTATCCATAAGATTACCATAGACAAAACTAAAGACAGCATTAGAAAATTCATCTAAACTACTAAATGGAGCGTTTGTCGCCTCAAATTTAAAGCTTTCTACACCATCATTATTCGTTTTGATTTTGCTATACATTAAATCATCTTTCCAAAACTCCGTTATCGTTTGTTCGAATCTAATCGTAGGATAAGAAGTTCCTGAAGCAGTAGTAGTTTTTGTCTCGCTACTACTTTCAAAAACAAAGGAGCAGTTTGTATAAGCATGAAGTTCGCTTTCCATTGTGTGTTTAACACTGCTACCGTCTGCCATAAAATAATTGTAATTTTCGTTTTTAGCTTTAATATTGTTTACTTCTTTTAGTTTTGTTAATATGCCGTTACGGACATCATTAGCTTCTCTTTCGTTTAAAATTTTAACAATTGTAAAAGGCTCTGGTTCTTGTAATAAATCAAGAGGTTTAGTTTTTTTACATCCTACTAACCCAATAATTAAAGGTAATAGCAGGGCGACTTTATTAATTATTTTCTTTTTCATAATTTTCTCCTATATTAATCATACTTTTTTTTATTGTTCTTTTCAATCTAAGACTAAAGCACTTAAACTAAAAAGAGGTTGATTTTGCATAAATTATGGCAAAAATACAAAGAAAAAGGCACCAATGAGGTGCCTCTATTTTTTTATTAATTATCTAAGTTGCTAAGCTTAGTTCAAAAGATGTATCAGTGATGGTTAAAATTCCACCTGGAATTCCTTCTTCTAACGTTGGCGCTAAATTATAGATAAATCCCATATCAATATAAATACTTCCAGGAGCAGAGTCTGGATCAACTGGAGCATAAATTAAATATGTTTCACCATCTTTATATATATAGCGGACATATTTTTCTAACCCTTGGCTAATCCCACCTGAAACAGGTACATGTTCAGTGTATTCTTCATAAGTCATTTCTGAACCAATATTTAGGGCTGCAGCCTTATAATAAATTGAAAATTTAATTGCTTGGTTCTTATTTAATCTATAGCCTATTTGATAGAATTCACCCCATACTGAACCATTTTTATTGTATAAGGTGTCAACTTCGTAAGTGTTTGTTTGTCCTGGCGAATCAGGAATAGTTACATCACCTGTTTCATAATTAACTGTACAATTATATCTACCAACTTTAATTTGAGTTGAATTCATAAAGGATGATTCAGGATATTCTGCTACTTTTTGATCAAGATCCGGCATTGCTATTTTTTCTCCGTATTTATGAGTAGAAAGCCGCTCAAATTCAAAGGTTAAAAGAAGAGTCTTTGGATCTCTTAAAGTAGAATCGGAGAAATAACCCTCTCTAAAAATATTGCTATTAAAAATGTATTGGAATTTAAAATCTTGACTTATCTTCATGTCCACATATCTATATCTATGAGAATGATAATATTCTTCACCATAACTAAAAACATCATAACTTGGTTCATCAATTATAAAATGGAAATTATTTTGATCATCTAAATAACAATCCATTCCAAACATATCAAAGACTCCTGTTTCTATTAGTGGCTCCACATATTTAGGTAGAGTCCCCTCTGGTACTCCGCTATTCCAACTAAAGCCGTAACGATCGCCATTGCCGTCGAATGCATTAGCGCAGTACAACGTATAGATAACTTCATCTTTCCAAAAAACATCCTTTGTTTCATCAAACACATTTATAGGAAGTTCAACACCAGCACCACTTTCTAGGTGAGTTATAGTATTTCTAACTGATTGAAATCTAGTATAACCGGCGTTTAAATATATAGTAGTCTCGCTTGTCATAGTGTTTGTTCCTCTTGTCAAAGTGTGATAATTATAATCATGACCAAAGAATTCCTGTTTAACACCAATGACATTATCTAACTCTCTAACTACTTCACTAGTTAATACATACTTTTCATCATCAGTTAGCATCCTAACTAATGTAGGTTCTTCCGGTTTTTCTAACGAACCTTTTTGCGCAGGATTATTTTCAAGCACTTCATTTGATGATAGATTTGCTTTGTTAAACCCAACCAAACCAAAAAGAAGCGTTGAAAGAATAATTAGCTTATTTACGATTTTTCTTTTCATAGTTTCCTCCTATTTAATAACCTTCCTTTATGTAAACATGCATTTTGAAATCGAAACATCAGTAACACTAAGTGTTCCTGCTGGTTTTTCTTCTTCGGTTAAATAGCCTGTAATTTCGTAGTTAAAACCTATATCAAGGTTATGATTATTAGGTGTTGAAACTTGATCTTCTGGCGAATAGATTAAATACCAATCACCGCTTTCATGTTGGTAAAGAACTAAATATTGAGCTAGTTCTTCTGGGAGTGTCGTTTGAATANCAACATTTTCACTATATTCAATTGATTCTAATGGTGAATGCAAGTTAACCTTTATAGCTTCATAATTAAAGGTTAATTTGATTGCTTTATTTTTGCTTAATGTAAATCCAGCCATAAAGAAATCACCAAACAATGACCCGTCTTTTTTATAGCGTCTGTGCGGATCTATATTAACAGTGCTTGTTGGGATTTCATCTATTGTAACGAGATTGTTTTCATAATCGATAGTCGCGTTATATTCTTCAAGTGTAACTTTAGCAGTGTTATAAAATGATACTTTTGGAAATTCTTCTACCTTTTCTTGTAGTCCTGGCATAGCAACTACTTCGCCACTTATAAAGCGGCTGCCTGAAACAATATTGTCAATAATCTCTAATTGTTCATATGGGCGACGGACTTCATCATCAAATATTCCAAATCGTCTAATATAATTAGCATATATTCTTTCAACTTCGAAATTGCTATTTACCCTAACGTCTAGATAATTTTGTTCCCATTCATGATAATATTCTCCGCCACTTGGATGAGTGTTATAACTTATCTTTTCGCCAAAGAAATGATATTTTCCTTCTTCATCTAGGAACGTATCATATAATTCTATAAGTTGAATTTCCGTTTCTAGTATCGGTTCTTGGATAAATGGTAGCTCTTCATAAGATACTTGCTCAAAATTAAAGCGATGATCTACGCCTTGACCGTCTAATAAATCATATTCGTTAACAATAAAATATATATCATCACTCCAAAATCTCTCCATTTTATGATTATAAATCTCGTGAGGATACTCAATAGTTTCGTTATAACGTCGTAATGTCGTTCTTAGTTCACTATTACTACTATACGCCCTATCTTGATATAAGGTCGAAGATTTCTTTTCATGCGTGTTAATAATGAAAAAATCAGAAAAAGTCAGCCTATGAGATTCAGATTCAATCTCAGTTACCGTATCTAGTTTTTTAACGATTTTTTTAAGTAATCGATATTGTTCGCTTTCGTTTAGTTTGTAAACTAAGTTTGCTACTTCAGGTCTAGACAAAAGATTATCTTCCCCTGGTTCTTCTTCGCTTGAAGGTTCGCTAGGTGTTTCCTCCGAGCTATGTGGTTGACTCGTATCGCTTGTTGGGTCTTCAGTGAGTGGTTCACTGCTTGGGGTTGGCTTGTCTTTACAGCCAACTAAGCCAAAAAGAAGCGTCGAGAGAATGATTAATTTATTTAAGATATTTCTTTTCATATATCCTCCTATTTTTAGTTTGCTCCCTATCTTTACTCTTCAAGAATTTCAATGACTAAATTTGCTAGTTCAAGAACACCGCGTGGTTCATCTTCAACTAGTGTTGGTGTCATCGTAAATGTAAATGAAATAGCTAACTCAATTGATGGTGGTGCTTCAAGCGGGTTGTCTGGGTGATAGACTAAATAATAATTCTCACCTTGTTTAACAATCTTTAGTAACGAGAAGAATTGTTCATCAAAATTACCAACAAGTTTAAAGCTATCTTTCCAGTATAGAACGAGCGGTTCTGCAGGGATATTAAACTTTAAAGCGTAGTAACCAACTGAAATTAGAAGTGCTTTATCTAGGTCTAGTGATCCCGTTATATCTATTTCGCCACTTGCTACAGCCTCGCTATTTCGACGAATATCAAGGTCGCTAATATAAGTCATTGTGGCTTCTTCATCAATAACGATAGTATCGCCGTCCATATAAGTATCATGCTCCCCTACTACTAAATTGGTGTTACCTGTGAAAATAACTTCAGGGAATGAGGCAATCTTTTGATCTAGGTTTGGAGTAGTAACTAGCTCGCCATAAGATAATAATGAACGTGATTTATAATGATTTGTTAAATCTAATTCTTCAATTTCTCTTTGATTTTCGTCTTCAAAAAGTGAAGTTCTATTAATTTCTTCAATGTATGAAGATTCACATTCAAAATTAGCATTTACTTTATAATCAGCATAGAAATAGTGAAAACTGTGACGGAAAAGTCCATCTTCTGGTTCAATTTGGTAAGTGTAAAGTTCATCTAAAAAGTGGTAGTTACCTTCAATATCAATATAAGCATCATAGAAGAAAGTATTACCAACTCCCGTTTCCAGAATTGGTATAATATATGGGTTAATTTCTTCCTCTTCAACTAATTCGTATCCAAATTGATAATCAACACCTTTACCATCCTTGGGATCATTGGTATAAACATTATAGGTGACACCATTTTTCCAGAAAAAATCATCCGTTTGTCTAAATTCCTCACTTGGGAACGTTATTGATCCACCTATATATCTATATGTTTCTTTATAATCTCTTGTAATAAAATGGCTTGCATTAGTATAAATTAGGGTGTGGGCTTTATATGTCGATTCATAAATCCGATCTGGATATGAACCAATTCCTAAGCCGCGTTGCATCGTTTTTACATCTACTATTGATGTTATATTTGCTGCAAGGCTTTTAGTAACTCGGTAAGCTTCATCATCTTCTAATTTTCTTACAAGCAGTGGTAATTGTGGACGAACTAAGAAATCTTCGCCAAAAACATCACCTGGTTCTTCGCTTGGAGTTTCTTCACTAGTGGTGCCCTCACTTACATGGCTTGTTGGATCTTCAACACTTGATTCAATTGGAGGGGTTTTGCCACATCCAACTAAACCAAAAAGTAGCGTTGAAAGTAAGATTAGTTTATTTATTATATTCTTTTTCATATGCGTTCTCCTTTTTTGTATCTTTATTCCTTCCTTAATGTAGTTCAATGACTATATCAAGTAGGGTTAAATTTCCTGAAGCTTGATTTAGTTCATCAAGTACTGGGGTTAATTTAATTAAGAAAAAGATATCAAGTCTAATTGAGGTAGGTTCTCCTTCTCCTTCAGGCATATATATTAAATAGTGTTTATCTTCAAATTCTACAACTTTAAGACTACTAGCTAATTCATCAGGAATGCCTGCTGATAAGTCAAGGTTTACATTACGTACGAAAACATTTTGTCCGCCATTATTAAATTGGTATACAGCTTCATATTTAAGATCAAATTCATATGCTCGTCCAGTATCTAGTTTTATATCGATACCATAATAATTTCCGTTAAACGAACCAGTTTCATCTAATCGACCTTTAACATTAACGATTCTTTCAAATAAAACAGTGCCTGTATCGATTTCAATTTCGCCAGTTTCACCATTTATTGAATAAGCATAGCCCCTAGTCGTTACGACTGCTTTTTCTTTAAAAATAGAAATAGGGTATGAAGCAACAAACTCTGCAATACCTGGCATTTCTTTTACTTCCCCGTAGGTAAAACGTTCACTATGAATTAACTCATCATTAATTGGTAGTTTTGTCATATCTCCAGGAGTAGCTGTAGGTAGAATATACTTTCTTACTTGTTGAGTTATATAAGATGATGTAATTTCATATTCTTTATTCACCGATATATGTATGTAAATTCGTGTCCATGCGTGAACATATTGCCCACTATAATGAGGTTGAGACTCTTGTTCAACAACTTCGAGCACAAAATGATATTCTCCGTTTTCATCAAGAAGAACATCGCAATACTCAATTAACATTAAACCTGTTGATTCAAACATAATTGGTGAGTATGGTCCCATTTCTTCTTCACTAATTTCTTCTTTATAGAAGGAATGACATTCACCTCTTCCGTCATAATAATTTGTTTTAACGACTTGGTAGTGTATACCTTCGCTCCAGGCCCCAACAATGTTTTGTTTTGTATGTTGTTCTAGAATAACAGTTGAAGAGCCTTTATGCTGAGTTGTTACCATTAGTTCTGTATCATATACAAAGCCTAGTTTTTGATATACCTCAGCATCAGTGTTTAACCATGCTGATACTAAAATATCTGGCTCTTCAAAATCAGTAGAGTCTTGTTTAGCCCTTGATTTAAAGGTAACAAGATTTTCCAATTTGTCGACCACGCCATCCATAACTTGCTCATGTTCTAATTCATCTAGATATCTAACATAAGTGGGACTTACATCAACAAACCAATCCTCTTCCTCGCCTTCGCTTGGATCTTCGCTAGGAGTTTCCTCGCTTATTTGACTTGTTGGCTCTTCATTGCTTGTAGGTTCGCTAACTGCGGGGGGCTCTTTACAGCCTACTACACCAAAAAGAAGCATAATAAGTAGAATAATTCGATTTACATTTCTTTTTTTCATAAGTTTTCTCCTTTTTTATATGGCTTTGGCCTAGATAATACCTAACGCTTCGCTAAAAAGAACATTTGATACTATAAGTTCTGTTTCTAGATTGCCTTCCGTGTTAATAGTCACATTAATCTTATATTCAAATTCAAGATCAAATAAAATGGAAGGCGTTGCCACTTCAGGCATAAAAGCTATAAAGGTAATTTCTTCATTAACAAACGATACTAAACCTTCAAGTTCCTCGCTTAGCCCTACTGATAAATCAGGAAAATCAGTACAATCAAAAATAGTAGGTGGCTCACCAGCAACTACAATTGTCGTGGCTTTATACGCAATTGTGAATCTAATAGCTCTTAATTCCATAAGTTCGTGTTGTCTTATTAAAACTTTTTCTTGTACTGAGCCGTCGCTATTTCTTACGGGGCTTAAAGGCATTTGAACAGTATTTTCATGTTCATCAAGAACATACTCACCACTTTCAGCATCGTAATGGCATTTAAAAATATCTAATATTATAGATGCGTTAAATTGTGAAACGGTAGCCTTTGGGAAATCGTTTACCATTTGATCAATATTTGGCATTACTTCTAATGTTTCATATTTAACGCGTCCTCCTGCTTTAGCCTCTGCTACAATCATGAGTTCCTCAAGAGGTCTTTGTTGATTATCTTCAAAAAATTGTTGATGTTGGCTCATTTCAACATAGATAGTTAAAATTTCATAATTTTCATTTACCGCATAGTCAACATAGTTATATCGTGCTTCATGAAGGAATTTGCTGCCAAAATTATTAGTCTTGTATAAAAATTCTTCAATAAAGATGTGATAAATTCCTTTGTCATCAATAAAGACATCAGCATCTTCCATAAAGCTATCTAAGCCAGCATCAACAATTGGCTGAGCTACTTCGGGTAAATTTTCATAAGCTAAATTAAATTTTGAAAGTTTATGATTGCTAAGTCCTGTATTAAGATCGGTTACTTTATCTACATGGTAGGCAATTCCATCTTTCCAAAAGAATTTTTCATTACCACTTTGACCTTCGGCGGGATATTCAATGTCAGAGTAATCATTAAATGAGAATACTCTACTTTCAAAATTTTTCTCATATAAACCATTTTGATACGCCTGAACATCCATCCCGTCTCTAACTCGAATGTGTTTTTCAAAGCCGTTATAATGATATTGTTTGCTATCAACTAGACCTTTAAAGTAACTAATACTTTTAATGTTTTGCCTTGTTCTTTTCATAAAGCGATATGCTTCGCCATCTCCTAAAACACCAACAAAACTAAAGTCAGTTGGCTTTGCAAGTAAATCATCCTCGGGTTCGGGTGTTTCTTCACTAGGTGTTTCCTCACTAGTAACCTCAGTTGTGATGCTTGTACTGCTATCATCTAAAGTAGGATCACTTATTGAGGGCGGCTCGCCGCATCCAACCAAACTAAAAAGTAGGGCGGAGAGCAAAATTATCTTATTTGCGATATTCTTTTTCATAAATATCCTCCTAATTTAATATTATCTTTTATAAGATAAAATTACAATATAGCAAAAAACAGCACCTTAAGATGCTGTCTTTTTAATGAATTTATTAATAAATAAATTTATTAATCAAGTAAAATCTTAAAACTCTTGATTGTTAATTCCCCACACGGTTCTAGCGACGAATTAAGGTATGGTTGTATTTCAAATATTAAGTCAATTCCTAAACTAATTTGATTTGGTAAACCTGATTCCTCACTAGGAAGATAGGCTAAATATTGAATATCATCTTTTGTTACAACTTTAAGAGCCTCCCCATACTCAGCAGGAATATCACAGACAAAATCAATATAATCACGATAATTTATTGCAACTGGAGTTTCTTCGTAAGCCTCCATAGCAACATAGTCAACTGCAATTTTAAGTGCCTCTCCTTTAAAAAGAGTTACTTCTTCAGGTTCGAAAATGTCTCTTATAATACCGCCTGTTTTTGAACGATACGAGTCTCCAAAATCAGCTAATGAATAGGGGAGTTCTGCTCCTATAACAATTTCTCCTGTATCTTCATCGATAACACAACTATTTTTAAGGTATGTAACGGCTAAATCTCTTTCAATTGCAGATACTGGGAAACTTGCAATAAACTCATCAAGATTAGGCATTTTTACTTTCGTTCCATATGTAACACGAGTGCCAAATTTCATTACTACAATTTCATCTAACTCTTTAATTGGCCTTGCCTTTGCATCATTAAAATAGCCCACTTTTGCAACTTCCGAGAAGAAAAGGCGTGTAATTTCAAATTCTTGATTGATAACAATATCATATAATAAGCCTTCATAATAATGAGTATATATACCAGCGCTTGGATAGACCTCGTAAGATCCCAATTCAATAAAAATACGGTAGTTATTGTTTTTATCAGTAACAATCATTGCTTCCTCTAGGTCACCCATAAAACCAATGACCATCATTTGAACAGGAAAAGATAATTTGTTAAAGGTATATGTCTCTAAATCAGTTGCTTGTTTTTCATAATCATGATCCAAGTATCCATCAACACTTTCTACCGTCATTGTGTATACAATATCGTCTTTCCAAGCATTTTTAATCTGATGTCTTCCTTCATCCATTACAAGTTCAAGTCCATTTTCTGCTCTTGCTTTTGCTTGGAAGTCAGCGGTCATTTCAAAATCGTTATTTTGATAAACTTTTGCGTGATAATTACCACTCGTAATTACTTGAACATTTGGAGCCTCATCCATAAACCGTTTTTGATAAACAATAGTTTCTAATTCAATTGCATCTTCTAATTTTTTATAAATATTACTTTGTAGTTTATGTATTTCTTTTTGATCAAGGACATCCACTACTTCAAAAGGTTCTGGATCAGCAAAGATTTCTTTTTGGTTGTTGTTAGGTCCTTCACTAGTTGAAGGATCACCCCCATTTTTACATGCAGTTAATCCAAGTATAAGGGGAATTAATAGAAGTGTTTTTTTAATTATATTCTTTCTCATGGTGTACTCCTTTCTACAAACTTTCTTTGCCTACGTTATTACTATATAAGTACGAAGAACTTCGATACTATTAATTTTTAGTTCTGCTGTTGGGTTTTGTGTTTCATCAACATCTGGTGTAAGAGTAAAATCAACGATAATGTTAACTACTACATCATCAACAGTAGGTGAAGGATAATCACAAACTAAATATGAGTAGCCATCTTCGTTAATTACTTTTACAATATCGCTCATATCTTCATCAATTAAAACATTTTCCAAATCTAGTTCTAAAATATTTGAAACTTTTATTTTATCACCCGTTTCCTCATTTATAGTAACTACTTCAAAATCAAGTTTAATTTCAGTTGCTTTTTCGGGATTTAATGTATAACCAGAAAATATAATTAATCCATTTAATGTACCTTGTTCGTTTAAAATGCAAGGTATATGACTAGTTTCATAATCAGTGACTGTTCCTCGATCAACTTTTAAAGAACCGCCCGATAGTACTCTTTGATATTCTTGTGCAGTAGCAAGTGGATTTTTTTCAAAAGTAGCAGCAGGAAACTCGCTAATGCATTTATCAATATTTGGCACATCACTCTTTTGGCCGTATTTATATCTAGAACCTTGAACGAGCTCTTTAATTAAGTTAAATTGTTCTTTTGGCCGTCTAGTTTCATTATTAAATCTAGCCACATAATCCATTTCCTCAGTAAATGATGAAACTAGTTTAAAGTCCTTTGAAATTGTTATATAAAGACTACTTATTTCAATTTCGTGTTCATATATTCCATCATCAACATGTTGCACATTATAGCGATTTCTTTCTGTAACTGACCGATAATCACCCTTATCAGTTAAATATAGTGGTGCATCGACGATTTTATCAAATGGAACATCTTTTAAAATAATAGGAATTATATCTGGCACTTCTTCTTTTGTTTTATCAAATGTATAACGTGGCTCAATAAATTCAGTTGTACAATTTACCTGATAAGACAAGCCGTCTTTCCAAAAACGTTTTTCAGAATCAATCATTTTAAGATTTTCTACCGTAAAATATTCTCCTAGTTTTCCAGTTAAAGTGTAATCAACGGTTGTTTCATAGCCTCCATTAGTGTAGATGCTTGTTTCTTTTATTCCTTCCGTTTTAAGAGTAGAAATAGGTTCGTAATCATAAATATGATTGTTGACTTCTTCTTTATAACTTACAAGATTTTCTAAATTATCATGAATGTTTTGCAAAATTTCGTCTTTTTCACGATTTTTAATTTCGCGAACTGCTGTAAATGGTGCTGGACGCTCTAAAAGACTAGCATCGCTATTGGAATCTTTTTTACAAGCTCCTAATCCTAATACAAGAATTGTAAGTAGGATGAGTTTGTTCATTTTATTATTTTTCATATGCATTCTCCTAAATTATTCCCTTGTTCTAAAAACCGTATTTATTTTCACGGATATGAACATTTGATGCGCTGACTTCTCCATTTGGATTCCCTAATTCATCTTCAATAACATCAATCCTAAGATCAGCACTTAGTGCAATCTTTATTGAAGTAGGTGCATCTTCATCTTTTGGAACATAGACTAAAAAGTAAAAGTCACCCTCTTGAACAAATTTAATAACTTCACTTAAGGATTCATCAAGTCCGGTGGATAAATCAACAGCAATGTCATCAAAATTAACAATAATTTCAGCGAAATTAAATGCTCCAAAATAAAGTGAGAACTTAACGGCAACATTTGCTTCTAAGACTATTTCATTATTATAAAAATTAGTATAACAATTTCCATCTTTATCACTCTTAAATTCGAGATAAAATGAAGTATCATTTCCTAAAAATTGATCAATTCGAACTCTAATATTTCCACTTTCATCAGTTTCAGTTGCATATTTGCTGCGTTGAAGTGTAATGCTTTTAAGAATTATTGAGCTTGGAAGTGCAGCTATTATTTCATCAATATTTCGCATTGCCTCTTTTGGCTCATAACTAACTCTTGAGCCAAATAATGCTTGACCCGTCTTAACCATTTCTTCTTTTGGTTTAGGAGATGAGTCATAAAATCTGCCGGTGTAGACACTAACAGTTACATGAAATTTCATAATTTCAAAATCTTTATTAATAATTACCCTAGTATAACTATTCATTGATAAATGGTTAAAACAACCACCAGCTTGTTCTACTTCAAAGTGTCCTTTTTCAGAAATAATATGATAATTTCCTTCTTCATCTTCAAATATTGGCTCGCCAACTAGATGATAAAACGCAAGAGAATCCTCTACGATTGGTGCTAAATCAGTTTGATAGTTTTCTTGATAATTAAAATCGTAATCTTTTTCATTTTCATATTCTTGCCAACCAATATAGTAGAAATTGTTGTTTTGGAAAACGCCCGTTTCAAAGCCCATTAAAACATCTGTTCTTGCAACTAGGGGGTTATCACTTTCTAATATATCGGTGAGTTTATATGTTGTCTCATAACAATTATCTTGATAAATCTTACTTTTTTGTTCAAATACTTCAACAATTTTAACAATGTCATGATTTTCTTCAATAACTTGTTTTTGTTCAATTTTCGAAACATCTTTTCTTTTTTCTAAAACATTTGCAAAAACTCTATGTGTTTCTCTATTATCTAATAGACGCGTAAAAGTAACTGTAGCAGGTTCTTCTAAGATCGAGTTATCAACTAAATCACTAGAAACATTATTAGTAGGATCCTTTTTACAACCTACTAAACTAAAAATAAGGGGTATAATAAGCAGTGTTTTTTTAATAATATTCTTTTTCATATGTTTTTCCTCTTTCTTTTTATTCCTTATTTTTAAGGCATTGGAACATCGAACTCATAAATTTCAATATTATTAAGTTCATATATCAAATATGGATTACCCATTTCATCTAGATGTGTTGTAAATAATATATCAAAAGCAATATTAAGCCTAATTCCACCGGAAAAAACGTTATCTGATACATAGGTTAAATAATATTTACCACCTTGTTCAACAACTTTTAGTTCATCCGCCAGACTAGCAGGTATTCCCTCCGATAAATTTAAATAAAGAATTACTAATTCAAATTGATAATCAAAAGGATCAAGTTTAATTAAATCTCCAACAAAATCGATTTGGAACGCTTCGTTATTTTCTATATATAAACTTATTAACACATCAGAGTAAGCTTTACCCCCTCTTTGGCGAATAACTCCAACAAGATTAGTTTGTTCATAATGAAAATCAGCGGTATTAACAATAATTTCGTCTCCGTCTTTATAACAACCGTATGCTTTTTGTTTTACTCTTGCTTCTTCAGCCATTGTTGTTTCAGGGAATGAAGCGATTTTTGCAGCTTTGTTTGGCATCGCTTTTAATGGCTCGTTTTTAAAAGTAATAATTTGAGCGTTATCTTCTACTAAAACAAGGCTTTCAATAGGTCTTCTTACATCATCTAAAAAATAATTGTATCTTAATGAGTAATAAGACTTAATTTCTTTAATTTTATAATTAGAATCAATAACAAAGTCTACATATACATCAATATATTCGTGCTCATATGAGCCACCTATGTCATAGGTTTTATATTCCATTTCAATACCAAGCATATGATAGTTGTTTTCAGTATCTAGAAGAACAAATTCTCCCATATCCATTGCAGCAAATTCCACTGCTTCTGCAATTGAGGCAAACATTAAATCTTCTGGATCATAGTCTTCTATTTTTTCAATCCTAAAATCATAGTCTTCAACACCATAAATGTCCTTCTTTTTAATAAGCGTATGGACTCTATCTTCGCTGACAAGAAAATCTATATTTCTACTTGCTTCAAAAGTTGGATATTTTTGCTTTGAATTTGACTCAATTGTCATCGTTGCATGAGATTCAGTAGAAAAGGAAAAATCTTCATATTTATTCATCTTTTCATTTGTTATTATTTCCTCCACCATTTGTTCCACTGGTGAATATCCCCATTCCTTACGAATTAGATCATAACCACTGAAATTAAAGCCTTTTTCCTCTACTTCATTAAAAAAGTAATGCATTTCTCTTAAAGTAAGCATCCGAACAAAAGTAGGTGGTTCAGGCCTCGCAAAAGGATCTTCTACAACTTCTTGTTCGTGTTCTTGCTCTTGTTCAGTATTAGTTTGTCTATTTTTACAAGCACTTATACCTAAAACAAGGAGGGAAAGTAAAATTATTTTATTAAAGATATTATTTTTCATATATATCCTCCTAAGTAAATAATATATCTTAATTAGTTGTTTTTCAAACAAAGCCAAACATAGCATGTGCTATATATTTAAATATTGCGCGCGCGTTACGCGTGCGCGCGAATATAAATTGGCGATTATTTTGTTTTTCGTACCAATTTATTAATTATCCTTTTGTTTCGTTCCTTTTATTATATTTGATATAATAAAAACCAGAAATGAAAAGAAATTCCAATAAAATGATTGATAAAAAAGTATTTATTATGAGGGGAAGTTATGGCTAGCGACAATACAAGTCGTCTTTTGGTGCTTCTAGCTCATTTAAAGAAAGGTGAAATGGAATATTTTAATGAGTTTTACGAACTCACAAAATATCCCGTTTATTACTCTCTTCTTCCTCTTACGAAGAATAAAGATCTAGCAGAAGAAATGATGTTAGAAGCTTATGTAAAATTTCTTCAAAACATCGCTCGCGTTAAAAAGGGACAAAATCCTTTAGCCTACCTTCTTATCGTGGCCCGCAATACAACATTTGATCATCTTAAAAAGGAGAGTCGCGAAACTTATGTTGATGATTATGTTTATGAAACAAGTGTTGGAGCAGTAACTCATGATGAATATGACTTTAGTGACAAACTACTTGAGGAAATGTCTAATATTCTAAATGAAACTGAGTTTGAAGTAGTAATTCTTTATGTTCTAAGTGGTTTAACACATAAAGAAATCTCTGATCAACTAAAAAAACCGATTGGTACTATAACGTGGACATATAGTAACGCAATTAAGAAACTACAAAAAGGATTAGCAAATTATGCCAAACAAGAATGAAGAACAAATTAGAAAGATGATTCAAGAACAGGTTGAAAAACCTGCAATTTCGCTATCAAGTTCGCAAATCTTGGCTCATTATAACGAACGCGAAGAAGCTAAGACAGTGATAACGAAACGGCGATTCTCTTTTAGAATGAAACTAATTACTTCTCTTGCTTTAGGTGCTGTTGTTCTTACCTCAGTTGGCCTTTTAGCACATTCACTATTAAAAGATGGCAATAAACCAATAATTCCTGAGCCACCTACTCCAATCGTAATTGATGGAGGTAAACAAGGTGAATTCCTCTTTATGTGTTCTTCAAGTCTAAATTATGCTCCTGGTGGTTCTAATCCTATTTCACCTAGATTTAGAGCGCTTTTTACGGATGAAGAAAAGGCTGCTATTGAAGACGCACTAGATCAAGCACTTCCTCTAGTTAACGATTTCTATAACGCTAATGTTAATTATCAATTTGAAGTAATAGAAGGCACTTTTGTTAGCCCTTATACTGAAGAAGAGTACACACAAAAATTTATAATTAACGGCTCAATTGAAATATTAGCTAATATTGAATTTGAATTTGACGATGAAGAAAGTGAAAAAGAAATTGAAGGAGAAATTTTCGCTGGCGATAATTTCTATCTTATTGAAGGTGAGCAAGAAATTGATACTGCTGATAACGAAAGTGACTTTTCTCTTAAAATTTATTACAACGAAGATTCCTATCTAGAAATTGAAAGCGAAAACGAAGATAACGAGCAAGAATTCTCATATAAACTCATTTTAGATGATGAGGAAGTCTTCTTCTTAAAATTAGAAGGACACATTCAAGATAGTCATAATCGCTTTGATGTTGAAATTAAAACAAGTGAAAATGATTTCGAGTTTGTGATCGAAAAACTTGAAAATAGTTTTTATATTGAGTATTTAAACTACGCAATAACCGCGACCTATAGTAATAATAAATATACATACACGTACGAAGAAAAATAACTTTTTAAAAGTTTTTCCAATAAAACATTCAACTAAAAAGTATTTATAGTGTAAGGACATTCATAGGAGGAACAAAAAAATGAAAAAAAGAACCTTAACATTCACACTCGCTCTTCTTAGTACCCTCGCACTCGCAGGATGTAAAAGAGCACCCCAAGATAAGACTACTGTAATTGCCAAAGGAACAGTTGCAATGCAAGCAACTACTGCTCTTACAATGACTGGTGGCTTCACAGAATCACCAAGCATGCGCGCTCTACAAAGAAAAATGGCCGCAAGCGTAGCTCCCGAAGATATTCCTGTTGCAACATTAGATGTCTTAATGAGCAGCGGAAATGACTTCACAACCGTAAGTAAAGAAAGTGATCGTGCAGAATACGAATACTTAGATGAAGTATCCTTCTCAATTCTCGATGAAGAAAAAATTGAATACTCACTTTATTACAATCTATTTGAAAAAACAGACAATGATGACGATGATGATGACGATGACGATATCCCAAGCGTAACCGAAGCTAGTTCATCCGATGATTCATCTTCTAGCCAAGACAATTCAGATGAAACATCTGATACATCCGACACAACTGACACAAGTGATGATGAAAGTTCGGAAGATGTTGTCTTCGCTAAAGCACTTCTTGATGATGAAGATGATGTTGAAATTGAAACTCTTTACAAAATGGAAGGTATCGCTGTTGTAGGCGAAAACGAATATCCATTTAGAGCAAAAGCTGAACACGAAGTTGAAACTGATGAAACCGAAACTGAATTAATCTTCGCTCTTTGGAAAGATGATGCAAATTACATTGTAATCCGTCAAGAAATTGAAATTGAAGGTACTGAAGGTCAACCAGACTACGAATACGAAGAAA